>Ga0210388_10000066_pt1:5000-147960 | contig 147960 bp, 135 predicted proteins | sample IncBWC19OmetaG_FD_155485 | JGI IMG/M metagenome (GOLD analysis project Ga0210388, IMG submission 155485) | Forest soil microbial communities from Barre Woods Harvard Forest LTER site, Petersham, Massachusetts, United States - Inc-BW-C-19-O ...
CACCGGCGCACTGCTCAACGCCGTCACTAAAAGCGGCACCAATCATTTTCATGGCTCGCTTTATTATCATTATGCCAACCAGAAAATGCTGGCCAAGAATCCGGTGACCGGCGTGCGCACGCCTTTTCAGAACCGCACCTATGGGGCGACCCTCGGCGGCCCGATCATCAGGAACAAGCTGTTCTTTTTTCTGGCTTACGACGAATTCCATCGCACGCAGCTGCCGCCCACCTCTGTGTTCACTCCTGATCCGGCCGAGCTCGCTGCCATCGCAGCCAAGGCGAAATCATATGGCTATCCTGTCGGCACGCTCACGGCCTCCGACAACATCGCCGTGCAGAAGACTTTCCTCGCCAAGCTCGACTGGAACCTTTCCACCGACCAGCGCCTCTCCTTCACCTACCGTCGCAACGACGGCACCACCCCGGAATTCACGGACTTTTCGACTTCCAGCCGGAAAGTCTCGTTCAGCAACCACTGGTTCGAGCAGCAGCGCCTGACCAACAGCTACACCGCGCAGCTGTTCAGCCACTGGACCCCCACCTTCCACACTGAGGCGACGATCGCTTACACGAAATACAACGGCGCTCCCGTCAACAACGGCCGCCCTTTCCCCGAGGTCGAGGTGGATGGCGTAGACAACGCCACGCACACGGCCAAGGGCGATGTTTTCCTCGGCACGGAGCGGTTCCGGCAGATCAACGAGCTCAATACCAAGACCACGAACGGCAGCCTCGTCGGGGTCTATTTGCTGGGCGACCATACGCTGACTTTTGGCGGCGATGCGGAAAGGACCGAGACCGACGACGAGTACGCGCCTTATGCGTTTGGCAGTTACACCTTTTCGAGCCCGGCCACGTGGCAGGCGGGTACGCCTGTTTCCACTTACCAGTCGGCGGTGCCGGCGGCCGGTTTCGCCCTGCCCGACGCCTTCGCCCGCCTGTCCACGACGATGTATGGCCTGTTTGCCCAGGATGCCTGGCGTCCGAATTCGCGCCTCACGTTGCTGGCCGGACTGCGGTTTGATTATCCCTATGCCGGGGCCGCGCCGCCGTTCAATGCGGCTTTCTATAAGGCCTTCGGTTTTCGCAATGATACCACGAGCACCGGCAATTACACCGTCGCGCCCCGGCTCGGCTTTAATTATCTGCTGTCGCCTCTGCGCACGGCCCAGCTGCGCGGCGGCATCGGTCTTTTCCAGGGCCGCAATCCCTCCGTCTGGTTGATCAATCCCTATCAGAATGCCGGCGCGCTCGGCTCCATCCAGGCCAAGAGCTCGCAGCTGCCCAAGGGTTTTTCGTTCAACCCCGATCCGTATCACCAGCCGGTGCCGCCCGGCACGCTGCCGGCGCCCGAGGTCGACGTCACCGACCCGCATTTCCGGCAGCCGCTCGCTTGGAAAGGCAATCTTGCGCTGGACCAGATCCTGCCGTTTTGGGGCCTCATCTTCACCGTCGACATGGACCTTTTCTGGACGGAAAAAGCCCCCTACGTGGTCAACCGCAACGTCAAGCTGGCGGCCGATGGCGGTCCCGCGACCCTGCCCGACGGCCGGATCCGCTACGCTTCTCCCGTCACCACCTCCTCGAGCCCCACCACCACCTATGCCAATCCCGCCTTTGCGGACGTGGTTTACCTGACTGACACCCGGAAAGGGGAGGCGCAGGATCTCACCCTGCAGCTGCGGCGGCCGATGAAAAACCGCTGGTCGGCCTCGCTCGCTTACACGCACAACCATGCCGCTGAGGTGTCGCCGATGACCTCCTCACGCGCCCTCACGAATTGGAACACGCGCGCCGTTTACAATCCCAACGAGGAGGTCGCCTCGACCTCGAATTACGATGTGGCCGATAAAATCGTGCTCCGGGTGACACGCGAGTTCGAGTTTTTCAAGCATGCCCCCACCACCATCAGCTTCGTTTATCGCGGCCAGACCGGCCACGTTTACAGCTGGGTCTTTTATGGCGATGCCAACGGCGACGGTGTCGCTTTCAATGACCTCTTCTACGTGCCCACCGGGCCGAACGATCCCCGCGTGCGCTGGAACAACGCCGCTAGCCGGGACGCATTTTTCAATTACATCAAGGGCACCAGCCTCGCCCACTACGCCGGCCGGGTGATGCCCCGCAACAGCGATACCAACCCGTGGATCAACACCCTCGACCTGCGCATCACGCAGGAGCTGGCCGTCTTCCGCCGCCTCAAGCTCGAGCTCTTTGCCGACGTCCTGAATTTCGCCAACCTCATCAACAAGCACTGGGGCATCGTCGACGGCATCGACTATTCCTACACTCGCGCGATCGTCTCGACCACCTACGACAAGGCCGCCAATTCCGGCCGTGGCCAGTACGTCTACAATTTCAACGGCAACACGCTCGACGATTACGGCACGTTCACCGACCTCTCGCGCTGGCAGGCGCAGCTGGGCGCGCGCCTGAAATTCTGAGCCCGCGCTGGCGCGAAAACAATGTCATAGAAAAATGGATACACGAATCGGAAAACGGATACAAACGCGGTTTTTCCCTCTGGCGGCCGGCTTCCGGCGATCGCGTAATGATTTTTTCATGACGGTGGGGACCGCCGGGGAGGGGAGCGACCGCCGGGGAATAACGCCGGCGTCCCTTGCGCCGATTCGCCCCCGGGATAGGGTAGGGCAGCAAAAATTCACACAAAAGTTGCGATATTTCTATTGACGCAATATCCCTGCGATACCATCCGTTGTGGTTAGCGCGGGTGTTACCCACAGCCGGTAGTGGTCAACAACTCGTCAACAAGTTTTAACAACTTTTGGTGGCCAAAGTTCCCTGCGTGTTAAAAACACCCCCTGCGCTCCCTCTGATTTCCCAACCTTTGCCCGTTTGCCATGCAAAAGACCTTCTCCGTCGGTAACAAAACCTTCGTCCTCGACCAGGCCAAAGCCGAAGCCGCTTTTGCCGCCAAGAAAGTCATCAACGGTCGTGCGACCATGACGTTCAACCTCCTGCCGCTCAAGTACCAGTGGGCCTACGACCTTTACCGCAAGATGAAGGCCAACCACTGGGAGCCCGAGGACATCCCCATGGGCAAGGACATCGAGCAGTGGCGCGACACCAAGGTCGTGAGCGACGTCGAGCGCTGGATCATCCGCATGGGCATCGGCTATTTCTCCGCGGCCGAGGGCATCGTCGGCGACAACATCCAGCACGTCGTCCGCGAGCTTGTCACCGCCCCCGAGCTCAAGCTCGTGCTCGGCCGCCACGCCCACGAGGAAAACATCCACGCCGACTCGCTCCTTTACATGATCGCCTCGCTCGGCATCAACCCGCACGAGTGCGAGGCCATGTTCGAGGACGTCCAGACCATCGTGCGGAAGAACGAGTTCGTCACCCGCATCTCGCGCGACCTCCGCCGCGACCTCGATCTCACCCTGCCCGAGAACAAGAAGTTGCTGGCCAAGAACATCTTCGTCTTCGGCCAGTGCATGGAGGGCACGCAGTTCTACGGCCTCTTCGGCATGATCCTTTCGCTCTACCGGCAGAACAAGTTCCCCGGCATCGGCCAGATGTTCCGCTACACCCTGCGCGACGAGTCCAACCACATCGAGGTCTTCCGCAACCTGTTTATGGACCTGATTGAGGAAAACCGCGAGATCTGGACCGGCGAGTTCAAGGAGGAGCTGCGCGGCCTCATGCGCGAGGCCGTCGAGCTCGAGAAGGAGTTCATCCGCGACTGCCTGCCGGTCAACGCCGTCGGCCTCTGCGTCGAGGACTTCACCCAGTACATCGATTACATCGCCGACCGCCGCCTCGAGGGCTGCGGCCTCACCCCGCTCGCCGCCGGGATCAAGAACCCGCTCCCCTGGCTGGCCGAGATGATGGACATCAAGAAGGAGCAGAACTTTTTCGAAGGTCGCGTCACCGAATACCAGAAATCATCCGCCCTCCACGTCGCCAGCGACGACGAGCTCTGAGTCCCCAGCGCCCGTCCGGCCCCCCGCCGCTTACACCGTCCTGCACTGTCTGCCGTTCCTCCGGCGCGTTCTCTTTTCGCGCCGGCCGTTTATCGTTCCCAACCGTCTTTTCTCCGTCCGCCGCGCTCTGCGCGCCTGATTTTTCACTGCTCTCAACCGGAATCTGCTACCTACCGCTCCGATGAATCATTCACTCGAACAAGACCTCGCGCTCAAGCGCACCATCAACATCCCGCTCGAACAAAAGCCGCACTACGCGTGGCGCGACGTCGTCGCGGGCGACGCCCACCTGCACCACGACGTCATCGTGGTCTGCCCGCAGGGTGACGAGCCCTTTGACCTCGCCGAGGTCGCCGACACGCTCGGCAAGGCCCTCACGCACGTGCACCTCGCGCGCGGCGAGTCCGCCATCTTCACCGAGGCCAACCAGCAGTGGGTCGCGCGCATCGCCCGCGAGGTCGCCAACAACCTCGCCGTGCTCACCGCGCAGCAGAAGCCCCTCCGCCTCGAGCTCAACGCCCTTTACGAGCTGATCGAGAAGACCCTCGTCGACAACAATTCCTACGAGGTCGCCAAGAGCCTCCTCGTCAACCGCAGCCGCAAGATCTCCTTCGAGCGCGACGGCGCCACCACCACCCTCCGCATCATCCGCCGCAACAACCGCGTCGTGCCGTGGAGCGAGCAGAAGATCGAGATCGCCGTCCGCAAGGCCTTCCTCTCCCTCCAGCGCGACTCCGCGCCCGCCGTCGCCATCGCCCAGGCCGTCACCGCGCGCGTCCTGAACTCGAAGCAGGCCTTCGTCCACATCGAGGAGGTCCAGGACATGGTGCAGGAGGAGATCATGCGCGCCGGCCACTTCAAGGTCGCCGAGCAGTACATCATCTACCGCGACCGCCGCGCCGCCGCCCGTGCCGCGCATCCCTCCGTCGAGGAGGCCGCCGCAGCCGCCGCGCCTGCGCCGCAGCAGGTCTCCATGGTCATGGTCAAGCGCGCCAACGGCGAAACCGTCTTCTGGGACGGCGTCGACCTGAAGAAGCGCATCGAGTTCGCCCGCATCAACCTCGACCTCTGCCTGACCAACGACGAGATCGAGGCCGAGCTCCGCCGCGCCGTCTTCGACCAGATCACGCAGAAGGACCTCGACTCCACCATCATCCTCAACTCGAAGACCCTGATCGAGCGGGACGCCGATTTCGCCAAGTTCGCCGGCCGCATCCAGCTCACCTATCTCTACGAGGAAATCCTCGGCTGGGACATCGTGCGCGACGGCATCGGCGCCCTGAAGACGTTCCACCAGCGCGCCTTCAAGAAATACCTCGAGCACGGCGTCGCCATCAAGCGCCTGAATCCGCGCCTGCTGGACTACGACCTCGCCAAGCTGGGCGCCGTGCTTGATCCCTCCGCCGACCTCGAATTCGACTTCCTCGGCATCCAGACGCTTTACGACCGCTACCTCATCGTCGACAAGACCCAGAAGCCCGCGCGCCGCCTCGAGACGCCGCAGTTCTTCTGGATGCGCGTCGCCATGGGCCTCTTCCTCGACGAGAAATCCGGCCGCGAGGACAAGGCCGCCGCGCTTTACGAGCTCTACAAGAGCCGCCGCTTCTGCAGCAGCACGCCCACGCTCTTCAACTCCGGCACGCTCCATTCGCAGCTTTCGTCCTGCTACCTCTACTACGTCGACGACACGATCGAGAGCATCATGGTCCGCGGCATCGCCGAAAACGCCTTCCTCTCCAAGTGGGCCGGCGGCCTCGGCGGCTCGTGGACCAGCGTCCGCGGCACCGGCGCCCACATCGCCGGCACCAACGGCGAGTCGCAGGGCGTCATTCCCTTCCTCAAGCTCCACAACGACCAGCTCGTCGCCGTCAACCAGGGCGGCAAGCGCCGTGGCTCCGGCTGCGCCTACCTCGAGACCTGGCACAACGACATCTTCGAATTCCTCGAGCTGCGCCGCAACACCGGCGACGACCGCCGCCGCACGCACGACATGAACACGGCCAACTGGATCCCCGACCTGTTCATGAAGCGCATGGAGAACCGCCAGCCCTGGACGCTCTTCTGCTCCAACGAGGTCAAGGACCTCCACCACCTCTACGGCCGCCGCTTCGAGGAGAAGTATCTCGCCTACGAGAAGCTCGCCGAGGAGGGCAAGATCTCCGGCCAGAAGGTCGAGGCGCTCGAGCTCTGGAAGAAAATGCTCTCGATGCTCTTCGAGACCGGCCACCCGTGGATCACCTTCAAGGACGCGTGCAACATCCGCTCCCCGCAGGACCACGTCGGCGTCATCCACTCGTCCAACCTCTGCACCGAGATCACGCTCAACACGTCCAACGACGAGACCGCCGTCTGCAATCTCGGCTCGATCATCCTCGAGACGCACCTCGACGCCGCCGGCAATATCGACCACCCGAAGCTCCGCGAGACCATCCGCACCGCCGTGCGCGCGCTCGACAACGTCATCGACATCAATTTCTACCCGACCGAGGCCGCCAAGCTCTCCAACCAGCGCCACCGCCCGATCGGCCTCGGCGTCATGGGCCTCGCCAATTCGCTCTACCTGAAAGGCATCGCCTTCGCCTCCGATGCCGCCGTCGAGTTCAACGACGAGGCCATGGAAGCCATCGCCTACTACGCCTACGAGGCCAGCTCCGACCTCGCCTTCGAGCGCGCCCCGTACTCCACCTACAAGGGCTCGAAGTGGGACCGCGGACTCCTCCCGCAGGACACGCTCGACCTGCTCGAACAGGAACGCGGCGTGCCCGTCGAGGTGCCGCGCGGCGGCCGGATGGACTGGAAGCCGCTCCGCCAGAAGATCGCCGACCAGGGCATGCGCAACAGCAACGTCCTCGCCATCGCGCCCACCGCCACGATTTCCAACATCACGGCCACCTCGCCCTGCATCGAGCCCACCTACAAGAACCTCTTCGTGAAGTCCAACCTCTCGGGCGAGTTCATCATCCTCAATCCCTACCTCGTGAAGGACCTCAAGGCCCGCGGGCTGTGGAACCAGGACATGATCGACAACCTGAAGTATTTCGACGGCGAGCTGAAGGACATCCCCGGCGTGCCGGAGGACCTCAAGCAGAAGTACCTCACCGCCTTCGACATCGACTTCAAGTGGATCCTCGACGCCGCCGCCCGCCGCCAGAAATGGATCGACCAGGCGCAGTCGGTGAACCTCTGGCTGAAGACGCCCGATCTCAAGACCCTCAGCCACATGTACCGCGCGGCCTGGCACCAGGGCCTCAAGACCACGTACTATCTCCGCACCCTCGGCGCCTCCAACATCGAGAAGGCGACCGTCAGCGTGAAAAAGGAAATGCGCGGCGCCGTGAACGAAGGCTCAGCCGGCGGCCAGAACTCCGGCGACGCCGGCGGTTCGCATTCGGTGGCCGCTCTTGACGCTGGACTCTCGACGCTGGACTCCCGTCCAAAAACCTACACCGCCGAGGAGAAAAACGCCTGCTCGATTGAGGCCATGAGAAACGGCGGGACGTGCGAGGCGTGTCAGTGATGCCACTCGTTCATGCAACACACTTCTCTCGTCTCCGATGGATTCTGATCCAATGCGAAATCTGCCACGCCTGATGGTGAGCCAATAAAACCAGTTCTTGATTTTTTGGCCGCAGACGTCGCAGTCTGCGGCCTTTTTGTATAGCAAAGCATGCACATGCACTCGACATCTCCAGCTTCACAATCGCCTCGTGGTATTCCAGAGTTACTCGAAAATCCGGCTATACAGAAGCATCTCGACATCCTCCAAGGTATAATTGAGCGACTCGCTGGCAACGCCAGCACATGCAAGAACTGGTGCATTACGCTCGTCTCTGGCGCGGTCGTGCTTTCCTTCACTGCAGATCTAAAGGTCAAGCAAGAGGTTGTTTACCATCTTGCCTACGCGCTCATCGCGATTTTTCTGCTTCTTGATTCCTACTACCACGCCTTGGAGAGAGCATTCCGGGACCAGTCCAACGCGCTTGTCCGATCTATTCATGAGGGTGGCTTTGATTCAAAAAAACTTCTTGTGATCGTCTCGCACAAGGGTGTCGGGAAAACCATCTGCCTCACACTGTGCGCGTCGGTCACGTCGGTATCCACAGGAGGTTTTTATATGATACTCGCGGCCGCTGTCTTTCTAACCAACAGGCTCTGCCAGTAATCACCATGGCCAAGCGCGTTTTTTTCAGCTTTCATTATCAAGATGTCATCGATTTTCGCGCGAATGTCGTGAGAAACCATTGGATAACAAAAGACGATCACGAGGAAGCCGGTTATTTCGACGCATCGCTTTGGGAAGCTAGCAAAAAAACGGGTGATGAATCGTTAAAAAGATTGATTAACGGTGGGCTGGATGAAACGACGGTTACATCAGTTCTTATCGGAAGCCAGACCTATGCGCGTCGCTGGGTGCGCTACGAAATTTTTAAAAGCCTTAGTAGGGGTAACCGACTTTTTGGAGTCCATATTAATTGCATCCCTGGAAAAGATCGACAAACCAAGCTGGCCGGTCCGAATCCATTTGAGTATCTCGCTGTTCGTTTTGCGCAAGACGGGAAAAGCGTCGAACTCTTCGAGTGGGATGGTCAAAAGTGGATCGCTTACACGGATCTTCGCGGATGGTCCTTTCCTGAAGCAAAGGATCAATCTGTGAGAGGGCAAGTTTATCAGCTTAAAAAATGGTATTCAGTGTATGATTGGAATACCAATAGTGGTTATGACAATTTTCCAACCTGGGTCGGCGAGTAGACAAAAACTAAATTATTGCGCCATTAATTCGTTCATATTTTCTGCCTAAAATGGACTGGATCAAAAAAAATGCCTGGAATCTAATCGGCACGACAATTGGCGTGATAGGGATCGTCACGGGATATTTATTTTATCGGGCTTCAATCCAGTTTCCTTCGCTGAGCTTTTTTGACTCAAAGCCTCACTCATTGGTGATGAACTATGGGGCGGTTAGCGACTCGCCTGTTCGGCTTTTGAGAAAAGATGGTAGCCCTGTAGCTCAGAGTGTTTATACTGCCCGACTATATCTTTGGAATTCAGGCACAGTGTCGTTGCGGAGGGATTCAATTTTGAAGCCACTGAATATCGAAGCGGAAGGCTGTGAGATATTGGATGCCAAAGTTGCCAAGGTTTCCCGGCCAGATGTCACAAAACTTTCTGTGGCAATGGCACATCCTGGCGCCATCGGAATTGTTTTTGATATTCTTGAACCGACCGATGGGTTGACTTTAACTGTGCTCTACGCCGCTCCTCAGCCTGCTAGTTTTTATCTCGATGGCGTTGTTGAAGGCGTTAAAAGTTTTGCTCCGGCTGAGACATTGCCGACCGGGGATATTGCGTTGAGGACAACATGGCGGCTTATCAAAGGAGTGTCATCTATTCTACTAGTGATGTTAGTCTTTGCGGCACTAAGTAAATCGTTGGAATGGCTTGGAAAGATTTCTGTGCCGGTGAAGAATTGGATTGGGAACATCATCGTCATTAGCGCTGTGGTTAGTACGTTGATATTAGTTTTATACGGTTTAATAGGAAATGCGTACAAGAATGCCGTAGGAGCGCAGGGGTTTATCCCGCCAGCTCTAACTAAATAATTTTTAGGCTAGTTGGAGGAAAACAAAAGAGGTGGGCGTTAAATCTTTCGCTCTTCAGCTCCGACACGCTTCTTCGCTCTCGTCGTGGTGATCACCACCACGCTGATCAGAACAAGCGCCGTTCCCAGAATGGTTCGCAGCCCCAGCGCTTCGCCGCCGAGGAAATAGCCGAGCAGTGTAGCGCCACCACCGGGTTCACGTACGCGTAGGTGCCCAGCCATCGAGGCCGGAGACAGGCGGTTGGTCAGGCGACGTTGGGTTCATGTGCGGGTTAGCACGATGTGGGTGGCTCGCTGCGATGCGACATGCTGGGTGCATGTGTATCCCAAGTCTGGCAGGTTGATGCCGTCGAATAACCGCTCGCCCGCGCCAAGCAAGACAGGTGAGATGGCGACATGCAGTTCATCGATCAGTCGCTCCCGAAGATATTGCCTGACTGTCGCCGCTCCGCCTCCGATGCGGACATCCTTTCCGTTGGCGGCTTCGCGAGCTAGTTCGAGTGCGACGCGGATCCCCTTGGTGACGAAATGAAAGGTCGTGCCGCCCTCCATTACGAGTGGAGCACGAGGATGATGAGTGAGCACGAAAACCGGCTTGTGATATACAGGGTTATCACCCCACCAACCTCTCCAGCTCTCATCAGGCCAGGGACCGCGGACTGGTCCGAACATATTCCTGCCCATAATCCAAGCGCCTACATTGTGGAAACCCCGCGCGGCAAAGTCGTCATCGATCCCGGTCTCTCCGCCTGGGGCGCCGAACAGTTGCGCCTGAAACGTGCGAGTAGCGAACGCCCATCGATGAAGGGCAGTTCCGCCGATACCAAGCGGGTTCTCCAGGTCCTGATTCGGGCCTGCGCCGAAGCCATCAATCGAAATGGTGAAGCTTTCTACCCGGAGTTTGGTCATTTGTTAGTTTTTGCCGTTGGAGTGTTCTGGCAAGGGCGTTGAGCCGAATTTCGGCCGGGCGAGACAAAGAGAACGCGAGTCCTGCAAAGAGAGACAGGAGGGGTCAGGCGTCAAATCTTTCGCTCCTCTGCTCCATCAAAGGTTTCCATCACCTCATAAATGCCAGGCTCAAACTTCGCGATTTTGAGAGCTTCTGCAAAATAGGGAACCGGGGCGGGTTCTTCTCGAAAAGACTGATAATCTTCCATGCTGTGCCATTGGGAATACATCGTGGCTTTTGTGCCATCCAGGCTTCGATGGAGGCTCGCTGAAATGAACCCCTTGGCTTGACGCACGAATTTTTCAGTCACCAGAATCAGCAGTTCAGCCAGCTTCTGTTGGTTTGCCGGTTCAGTGGTAAAGACATTGATATAGGTGACGCATTTTTTTTGTTTTGAAATAACGGTCATGCCTGAATCATCACATCGGGCGTCGAAGATTGTCTAGAAAAGAGCACCAGAAGGGGTCAGGCGTTAAATCTTTCGCTCCTCTGCTCCGACCCGCTTCTTCGCTCTTGTCGTGGTGATCACCACCACGCTGATCAGAACCAGCACCGTTCCCAGAATGGTTCGCAGGCCCAGCGCTTCGCCGCCCAGGAAATAGCCGAGCAGCACGGCCACCACCGGGTTCACGTACGCATAGGTGCCGACCTTGCTGAGCGATTCATGATGAACCGCCACACGTAAGCGATGAACCCGATGATGGCAGAATTGCGATTGCCTGCATCGGGACTGGCTTCAGCATGCCAGCCTTTTGAGTGTGTCAGAATATTCCCGCTTCCTGCCATGACTTCACGCTATCTTTTTAACGGCATTTTTCGCACGGCGATGCTTTTGCTCGCAGTGCTTTTACTCGGGGGCTGCATTTCCCACGAGGTAGGGTTTCAGGACGTAAGTTATGCCGTGGCGCCATCCACCGGGGCTAAAGATCCCGATACCGCCCTGACCATTGTGATCGACCCGCAAACCCGCACGCAAACGGTCACCATTCATTCGTTCATGACCGGCATCGGCAACGATTGGAACACCGATCCCGGCCAGATGCTGGTGGACGTCGCCACCATCGAGTTTCCCCAGATTTTCGGCCAGACCAAGCTCGTCGAAGCATATGAGGAGCCCGCCACCGGCACACACCGGGCGATTCTAAAGCTGACAATCCCGAGCTACAAATTTGCCGATTTTCATGCTTCGATCACGGTGCATGCGGCCGTATATGCTCCCGGAACCATGCTCCTGTGGGAAAAAGATTACAGTGCGGAAGGCGCAACCCAGGGCACAAAAATGTTCTTCGGGGGTGCCTTCGCCATGAAATCAGCCATCCGGCAATCGTCGCTCGATGCCTATAAACAAATTTTCGCCCAGTTGCGTCCCGAGCTGGAAAAGATCGTGCAAACACCGCCGGCGACCGGCTTAACCCGGCCGCCAAGGCCCGTGACGATGCCGACACCGGCTTATCCCTTGGATTTGAAGAAGCGCGGCATTGAGGGAGTGGTGGTCGTGGAATTTATCGTCGGGACGGACGGAATGGCGCACGAGGTTAAAATCATCAGCGCACCCGATCCCTTGCTTGGGGCTGCGGTACTGGACGCGTCCAAAGACTGGCGATTTGATCCTGGGGTTCGCGAGGGCAAGGCGGTGGCCGTCAAGTTGAGTGAGCCGATCACCTTTGCCATAAAAAGCGAATAGGGGAGCGGCGGAATGGGGCAGGGGTTAAATCCTTCAGTAACAGCCGGCCATCTCCTGAATCCTTGATTTTCACCGTCCGGACCAGAGGCATGAATCCGTCTTTCGGGGTGGTCCCGTTGCAAACGGATGTCCGGTGGCGTAGCCTGCCTGATGAAAAAGACCACTTCTTCCGTTAACTCACAATCCTGCCCCGGCGCCCAGAGAACTCCCTCTCATCAAGAAATCACGGCGCGGGCCGAGGCGCTTTGGCGGGGAAAAGGATGTCCCTCCGGCTGCGACGACGAGATCTGGCTGGAAGCCGAGCGGCAGTTGTCCCATCAGCGGCCCCTCGAATTGAACAAGGCGGAGGTCATCGGGCTCGCCGATCGGCGTTTTAAATTTAACCCGGCGGGTGACGACATCACGCGCGAGCTGGAGGAACGATTCCCTGGGCCGACCGGCCAGGAAACGACCTCGTTGTAACGAAAGCCGCCGGCCGGATCCGGCGTTGAATCTTTCATTTTTCTTCAAGCGGGTGACCGCACTCCGCCCCGTGGGGCCTTTGCGTTAAAGATCCGTCCGCTTGTGGAGAGGGATCATGAACACCGCGGTTCAGCTTTCGCGTGCTTCGTGCTTATGTGTTCCCTGAAAAATCGGCCTATCTTTATCGGCCAATTTATTTCAATCGGGAACCAAAGTCCGCCAAACTGCACCATGCGAACTATGAAATCCCACATTGTTACGCCACTTCGTTTCACGGCTCTGCTTGCAACCGTGTTTCTTGCCCTTAGCGCGTCGGCCGATACGTCCCTCAGCCATTCGGACAAAAGCTTCATTGAAAAAGCGGCCAAGTCCAGCACCGGGGAAGTCGATATTTCCCGCGTGGTCGCGGATCGCACGATGAATCCTGAGGTGCGGACGTTTGCCCAGAAGATGGTCGATGACCACGGCAGTGCAAATGAGGCGATCGCCAAGCTCGCCGCCAGCAAGGGTGTCGAGCTCCCGGCCAAGGACATGGACAATGCCGACAAGTGGAGCAAGAAAAGCGGCAAGGACCTGGATGAAGACTACCTGGACAAGATGGTCTCCGACCATAAAGACGCCGTGGAGCTCTTCCAAAAGGAAGCCGACAAGGGCGAGGACGAGGACACGAAAGCCTTCGCGCGGGACACTCTTCCCACGCTTCAGCATCACCTGGAAATGGCGCTGGATCTCCAGAAGACGCTGAAGTAATTCGCCGTCCGTGCTTTTAAATTAAATCCCGGGGGCGGAGTCCGACGGACTCCGTCCCTGCGGGCTCGGGACCGTTTCGCGCCCTGCGCGGGTTTGACCCTCTGCGGCGCATCGTTCGTCCCGCCGTGCTCCGTCATCCCAACCTACATTCCTTTCAACATGTCTTCCCTTCCGACTCTTCACGCCCTCCTGATCGACGAGATCAAAGATCTCTATTTTGCCGAGAACCAACTCGTCAAGGCCCTCCCCAAAATGGCGAAAGCCGCCACGAATCCCGACCTGAAGAAGGGCTTCACCCATCATCTCGCGCAAACCCGCGGGCATGTGACGCGACTCGCCAGGTCCCTGAAAATCCTGGGCGTCCCGGCGAAGGGCAAAACCTGTCACGCCATGCTCGGCTTGGTCAAGGAAGGCGCCGAAGCCATCCAAGCGAAAGGGCCGGTGGCCGTGCGCGACGCGGCTCTCATCGGGGCGGCCCAGCGGGTGGAGCACTATGAAATGGCCGGCTATGGCACGGCCCGCTCATTTGCGCGGATTTTGGGAGAAAATCAAGTGGCCGACCTTCTCCAGACGACCCTCGACGAGGAAGGTGAGACCAACAAAAAACTCAGCGAAATTGCCGACAAGGTGAATGACGACGCGCTCGCCGCCGGCGGAAAAATTCCCGGCTCAAAAAAATCCAGGAAATAACCAACCATTCCACTCAACAAATACCATGAACGACCTCGCCTTCCTTCTCCCACCCATCGCCGCTGCCGGCTATTCGTTGCTCTATCTCCTCTTTGGCGGCGGCATCGGCGGCGCCATCCTGATTTTCATCATCGCGAAAATGTTCGGCAAATGAGCCGAATCAGGAGGCCTAGGCGTCAAAAATCCGGTTAGCGGCGGCCGGAAACCGGAGCGCGAAAAGACGGCACCTGCCTTTTCGCGCTTGCGAATGAAAAGTGTCGCACCTGCGGCGATGCCCGTCGGTGTCATCCACCGCCAGACCGCCCTGCGTGGGCGATTACTTTTTCAAAGCAGCCGCTTTGCCGAGATTCTCCGTGAAATCTTCGTGGAGGTTTTGCACCCAATTGTCGGGCACCTCTTTTCCCTCACGCGCTCCCGAGCCGTCGATTTCGTAGGAGTCGGAATAGAGCCTCACCGATTTGGCATCGAAAACCACGGTAAAATGGGCCTCGTGGCTGCGATGGGTGAGGCCAAAGATGAGACGATCCGGCTTGTCTTCCTTGATCGAGTATTCGCGGGCGATGACGGCCGCTTTCACGATATCATGCACCTCCGGCGCGCTCAGGCCACGCGGAGTATCCATGGTCCAAACGAAGTCGCCCACGAGCCCCGGGGTCGCCGCTTTGTCGAGATTCGCGGTCAAATCCTCGTGCAGAAATCTCACCCATAGTTCAGGCACCGTCTTTTTCGTGCGCGCTCCGCTGCCATCGATTTCGTAGGAGTCGGAATAGAGTTTCACCGATTTGGCATCGAAGACCACGGTGAAGTGGGCCTCGTATTTGCGATGAGTAAGGGCCAGGACAAGTTCGTCCGGCTTGTCTTCCTTGATCAAGTATTCGCGACCCACCGCGGCGGCTTTCACCGCATCGTGCACACTGGACGTGCCCAGGCCGCCCGGAACATCGATTGTAAAAACCGGATCGCCGGCAACATCCGCGGCACGAAGCAAAGGGAAAAAAGCCAGGGCGGCGAGGCTCGCAAAAGAGAACCAGCGGTGGAATTTCATGCGGTAAAAGGCGCTTCAAAGGGAGGTGCGGCAAGCCAAAACTCCGCGTGGGGACGAGATGATAGGGTCACGCACAAAGCGTCAGTTGTCTTAGTATTGTTTTTTCGCCGAGATCATTACTAGCATCAGCCACCAATGAAGAAACTCAGCCTGTTATTGCTGACCGGAATGGCCGCGGCCCTTCACGGTCAGGTGGCGCTTTACGTGCAGGATGGCCAGTCGATGGCTTTGGTCCTCGAGGCGAAGGACAAAAGCTCGCTCACCGAAAGCACGCCCATGATCGAAAAGAACGGCAAACTGGTGGCGGCGCCCACCCGCAGCTTCGCGCTGCTCTCCGTTCCCGAGTATACGCCGGTCTTTATTTCGGTGCACGACCTCCAGGTCGGAAATACCCAGGTCGAAAACATGCAGGACGGACAGGAGACGAACCACACTTTTATGTTCAACGCCGAATTCGAGTCTGCCTATCCCGTAGAGCAGGTGTTCATGGCGCTCGAACTGATCACGGAAAAAGCGGGGAAGGTGATTTATCTCCGGGAAATCGGCACGCTGGCCCGGTACCAGCCCCGGACTTTGGAGATGACCCTTCCCTTGAATGGCGGTTGGGGGCGGACGCATTACCGCCTGCACGTATTCGTCAGGGGCCACGAGGCGCTGAGTTCACTGATCCCATCGGGCGTGCGCGAAGAAATCCTCGACGGAATGGTGGCCAGACGAATCGAAGGAGCCGGCGACGGGCCGCCCCAGCCCTTCATCGCTCCCGCTCCTGAATATCCGGCGGCCCTCCTTACGGCCAGGGTGACGGGGAATGCGGTGGTGCGTGTCCATATCGATGTCCATGGCCGCGTGCAGAATCCGCAGGTGGTGAAGGCGTCCGATCCGGCGTTCGGGGCATCGGCGCTGGAGACAATCCGCACGTGGCGCTTCCTGCCCTTAATTCGAAAAGGCGAACCGGCTGAAATCGCGGCCGAAATACCGTTTGATTTTTCGCCTCCGCAGGCGAATGACGGCGGCTGACGAGCGTAGAAAACGACACTCGCCTTTTGACGGTCGCTGATGAAGATGCCGGCCGATGAAAAGCGCCGCGCCCTCGGCGATGTCCGCCAGTGTCATCCACCGCAAGGCCGCCCCGCGCGGGCCGGCACCCGTGGCGGCACGCTGGACGCCGTCACCGCATTCGTCAGGTGAGTCCGGCTCCGCCCGCTGCGCTTGTGGTGGAGTTTGCCCCCGGTGTGAACGCAGTGGGTTGCTCAGCCAGCCCGGCGACCGCTCGGAAGTGGAGGCGGATCGCACGGCCGACGCGGTGATGCGTTCGCCCTCTTCCGCGCCTTCACCGATCTCGCGCGCCGCCGCGGCGCCCAGCCCTGACACGGCGCGCCTGCCCACGGGCGTGGCGCAGACGTTGCGCAGTGCCGGTGAACCGCTCGATGCCGCGACCCGGGCGCAGATGGAGCCGCGTTTTGGACAGGATTTCAGCCGCGTGCGGGTCTTTCGCGGTGCACAGGCGGAACACTCGGCCGAGGCGGTCAACGCCCGCGCCTACACGGTCGGGTCCAACCTCGTGTTTGGCGCCGGCCAGTATGCGCCCGGTTCGTCCGCCGGACAGCGCTTGCTGGCGCACGAGCTCGCGCACGTCGTGCAGCAAGGCCGGACCTCCGGCGCGGCCGGCGGGCGCCTGATCCACCGCGCCACGAAAGCGCCGCCCATGCAGATTCTGGCTGAGAGCGCGGCAAAGTTCAGCCAGGCGGTGGAAAGCAATCTCATCGACGAGAAGACGCCGACCACCGCGCGGGAAAAATCAGTCGATGTGAATGTTGAGACGACTGCGCATGACCAGGCCGTCGTGAACATTGTGAACGCCGCGATCGACGCGGCGGCCGAGGACAGCAAGGCGACCGGGCCGGTCACGGAGTACGAGCTTTTGCGCAATGCGCTTTTCAACCATGTCACGCCCTATCGTAGCACGCATGGGCCCAAGATCTCGCAGAATCTGGTCTTGCGGGATGTGGACCATTATCTGGTCGGGCGGATCCAGGAATGGCGGCGGGAGCTGCCGCTCGAAAGCGAACCGCCCGGGCCCACCCAGTCGGCCTTGATGGTCGGGCTGGGTGAAAAGGCTGCGGACAAATACGATCAGCATAAAAGGGAATCTTTTCAGGCGAATCCGCATCCGGATGCCAAGGACGCCAAGAGCTCGGAAGATGCGAACCGCCTGCCGGCGTCCGCTCCCGGCGGGCGGTTCTGGGCCACTGTGGGCGGGCGGCATTTGCTGGACAGCGACCATCCGGAGGACACGGCCGATCCCGCTAAGCTGAAGATCACGCTGACGGACATCCAAAATGCGCGGCGCCTGATGAAACTGGGAAAACAAGCGGATATTATTGAGCCGAAATACGTGACGCAGGCACGCGGAGGAAAGTCTCCCTCCCAGGTAAAACTGGGCCCGTAAAGTCGCAGGCACGGTCGGGGACCAGGCATTGGACCGGTCGCGGCTTCTCGTATGGCCGGCCGGGCTCCGTGTCTTTGCATTAAAAAATCCGGTCGGATACGATCGTGAAAAATAAAAAGCGCGGGTGCGATTTGACCGCACCCGCGCTTTGAAACCGGGGAGATTACTGGCCGGCGAGGGTGAACTTGTCCGCGGAGAGCTGGTAGGAGCTCGAGGACGAATTCTTGCCGGTGACCGTCAGCTTGATCGTATGCGTGCCGGCCGAGGCGAACGTGACGGTGCCGAAGGTCGTCGTGGGATAGGATTGGGCGGCGGAATACTGGTCGAGCGTGCCGCCGACGTTCTTGCCGTCGACGGAAAGCTGCAGGATGCCGCGGGAGTTGTTGCCCTTCCACTCCATCTTCACCTGGTAGGTGCCGGCGACCACGCTGGGGATGGCGAAGCTGATGTTGTCGCCCGTGCTGTTGCCGGCGAGTTCGATCCACTTGCCGCCGCTGGAATTGGTATCGGTCTGGACCGAGGCGGTCGCACCGCTGGCCGTGTAGGTCAGGCTTTCCGCCTCGAAGTTCACCGTGGGCGGAGGCGCGACAGTGATCGTGTAGGTGGCACTGGTGACCGAGCTGTCGGTCGAGCCGCTCTGGTAGGCGATGGCCTTGAGCGTCTTGGTGCTGGTGATGTTCACCGGGCTGGAATAGATCGTGCCGGCGGTCTCGCTGGGCGTGCTGCCGTCGAGCGTATAGCGAATCGAGGCGCCGCTGGTGGAGGAGGTGATGGTCACGTTCTGCGAGCTCGTGTAAGTGCCGCCGGCCGGGCTGAAGCTGGGAGCGGAAACCGTGGGGCTTGAGGTGCCCTTGATGGCTGAGACGGCCGAATGCTCCATGTAATCGTTGCCAAACGTCTGGTTGACGTCGACGCCGCGATAGAGGCCCCATTTGGGCTGATATTGCGTGGCGGTGGCGCGGTACATCGGGGTGTTCGCAACGCCGGTGAAGGAATCGCCGTTGACCGACGTGGACAGCGCGCCGTCGGCGGTGCCATCGCTGGAGCTGGTCTTGAGGCGGTTGACGACCTTCGTCCATGTATTCGGCGTCCAGCTGAAGGTGCGCACGCCGATCAAACCGGAATCATCGTGCGAGTCCTTCTCGGCCTTCGCGACGCCGGCGGGATAGAGGGTGGTCGCCACGAGCGGATCGCTGGTGTCGTTGCCGTCGTAAGCCTTGACCTGGGTGATGTGGCAGAAGCGATCGCCCACCGTCATGGCCGGATCGGTCCGCCAGGTGGAGGCGTATTCGTAGGTTTCGCCCGGGGCCTGGCGGTCGCCCAGCACTTTCACTTCCGCGCGCTGGCGGTCGGTGCTGGTTGTGGTGCGGTCGCCATCCCATTGTGAGGTGGAAAAGCGAAGGTACATCTTGAAGATGCCGCCGCCTTCGTCGGTGATGTTAACGAAGCTGTCGTTGGTGAAGCTGTTGCTGGAGACATGGTAGATCACCTCGGGCTCTTCGATGCCGCCGAAGTCGCTGAGCGTGGCAGCGGTCGTGGCAAAAACGGGGGTAGCGATGAGTGCGCCGAGGGTCAGCGCACCGCAATACAGGAGTTCATTTTTCATGCAATTTTGGGATGAGGGTTGAAAGCGGACAACTTAACCGCGCCGCCAGACGGCTCGTGAGGGGTAGTTACGATCCAATGATTCTACCGCAATTCGCCTAGGGAAGATACCCCACAAAATAGGGGAAATGAGTAGACCGAAGTTATTGCAAGCGAATGGCATAAATGTGTTTCAAACACGGGCGTTTTCTCCCAGCTCTCGCGCAAGTTTCAATCGCGCAGGGAGATGAATCCGCGGCCGTTTTTCAGGCCGGCATGCACGATCGTGCGGTTGATTTTGCGCCTCGGGCTGAGCGCGGATCGCACTCCGCGTCCCTGCGTTAAAATCAGATTGGAAATGAGACGTGAGGGCAGGCGCGAAGCCTTTTTATTCCTCTTCGTCTTCGTGCAGCTCGTCCCGGTTGTTCGGCAGCTTTTGCGGCAGGAAGTAGAAATAGACCATCAGCCACCAGCTCCAGGACAGCCGGTAGAGCAAAGCGGGCAGGGCGAAGGCGCCGATGCCCGCGAGGGCGAGCGTGGCCGGTCCGCTGAGCTTGTCAAAAAAGTAGCAGAGCACGACGGGGACGATGAAACCGAACGCCGTCACGCCATAATTGATGACGAAGGGCCCGAGAAAAAAACCGTCGCCGCGCTCGAATTTCAATCCGCAGTTCGAGCACTGCTCGTTGATTTTATAAAGCGTGCCCAGCTTGAACAGCGTGTGGGCGCCGCAGTTCGGGCAGTGATTGGTGAGCCCGCGGGCGATGATCTGACCTCGGGTGACCTTCATTCTGCCGCCAAGGTAGGGGCGGGCTGACGTCGCGCGAACAAATATGAACGCGCCGGGCGCCGAAACGTGAAAGCGACGCCGCCAAAGGCGAACCAGGCAAAGCGGCGGCGTGACGATCCGGTGGCATTCCCGCGCGATGGATCTGGCTTTCTTTTTAATTTTCGATCGGATGAAAAACCTGTCGCAAGCGGCATCTCTTCTGCTCTGTTTCACCCATCCCTTATGAAATCACGCCCCGATCTAAGTTTTTCCCTGATGCTGGCCTTTGCGGCCCTCCTGCCGTCCGCTTTGCATGCGGCTTTCAGTTACACCATCACTGATCTTGGCACGCTGGGCGGGACGGAGTCCTATGCCGTTGCCGTCAACGCATCCGGCCAGGTGGTCGGGAAGGCGATGCTTCCCAGCGGCTCCTACCGGGCCTTTGCCTGGTGGAAGGGCACGATGATCGACTTGGGCACGCTCAACAGCGATTATTCCGCAGCGACCGGCATCAATGATGAGGCTGAGGTAGTCGGAGAATCGTCTACCTCCACCGGCGCGACGCACGCTTTCCATTTCTCCTTTGGAACTGGCGTAATGACCGACCTGGGCACCTTGGGTGGCAATTATTCCACGGCCGCCGCCATCAATAATAATGGCCTCATCGTTGGCACGGCCGCGCTCTCCACGGGTTCCGACCGCGCCTTTGTCTTTTCGACGGACGGCCTGATGCACGATCTGGGCACGCTCGGCGGCGATTATTCCACCGCCACCGCTATCGATGACAATAACGTGGTCGTGGGCTGGGCGGCACGTAGCAGTGGCCTGTTCCCCGATCTGTACAACCAACACGGGTTCGTCTTTATCAATGGCCAGATGCAGGACCTTTCAATTTTCGGCGGACTGTTCAATCTCAGCGGCACTTCCACTAATCCTCTCGGGGTGAGCGATACCGGGGTCGTGGGCGAATTTTCGAGCGATCCTCTCGGCGATCTCGGTCCCTGCGGTTTCGTCGGCTATCCCGGACAAACGCCAATCAGATTTGGGGACGGCGGTTATAATATCGCAAGCGAAGAAGGCATCAATGCCTCGGGCCAAGTCGTCGGATGGTACGAATCCCTGCTCGCTGTTGGCAGTAAAAAATATGCTTCTTTGTACTCTGGCGGCGTGCTCTACGACCTCAACACACTGGTCGATCTTTCGGGCAGCAATTTCACCCAACTGTCGGATGCCACGGCGATCAGTAACACCGGTTATATCGTGGGCACCGGTACGACCAAAAGCGGAACGCCTCACGCCTATCTGCTCACGCCGATTCCGGCGCCGTAGTCCCGGCGGGGCAGCTGTTGGGCAGAAGCCGAGGCAAGATCGCCCAAAGCAGGGTTCTCCTCTCTTCGCGCCGCCGGCCGTGCTTCGCGCTCGAGGCCGTCGCACTAAATCGAAAGTTCTTGGGCATCAGAACGCATGGGCCGGTTCTCGCGACCTCACATCACGTGGAGCACGCAAGCCATCTGGATGGCGGCGAGGGCGCCGGCGAGGAGTGAGCAGAACCACAGCCAGCGTTTTTTCATGACCAGGGTGATGCCGCCGAGGGCGATGGAGATTTGGAAAACGGTCGTGGCGAGACCCATCCCTCGGGAGCCGTCGGCGGCGTGCGTGGCGGCGGTCCGGGCCCGGTCGCGTCCGGCCTCGAACTTTTGCGCCTCGGCGGCGATGGCCTGCTTTTCCTTTTCGTAGCGCTCAATCCGGGCGGTGACGGCGGCGAGCCTGCTGGCCTCGGGAGTGCCGGCGGCATTCAAGCGGTCGCGCTCCTCTTCCTGCAGGCTCTGCTTGATGCCCTTGGCCTGGTAGAAGGCCCACTGGTCGGAGGCCTGGGCCTGGTTGAAGGTGGCCTCGTTGAGCTGCTTCATCGTGGCCGAGGAATAGGCGGCGCCGCGCTGGGTGGCGATGGCGGCGAGCACGGCCAGGGCAATCATCGAGAGAGAGACGTATTTCGTCCACGCCTCGCGCTTTTCCTTGTCCTTTTGCGTCTGGCGGTCGGCGGCGATGGCTGCGACCAGGCCCTTGAGTTCGTCGAGAGAGTTGTTCATGCGGAAAATCCAAAACCGCCGAAAAAAAGAAAAACGGCGGCTTTGTCACGCGTTTCCGGACGGGCCGGACAGGTTTGGACCCTGCGGGCGCCTGGTCCGCCAGGGGCGGGGATGGAGTGGGAAAATCCATTGATATTATAAGTGATTTTCCCAGGGAATCTTGCTTTCATGCACCTGCATCATGAGTGCTATTCCAGCTTGCACGATTGGCTCCGGATCGGGCCTGCCTTTTGCCCTCGCGAGCCCAGTCATTGGGCGCATTTTCAGCCCATGCCCGAATCCTGCGGAGGATGCTCCAAGCCAAATGACGCTTCCCGGGATACCCGCCCTTGACGGGGCCGGATATCTGCCGGCGCCAAAAGCATCTTGCGGAATGGATGTTATGATCGCATCCCATTCGTTCTCCCCATGAACCGCGCAATCTCCTGGCTGGCTGCGATTTTATTCCTTGGGTGCGTGATTCTCGGCTATTTCGTCGCTCATCAAAAAACCGAGATCACTCAGGCCAAGGCCGATGTCACGCAGGTTCACTTACAGTGGAGTGTGGCGGAAAAAGATGAACAAAAGCGGATACTGGAACTGCAGCATCAGCTCACTGCGGCCAGGGAGGCCGAGATCCTGGCGGAGAAACAGATCGCCCAGCAGAAGCAGGATATGGCCGCGCTCGCACCCTCCAAAGGCGAAGGTGCGAATGAAACAGGAAGCGCGAATGGGGGCGGCACCATCATTCATATTGGCGATATCTTGAAGGATCACCCCGAGTACGCCGCCCTTTACGCCAAGCAGATGCGCCGGAATGTCGACCGCATGTATGGCACCGGCCTGGACACCCTCAACCTGGCGCCGGACCAATTATCCAAGCTGAAAGACCTGCTGACGGAACGCCAGATGAGCAATATCGACGCCCAGCAACTGGCGACCGCCGCCGGTTTGGAGCGGGGATCTCCTGCCTGGCAGGATGCGATGAAGCAGGCGGCCCAGGACACGGAGCAGCAAATCACGACCATTCTGGGGAGCAACGCCGACGCCACACTGACGCAACTCCAGGCCCGGACCGGCATGCAGAATCAAGTCAATGGCAGCTATGCATCCGATTTCGCGGATGCAGGCGTTCCGCTTACTCCCGCGCAAGCCAGCGGTTTGGTGCAGGCGATGGCCGACGCCAATTATGCGGGAAAGGACACGTCGACGCGTCCTGCGGGGTATAACACTCCTGACCCGACGACCGGGCTCACTCCCCACGACAACCGGATCATCAATTCAGCCGCCCTCGTGCTGAGTCCCGCCCAGGTTCAGATTCTGAAGACCGATCAGATTGAAAACCGCCAGATTGCGGCCATCATGAAACAGTATAACAAAAGCGGCGGCCCGGTGATGTTTGTGCCCTGAAGCCGCGTGGTCGGGCCAGGGGCGGCGATTGGGCAGTAGACAAGGTCAGGGTTAATTTTCCTTTGCCCCGTCTTCGTTCGATTCGGCACGGCGGCTGGGGCGCGGTGGGTGAAGGCCCCATTGGAGCGATGGCTGCGGGATGTTATTTTGTGATCATGAATGTCATCCTACTGGTTATCCTCTTCCTTCTCTTGTTCGGCGGCGGCGGTTTTTACTTTGGCGGGCCCGCCATTGGCGGAGGAGGCCTCGGCCTCGTTCTGCTGATCTGCCTGATCGTCTTTTTGATGGGCGGATTCCGCACGAAAGCGGATTGACGGGATGGGTCGCGTGAGCGGGCTCATCCGGCCTTCCTCCTCTGCATGCAGCCCGCCGGCTGCATGGGCGCTTCGGCGCTAAAAATACGGCCGAGGGCGGCAACACTTTTGCCATCACATTGGCGGCGAACAAAACACATCATGAACACACTCGAAATCAAGGGCGACTGGAACATCACCAAAGCCAAGTTGAAGCAGAAGTGGGCCCAGCTCACGGACAACGATCTCCAATACATCGAAGGCCAGCAGGAAGAACTGCTGGGCCGCATTCAGAAATGCACCGGCGAAACCCGCGAAGCGGTTGAAAAAGCGATCAAGGAATCCTCCGACTGCGGCTGCAAGTAAGCGGACGCTTTGAAATTGCGAAGGCATGGAAGGCACGAAGACCGGAAGCCATGAAAGACCACGTCTATAAACTCATCGAACTCACCGGCACTTCGACCGCTTCCATCGAGGATGCCGTGGGGAAGGCAATCAAACGTGCGCACAAAACCATCAAGAACCTCTGCTGGTTCGAGGTGGTTGAAACCCGCGGCAACATCGACAAGGGCAGGGTGCACCACTGGCAGGTGACCATCAAGGTCGGCTTCAGCGTGGAAGGCTGAACTGGGGCACGCCATGGGCTGCTGATCCACGCCGGGGCGAACTTTGCATCGTCCATCCAGTCCTTGCGCAAACCCCCGGGCCGCGCCCTGGTGTTATCATCCGGATTTTGCCGGCTTCATCACAGCCAGCGATAGCCAAGCCCGACGAGGAAAACATCCGAGTCGCGATTGTAATTGCTGACGACCCGGTCCCAGACGGTCCGCACGAGCCAGTGCTCGGAGAGCCGGACGGAAAAGGTGAGCGAAACGAGGGGGGCGACCGACACGGGGATCTTCTGCGCGGGATTGGCCGGGTGCCGGCGATCGATAAAAACATAGGGGCCGACGCCGAGGCCGACGGCGATGCGCTCGTTGAAAAACGTGTTGACCGGCCAGATCTGCGTTGCGAATCCGTTGCGCCGGACGATTTGTGGATCGCCCTCGTAAATGAAGGAGGCGGTCCAGTCGAGGTGGGGCATCACGCCCCGGCGATACTCCAGGGCGTAGGCGAAGGCCTTTGCGCTGAATAAAGTGTTCACGACGCTCTGGCCGGCGAAGAGGGTGAGCTCATTTTCCGTGACGTAGTCATGCTCGTTTGCGGCGTCGCCGAGTTTTCCGGGAGTGGGCTTTTTATCCCGGCCAAACCAAAAGCCGATGCCGACCGCCGCGGTGTCCACCTTCATGTCGTTCGTGGGATTGATGCGGTTGATCATGAACCGGGTGAACCACCGGTCCGAAAAATAGGCCGTGGCGGAAAAGCTGAAGATCACCGCCGTGCCATGGACATTGGCCGTGTCGCCGCCCGGCAGCGGCTGGGTGTCGTAGAAATAGTAGGGACCGGCGCCCAGCGCGAGCGAGAGACGGTTGTTGAAAAGAGGCAGCTCGCCCCACATCTCCCAGGCCGTGCCGTCGCGATGATGCCCCGGCACATGGCCTTCGTTGATATAGGCAATCGAAGTGGCGAGGTAGCGGTATAAATCCTGGCGGTAATCGATCTGCCAGGTGTAGCTCGATTGCTTGAAATCCGCCCGGGCCATTCCGCCGCCGAGGAAGGTCAGTTCCTGGGCGTGCAGGTTCAGGCCGGCGCAAACCAGGAGCAGGGCGGCCAGTTTCCAAAGACGCGGGGAATTTATCATGTAGTATAAAGTATGACGGGCAGCGTGGAGGAGAGGCCCGGCGGATTCTGCCGTGGCCCGGGAAACCGGGAGCGTCTGCGCCCGGTCAAGTCATGCGGCTACTTCCGGTCCACCCGGACGCGAAAACGCTCGGCCATCAGCAGGACGCCGGCGATCAACGCGAGCAGGCCGATGACCCACATGGGGATGGCCAAGCCGAACATTATATTCAGTCCGAATACCACGAGAAAAACGGCAAGAATGATGTGGGCCATAGCGGGACGATAGTACGCTGAGTGGAGGAGCGGTTCCATGGGGTCTTGGCCTACCGGCCCGGCCGGGAGCCCGGGGAGCCGGCGGGGCTTACCCATCCATTCCGGGCGCCCAAATAATCGTCGAGGCTGGAAGATCACGGCCGGCGCCAAAAGCATTTCACCGCGGCCGTGGCAGGAAAAGCAGGAGGCGGAGGTTAAGCATTTCACCTAACCTCCGCCCGCGGAATGAAGGTGCGCGTCCTATTTGACGGTGATATTGTTCTTCACGTCCTTTACGCCGGCGACGGCCGAGGCATCCTTCTCGGCGGCGGATTTCTGGTCGGAGTTGTCGACGAAGCCGCTCAGCTGGACGACGCCCTTGAAGGTCTCGACCTTGATTTCGAATGATTTCACGGCGGCATCGTCAAGGAGGGCGGCCTTTACCTTGGTTGTGATGGTCGCGTCGTCCACGTATTCACCGGTGCTGTCGCTGGTGGAGGTGGCCGCGCAGCCGCTGGTGAGACCGCTGAAGGCGAAGGCGCCGGTCAGGGCGAGGAGCACGGCGAAGGTCGATGAACGGAGGGAGGTTTTCATGAGTGAGTTGGTTTTCGGTTTTATTATATTGGAGCGTAATCACGCTCCGGTGAGTTGCTGACTTGCGCACAGACCGGCGGTTTAAATTAAAGTTCGCGGGATGACCGAAAGAAATAATCAACGGAGGCATTAATTATAATCACTGTTTTAATTCGTTATGATTATATTGATTCAATGCATCCCCATTCCCGCCCGAGCCGTGGTCCAGACGCCGGCGGTATTTTTACGCATGGCCCGGCCATGAGCCGGAACAAACCGGCGGAATCGGGTCTATCGCTCCATCATCCCCCACCGGCAACGCGGCCGATCCATCATGGTGATCGATCGCCGCGGAGCACCACATTGAAAAACAACATGAATACACTTCTTCTGATCATTATTCTCCTCCTGTTATTCGGTGGCGGCGGCTTTTATATCGGCGGGCCGGCCATTGGCGGAGGAGGCTTGGGTCTCGTTCTGCTGATCTGCCTCATCATCTTTTTAATGGGAGGCTTTGGCCCGCGGGACTGACGCGAATTCCCCGCTGGGAGGATCCAACATGAAAGACCACGTCTATAAACTGATCGAACTCACGGGCACTTCAACCGCCTCCATCGAGGATGCCGTGACCAAGGCCATCAGGCGCGCACACAAAACCGTCCAGAACCTGTGCTGGTTTCAGGTGGTTGAGACGCGCGGCAACATCGACAAGGGGAAGGTGCACCACTGGCAGGTGACGATCAAAGTCGGTTTCAGCGTGGAGGGCTGAAGCGGCCCCTATCCTGGCTGTTTGGCTGATGTGGCGGCGGTCTTTTCCCAGAGGGCGGACAGCACGCGGTCGAGAATTTTGTTCACCCATTCGAAGCGATCCGCCTCAGCCAGCATGGTGGCGGCGTCCTGCACGAACGGGCCGGGCCGGAGATCGTCGCCGGCGTTGTCGATCAGCGCGCAGGCCGATGCGGCGGTCGTCTCGAGGTGAAATTGCAGGCCGAGGATGCGGTCGCCCACGGCAAACGCCTGATGCTCGCAGGCCGCGCTGCGCAGCAGGTGTGTGGCCCCGGCCGGCAGCGAAAAAGTTTCGCCGTGCCAGTGAAATACGTCGGCTTGTGCCGGAAAGCACGACCCCAGTGGATGTTTTTCCGCGCCGGCGGTGCGTGTGACAGGGAACCAGCCGATTTCGCGTTCGCGATTGCGGGTGACCTTGCCGCCGAGGACGTCGGCGATGAGCTGCGCGCCAAGGCAGACGCCGAGCACGGTCGCCCCGCGCTGGATGGCACGGGCGATGAAGTCTTTTTCCTGGCGCAGCCAGGGCAGGGTGGCCTCGTCGTTCACGCTCATCGGGCCGCCCATGACGACGAGCCAGTCCACCGTTTCGACCGGCGGGAGTGCCGTTTCTGCGAAGAAATGCGTGAAGGTGGGCGTGACGCCGCGCCGCTCCAGCCAGCGGCCGATTTCCGCCGGCCCCTCAAACGGTACATGTTGAAAAACGTGGACGCGCATAGGTTGAACTTGAAGGTCATGAAAAACTCCGCCTTCGCGGGAGGCAATCACTCGAATCGGATTTCAGTGTGGAACTTTGCTTCAGTTGCATTGCGGGTCTTGACTCCCGGCGCTGGCTGGGCGGGGCTTGGGACAGGGAGATAGCGATGAAAATATTCAGATTTGCTTTGGCCGGTCTGCTTCTGCCTGTGCTGATTCCGGCCCAAGGGCAAACGGAGCGGCCGCCGACGGCGGCTGAAATCAAGCGCGACAAGCTGGTGGGGCTTAACCAGCTGATCACACAGACGAATGCCGCCATGCAGGCCAAGGACTGGCCGAAGGCAGAAGATTTTGCCGCAAAATTGATCGCAACAAATGCCGAACTGGCTGCGGCTTATCCGGGTGACATGAGTTTTCCCGGTTCCGCGCCGGAGTATGCCAGGCTTCTCGGCGATGCGCATTTGAATCTGGGCGAGTATGATGACGCCGTTGCTGCCTACGACAAAAGCGTCGGGCTGGGCCAAGGCCTTCTCGATGGCGGAAAAGATTTTACCGGGCTCAAGGCAACCATGGGTCTGGCGCTCATGTCGAAAGGCAATGCCTTCCTTAAATTAAAAAAATCCAAGGAAGCCACGGCGTGTTATGAGCAGGCGGTCCCTTTCGTGGCCAATCCAGCCACGGCCTGGTTCAATATTTGCGCCGTCAAATATGATACAGGCGACATGGATGGCGCAGTCGTCGCGGCCGACAAGGCCATTGCGCTCGATCCGACCAAGGCGGACGCTTACTTCATCAAAGGCTCGGTTCTGTTTGGCAATGCGACGGTGGATGCCAGCGGAAAATTTGTGGTTTCAGCGGAGACCCTGGCGGCGCTCAGAAAATACCTGGAGCTGGCCCCCCAGGGAGGCCACGTCGATGACGTGAAGCAAATGCTGGATGCCGTCGGCGCCAGCGTGAAGTAAATGGCCGGTCGGCTGGCCCCTCTTTTGGGGTGAAATTGCTCGGCGAAAACGGCGGATTGGGGCCGGTGAGTCGCGGGCCGGCTTATGGAGTCGCGGCCGGCCGCACGATCATGGTCTGCATCTCTGCGACATAGTGCACCTGACCCTCGACCAGCTGGATCACATAAGCGTGCTTTGCGATTCCCACATCCGCATACAGATAGTAAATCAGGTTTTCCTGATTCCCTGCGATGACCGTGTGATCCGGCGCGCCCATGATGGCGGTCACCTGTTCCCTGGTCATGCCGGTTTGAACTCGGCTTAGCTGGCCGGTGCCGGCGGTGTTGCAGCCGGAGAAAATCAGGCCGGTTAACAAAGCAAGGGAAAGGGCAGGGCGGAAATTCATGCAGAAACTGGATCGTGCCTAGACCCTGGTTTCTGCCGAAAGATGCATGAAACGTGCAAGGCCTTCGGCGGCAAATTGAAGGGAGGGCGCGAAAGGCTGGGGTGAGGGAAAAAAATTGCACTCATCCGACGTCTGCCAGGGCATTTCGGCGTCAGCGGCGAAGGCAGGACCTAAAATCAGCCGGACGCAGGTTTACGTGGAAAGCAACGGTCATCTTGACCGCAAATGGAAGCAGGCACATGCAAATGACTGTCTTTTTTTACGTAACCCTGCCTGGACGCATCCCCCCGCCGTCCTTGCAAACTAGCCCCTCAAGGTGCGCCTGCCCCGCATCCGGAAAACCACCCCATAGCATAAGCTGATGCATCACCTTCGTGTTGACGGTGACGGCAGGAACCCGGTGTCGCCGCGGTTCTCCATCGCCACGGACAATTTCACTTTGGTCGTACAACCAGGCGCGGCGTGTCCCGCGCAAAGCCCGATTTAACCGGAGACCCCACCATGATCAGTAGTCACGCGACGATCCGCCCGGCCCTCATTTCGGCAGCGATGCTGATGGGCTGCATTATAAACACTGCGAGCGCCTACGATTGGCCGCAGTTTCAAATGACACCGGACAAGACCGGCAACAACACTCTGGAGACGACCATCAACGCCTCCAATGTTTCCCAGTTGAAGCTGCTTTTTAACGTGGCTCTTCCCGCCAGCGACAATCCCGATGGCCCGCCGGTGCTGCTGACGGGAGTGTCCACGCCGGTGGGCGTCAAAGACCTGGTCTTTGTGCAAGGCACGCAGGGCCACATCACCGCTTTTGATGCGCACACCGGAGCTGTCGTGTGGACCAAGGCCTTTGCCAGCCCGCACGCCAACAACGCCACCGCGGCCATCGATCCCAACCGGCAGTTCGTTTACATCAACACCGCCACCCAGGCGCATAAACTCAATGTTGGCGACGGCAGCGAAGTAACCGCCGGCGGCTGGCCCGAGACCACCTCGGCCGGAGCCAAGACCAGCTGCCAGCTGACGATTGCAACGGCGAAAAACGGCAGCACCTATCTTTATTGCGCCAACCAGGGTGTGGCCAGCATCACCACGATCAATCTCAACACCGGCACCCAGCATGTGTTCAACCTTGCGGCGTCCGACCAGCCCGACACCCATTCGCCCACCCAGATGGAAAGCGGAGCAAATCCGTGGTCCCGGGGCATGGCCTATGATGCCAGCCTTGACCGTCTCTTTGTTGGCTGCGGCACCAACAACGGCCCGGATTGGATTCCCGGCCACGTCTGGCGGCAAAGCTATCTCGCGCTCGCCGCGGACGGCAGCACCCAGGTGACAAACGGCCTGGGCTGGCCGGTGGACAGTTACACGCCCACCAATTGGGCGGCCTCGGTCAAATCCGACCAGGACATCTGCAGCGGCGGCCTCGGCATTCTGCCGGTCGGACTCAGCAGCAAATATCCGCATCTCGGCGTGAATCCCGGAAAGGACCACAACATCCGCATACTTAATCTGGCCAATATGAGCGGCCAAGGCGGCCCCGGCCACACCGGCGGCGAACTCTTTCTTTATAGTTTTTCCGCCATGAGCCTGATGCGCGCGGAATGTTGTGTCTGGACCAATCCCGCGGACGGCCATGTTTGGGTCTTCGCTTCCGGCAACAACGGAATCGCCGGCTTCAAAGTCGTGATCGACGGCTCGGGCAATCCGAGTCTGTCGCTGCAGTGGTCGAACATACCGGGCGGAATCCATTGGACCACCTCATCCTTCGTCGCCAACAACGTGCTCTACGCCGCCGTCGGCGGCGGCGAAGACACCTCCACTGAATCGCCCCGCCAGGTGCAGGCGATAAATCCCACCACCGGTGCGGTCTTGTGGACGGGCGCCATCGACGAATTTCACTGGGCCAGCCCGATCTTGGCCAACGGCATCTTGTACATGGCGGATGGAAATTCCGGTGGCTTCAGTGGCCCCGGCGGCCATTTGCGCGCATGGAGTCTCGGCACCACGCCGCCTCCGCCCGTGGCCGATCCGACGTTCAGTCCGCCGGCCGGCAATTACAGCACTGCGCAGTCGGTGACAATCAGCACCACCACCAGCGGCGCCTCCATCCGCTACACCTTGGACGGAAGCATTCCCAGCGAGACCGCCGGCGCGCTTTACTCCGGTCCAGTGACGATCGGCAGTACCACCACGCTCAAGGCCATTGCCTACAAAAGCGGGATGAGTGACAGCAATGTCGTTCTCGGCAATTATACCATCAGCGGCATGCCGGTAGTCGCGGCGCCTTCGTTCAACCCGCCGGGTGGAACCTACACCGGCACCACGTCGGTGAGCCTCACGACTTCGACGAGCAATGCCTCCATCCGGTATACGACGGACGGTAGCACGCCCTCCGAAACCAATGGCACGCTCTATTCGGGCACGGCGGTGTCGATTGGGCCCGGCGCGACAACGCTCCAGGCCATCGCTTATGAGAGCGGCTTCACCGATAGCAGCGTCACAAGCGCCACCTACACGGTCAATCCGCTGCCGACGACCGAGACTTACGAGGCGGAGGACAGCGGTCACACGACGAGCGGCCCCCTCAGCACGATCGAATCCGATCCGAATGCGAGCAACGGTGAGTGGGTTTCTTTCAACGCGGCCGCGGCCGGCGATTACATCGAGTACAACATCGGCACCGCCGGTGGCGGCGCGGGGCCGTTGGTTCCAGCCGGCACTTACACCCTGTCGATGCGTTACCCGACCGGCAGCAATTTCGGCACCCTGAGCCTCTTGGTGGACGGCGCGCAAATCGGCGGCACGCTCGACGAGTATGCCGCTGCCTCCAGTTACCAGACCGTGACCTTTGGCACGGTCAGTTTCGCCACGACGGACAACCACATCATTCGTCTCACCGCCACCGGCAAAAACTCTGCCTCCAGCGGCTTCGTTCTTTCCGCTGACAGCTTCACTTTCACGCCAGCAGCAGCGATCGTGAACCTCGAGGCTGAGAGCATGTCGCCCGTCGGCACCGGCGCGACCGTCAGCATCAGCAACGATGTCAACGCCAGCGGCGGGGTGGTGGAGTTCCTGAATTCCACCGCGGCCAACCAGTCGATGACGCTGACGACCCCGAGCATCACGGCGGGCACCTATCAGGTCCAGCTGCGCTACTCCGTCAACAAGACCCGCGGTCAGCACACAGTGAAGATCGACGGAGTCCAGGTGGGCGGCACGATCGACCAGTACGCTGCCAGCCAGAGCTACGTCACCACCACCCTGGGCAATGCGACCATTGGCAGCGGCACACACACTATCGTGCTGACGGTGACCGGCAAGAATTCGGCTGCCACCCAGTACTACATCACGGCGGACAAATTCACGCTCACGCCGCAATCCGGCGGTGGGAGCGGCCCGGCCGCTGCTCCCGTCTTCAGTCCGGCTGGCGGTACCTATTCCACGGCCCAGATGGTGACAATCACTTCGTCTACTGGCGGCGCCTCCATCCGTTACACGACGAACGGCACCGCGCCGACGGAGACCAATGGCACTCTCTACTCCGCTCCGGTGAACATCAGCGCCACGACGACGCTCCAGGCCATTGCCTATGAAAGCGGCTTCACCGACAGCCCGGTGACCAGCGCCAGCTACACGATCGGCTCGACCCCGCCACCTACGGTCTCCTTCGAGGCGGAAAGCCTGACTAACACGCCTAGCGGCGCGACCTCATCGGTGCAGACCGACACCAACTCCAGCGGCGGCAAATGGGTCGAACTTGCGGGCAACAGCGTGGGCGACTCCATCAGCTTCGCGATTCCCAGCGTGGCGGCCGGCACCTACCAGCTGCAGATGAAATGGAAGGGCAACAACAGCCGCGGCATCCTGCAGCTCTCCGTCGACGGCACCAACCTTGGCAGCACGCTCGACCAGTATGCGTCCGGCCAGACCTACCCGACGACCACGTTCGGCAATGTCACCTTCAGCTCGGCCGGCACGCACACCGTCAAGCTGACGGTAACCGGTAAGAACTCCGCCTCGAGCAACTACCAGCTCTCCGCCGACAAGTTCACTTTCGTCGGACAATAAAACTTCACCAGGGCGCAGGGTGCATCACGCCTCCTGCGTCTTTTGTCTCTTTGTTTCAGACCACCCCTCTCATCCCATGAGCCTAAAAATGAAAATGAAATCAATACCCTGCGCGTCGACGCGGCCTGCCGCCGTTTCGGCTTTTTCACCTGTCCGTAATAACATGATGTCGAATATCCGGCCCTCCCTCCGATTCATGGGTTTGGCTGCGTTTGCCTGCATGCTCCTGCTTGCTCTGGCCAGCCGCCTGTCGGCGCAGACTACGCTTAATTTCGAGGCGGAAAGCCTCACCTATGCCGCCAGCGGCGCCACGGCTTCGGTGCAGACCGACACCAATTCCAGCGGTGGCAAGTGGGTCGAGCTCGCGGGCAACAGCGTCGGCGATTCCATCACCTTCACGTTGCCCAGTGTGGCGGCGGGCACCTACCAGCTGCAGATGAAATGGAAGGGCAATAACAGCCGCGGCATCCTGCAGCTCTCGGTTGACGGCGCCAACCTCGGCAGCACGCTCGACCAGTACGCGTCCGGCCAGACCTATCCAACGACTACATTCGGCAATGTGACCTTCAGCTCGGCTGGCGCCCATACCATCAAGCTGACGGTGACAGGCAAGAACGGCTCATCGAGCAATTACCAGCTCTCCGCCGACAAGTTCACCCTCGTCGGGCAGGCCGCCAGCGCGGTAGCGGATCCCGCCTTCAGCCCTGGCGGCGGCACCTATGGCCCGGCGCAAAATGTAACGATCACTTCGTCGACGGCCGGCGCCCTGATTCGCTACACCACGGACGGCAGCACGCCGACTGAAACACTAGGCACCGTCTACTCTGGCCCGGTGAACATCAGTTCCACGGCCACGCTGAAGGCCATCGCTTATGAGAGCGGCTTCGCCGACAGTGCGGTGACTACGGCCACCTATCAGATCGGATCCCCTCCCGCGACCTTCACCCTCGAAGCGGAGAATCTTTCGCCGGTCGGCACGGGCGCCACCGTCAGCACCAGCAATGACGCCAACGCCAGCGGCGGGGTGATCGAGTTCCTCAATGCCACGGCTGCCGGCCAGACCATCACCTTTACGACGCCGGTCATCGCGGCTGGACCGTACCAGCTGCAGATGCGCTACAAGAGCAACACAACCCGCGGCCAGCACACGGTGAAGATCGATGGCGTACAGGTTGGCGGTACGGTCGACCAATATGCCAAGACCTCCGTCTATACGACGGTCACGCTTGGCAGTGCGACCCTCAACACCAGCGGCACGCACACGATCGTGCTGACGGTGACGGGCAAGAATTCGGCTGCTACCCAGTTCTATCTCACCGCCGACACGTTCACCTTCACCGGACAATCCGGTCCGACCCAAGTCGCGGCTCCGATCTTCAGCCCCGGTGCCGGCGTGTATTCGACCGCGCAAAATATCACGATCAGCACGGCCACCGCCGGCGCTTCCATCCGCTATACCACGGACGGCAGCACGCCGACCGAGACGCTCGGCACGCTCTACACCGGCGCTCCGGTGGTCATCAGCTCCACGACCACGATCAATGCGATCGCCTACGAAGCCGGCTTCATCGACAGCAATGTCGCGAGCGCCACCTACACGGTTTCATCGTCGAACATCATTTCGCTCTTCGACGGCACCGACCTCAACGGCTGGACTCAGGTGCCGGCAAGTTCCTGGACCGTCAATACCACGGACGTCGCCATTGCCAGCCTCGGCAAGGGCCGCGGTTTCATCTATGCGAACAACAAATACCAGTTCTATCGCCTGAGGTTCGAGGTACGCCACCTTGGTGTTACCGCCGGAGGCAGTGACCACAAAGCCTGCATGGTGTTCTTCGGCACCTCTCCTTCCCTCGATGCCATGGGAGGGATCCAGTTCCAGTTCCCCAATGGCGGCGATTGGGATTACCGGCCGGGCGTGAACAAAGGCGGCGGCCCGCATTTCACCGTCTTCTCGCACCCGACGCTTGACGGCTCGCAGTGGACTTCGATTGAGCTCCTCGTCGACGGCCGAAACGGAACGGCCCGCATCGCGGAGGCCCAGCCGGTCGGCAGCAAGGCGACCGAAATCATGGACTTCAGTGATCCCACGGAGGCGATATCAGGCTATTTCGCCTTTCAGATGCACAACAGCGGTCTGCTCGACGAATACCGGAACGTTACAATCGAAGTTAATCCGGCCGTTGATGATTTGATCACGACGAAGTAAGCCCCCTGATATATAAAAACATCGTGCGCGGATGCCCTTGGCGGGCATCCGCGCATTTATTTTAGTGAGCAGTTTTGGCCCGCGAAAGCAGGCCGACCTGGGCGGAACGGGGCTGCCGGATTTAGCCTGGCTGTACTTTAAATTTATAAGTCAATAACAGTTAAGATATAATGGCATTTCGGCTCTTATGTTTTTGAATTAAAGGTAAGGATGGAAAAACCGATGTAGACTGATACACTTTTATAATCAGATGCATCCCGCGCAATTACGTTGGAAATGGGCGGCTTCGGGTCTGGCCGGACTCATCATCTGTATTGGCGTGATGGCATGGTTTGCCGCGAAGTTTCGCGATCCTGCGCTGGCTTCGACTCCGTTTTTGATGGGGTACCAGTCCTCCCCTCCGAATCAAGTGGTGATGCCGGACGGACAGCCCGGCGGCCCGGCCATCGAGATTATCACCGAAGCCTGCCGGCGGCGGCATATTCCGATCCGATGGGTTTATGCTCCGGATGGTCCGGAAGCGCCCCTGATCAACGGAAAAGTCGATTTGTGGCCGTTGATGAATATCACGGCCCGGCGGCGGAAAATATTATATATTTCCGAGCCATGGACCATGAACAGCTTTTGGCTGGTATCCCTGGCCTCGAAGGGCATCACCGGCCCGGGGGATATGACGGGAAGAACCTTGAGTCACAGCAATGATCCGATTGGCAAGAGCCTGGCCGCTTCTTACTTTCCCCAATCGATCTTGATCGGCGTGCGGGACAACAAAAGCACCTTGGAGAGTGTGGTTTCCGGCCAGAGTGATGCCGGCCTGATCTTTGGAAGCAAAGTCCACTCGACGGAACTCCAGGACGTGAAAGACGCCCGGAATCTCAAGCTCAAGTTCCTGCCCCTGCCGGGCGGCGAATCATCATTGGGCGTCGGCGCTTCGTTCAAGCGCCCGGACGCTGCGCGTGCGGCCGACGCCATCCAGGCCGAAATTGTCCGAATGGGCATGGATGGCACGCTGTCTTCCATCTACTTCCGCTGGTGCCTGGATCCGAACAACGACAGCCTGGCGCTTTTTTATCTCAGGCAGGTGCAGCAGCGCAACCAGTACATGGCCCTCGCGATCTGCATCCTGGCGGCGGCGCTGGGCCTGCTGGGCTGGCTGGGCTTCCATCTCGGGCGCGCCCGGATCGCCGCGGATGCCGCGAACCGGGCCAAAAGCGAATTTCTGGCGAACATGAGCCATGAAATACGCACTCCGCTCAACGGTGTGATCGGCATGACGGAGCTGACGTTGAAAACCGAGCTGACCCCTGAGCAAAGGGATTTTCTGACCACGGTTTCCCAATCGGCCGACACCCTGCTCACCGTCGTGAACGACATCCTGGATTTTTCCAAGATCGATGCCGGGAAACTGGAGCTGGAGTCACTGGCCGTCGATTTGCGGGAGATGGTCGAGTCGTGCGGCAAGGCGTTTGCCGTGCATGCGCACAAAAAGAAACTCGACCTGGTGGTCGAGATGTCACCCGATTGCCCGTCCTTCATTCAGGCAGATCCAACGCGGCTGCGTCAGATTCTGTTCAATCTTCTTGGCAACGCCCTGAAGTTCACGCCCAAGGGCGAGATCGTCCTGCGGGTGGCGCCGTCGCGCAGGGAGAATGGAAAACCTCTCCTGGAATTTTCTGTGGCAGACACCGGCGTGGGCATTCCGGCAGACAAGCAAAAGAAGCTCTTCGCCGCCTTTTCGCAGGTGGACAGCTCCACGACCCGGCGGTTTGGCGGCACCGGACTGGGGCTCGCCATCTCGCGCCGGCTCGTGAAATTGATGGGCGGCGAGATCTGGCTGGAAAGCACGCTCGGTGCCGGCACGACTTTTCATTTTGTCATTCCCCTCCTCCCCTTCGGCGGTGGGTTTGCGCCGGCGCCGGCGGGCGAACCGCCCAATTTGGCGGGTAGCCGGATCCTGGTCGTGGACGACAGTGCCGCCCATCGGCGCGCCCTTGGCGGGATGCTTGGCGTCTGGCATGCGCAGGTCAGCTGTGTGGCGGATGGGAAAAGCGCGTTGCAGGCCTTGCAGCAGGCCGGCGCGCAGGGCGATCCGTTCACGCTGGTGCTGGTCGATTATCAGATGCCGGAAATGAACGGGTTCGAGCTTGCCGGACGGATTCAAGCGGAGTTTTCGGGCGGCCTGATCATGATGCTGACTTCCGATGATTATAATTCCGCGATGGCGCGCTGCACGGAGGCAGGGATCAAGTCGCACCTGATCAAGCCGGTGCGGCAGGCGGATCTGCTTACTGCGATCAAGGCGGTGCTCGCCGCCGTGCCACAGCACCGGCAGACCCAGCGGCCGGCCGCGCCCGCGACGAATACGGCTCCGAAGCCGGTGCGAAAACTCCGGGTGCTCCTGGCGGAAGACAATGCCGTGAACCAGAAAGTGGCGACCAAGTTGCTCCAGCAGATGGGGCATGAGGTGACCTTGGCGGAAAATGGCCGGCGGGCGGTGGAATTCCAGCGCACGGGCCACTTCGATGTGGTGCTGATGGATGTGCAGATGCCCGAGATGGACGGCCTGGAAGCCACCGCGGCCATGCGCCGGGAAGAAACTGGCAGATCCGTGCACATGCCCATCATTGGATTGACCGCTTTTGCCCTGAAGGAAGACCAGGAGCATTGCCTGGCTGCGGGAATGGACGGGTGCCTGTCAAAACCGATCAGGAGTGCCGAATTGGTCAGGATGCTCAATGCCCTGACCGAGGTGGCGCCGGCCCCCGACGCGATGGCGTGAAGGCTTTCTTTTCTCGGCTCCGCTGATTTTGCTCCTAAAGGCGTTGCCTGCCGACTCCTGACGCCATCGTTTCGCGACTCGGCCCGGGGCTTTATCTTCAGCTTTGCAAGGCCGGGGTGATGGCCGATGGCCGGCTTGTGATGGCCGATGAGATCACATTGTCGGCATAACCGAATTTGATCCGGCAATAATGCCGGGCATTGTCGAGCTGAAGCTTGGTGGCGTGGCGCAGGGCTTTCGTCCCGATCAAGGTGCTGCCGGCGTCTTGTTTGATTGAGGCTTCGACCAGCACGCCGAGGCTCCGGTTAACTGCTTCTTGAGTCATCATATCTCCAATCTGCCGGCATGAACAACCTGGTGCGAGCTAATGTTTGTCATGGCGAAAGCTGGAACGGGTTGGGCTGCAAGTCTTGAGCACTGGAGCAGGATGTTCCATTGCGGCCCATGGCTGGAATTGCTTCTCCGTCGTTGACCCGCATGGGTCGGATGGGCTTTGCTGACCCTTCGCCATGCTCACCATCGCCGATGTTTCCAAGTCCTACGGTCCGCGCACGCTGTTCGCCGAGGTCTCCCTCTTCGTTTCGCGCACCGACCGCTACGGCCTGGTCGGTCCAAATGGCGCGGGCAAATCCACGCTCTTCAACCTCATCCTTGGCGAGGAAGCGCCTGATGAGGGCACCATCAGCTGGGAACGCGGCGCTGACTTCGGTTTTCTCCCGCAGGAGAGCGCGCCGGCCGGTGACGAAACCATCCTGCAGATCGCCACGGGCGGCGCGAAGCTCCAGCCCGAGTCCGACGACGATCACGACATCGATTACACCCTCGAGCCGCGCGCGAAAAAAATCCTCGCCGGCCTCGGCTTCCGCGAGACCGACCACGAGCGCATGGCCAAATCATTTTCCGGCGGCTGGGTCATGCGCGCCCATCTCGCCCGCCTGCTGGTGAGCGAACCCGCGCTGCTGCTCCTTGACGAGCCGACCAACCATCTCGATCTCGAGGCGCTGCTCTGGTTTCAGGATTACCTCACCCGCTACCCCGGCGGTTTGCTCGTCATCTCGCATGACCGCGCCTTTCTCAACGCCCTTTGCACCGGCATCCTGGAATTGCGCAACTGCACCCTCAACCGTTACACGGGCAATTACGACGACTTCCTCCAGGAAAAGGAGGACCGCAAGGCGCAGCAGGCCGCCCGGTTCAAAAACCAGCAGCGCGAAATCGCCCATCTCCAGCGCTTCGTCGACCGCTTCGGCGCCAAGGCCTCGCTCGCGTCCCGCGCCAAGTCGAAGGAAAAGCAGATTGAGCGCCTGCAGGAAGTGGCGGTCGACGAGCCCGAGGAGGATCTGCGCCGCGTCAATTTCAAGTTTCCCCAGCCGCCGCGCTCCGGCCGCAAGGTCATCACGCTGGAACACGTCCAGCAGGCCTACGGCGACCATGTCGTGTACCGGGATCTCGATTTCATGGCCGAGCGCGACCAGCGCATCGTGCTTGTCGGGCCCAACGGCGCGGGCAAATCCACGCTCCTGAAAATTCTCGCGGGCGTCATCCCGATCCAGGGCGGCGTGCGCGAGCCCGGCAGCAACGTCGTCCCGGGCTATTTCGCGCAGAACCGCCTCGATGGCCTCGACCCGAAGCGCACCGTGATGGAAGAGGCGATGGAGATGCGCAACGTCAACCGCGATGTCACCGAGCAGATGGCCCGCGCCATTCTTGGCGGCCTGCTCTTCCGCAAGGACGACGTTTTCAAAAAGGTCTCAGTCCTTTCCGGTGGCGAAAAATCGCGTCTCGCACTCGTCAAGCTCCTGCTCGCCCCGCCCAATCTCCTGCTCATGGACGAGCCCACGACGCACCTTGATATTTCGTCGATCGACGCGCTGATCACCGCGCTCAAAGCCTACGAGGGCACGTTCATCTTCATCAGCCACGATGTGTATTTCATCCGGGCGCTTGCCCAGACGGTGCTGCACGTCCACTCCGGCCGCCTCACGGCCTACGCCGGCAACTACGATTACTATCTCGAAAAATCGCGTGCTACCAATGAGCGCGCCGCGCTTACGGCCGGTTTCACCGACGCGCGGCCCGCTCAGGACAAGGTTGTGCGTCCGGCTGAGCCGGTTGCCGCGGCCCCGGGCGGCACCAGGACCAAGGAGCAAAAACGCGCCGAGGCCGAGGCCCGCACTGCCCGGTCGGCCGAGATCAAGCGCCTGCGCGGAACTATGACCGCGCTGGAAAAGGAAATTTCCGAACTCGAAAAAACGCAGGGCGAACTCGCGGCTGCGCTTGAGGCTCCGGAAACCTACAAGGAACCCGGCAGGGCCCAGCACCTCAATCGCGAGCTGAGCCCCATCGTCGACCGTCTGCAGATCATCACCGCTGAATGGGAAGCGGCGGGGGTAAAATTGACCGAGCTGGAAAAACAGGGCGGGTGAGGGGAGGAAAGAGGCGGCGTGGGTCGCCTCATTTCACCGTGATGAGCCGGTCTTCCTTCGGGTCGGCTTCGATTTTGATATCCTTGTATTCGACCACCGAAGTGGCGGAGTGAATCTGCATCCCGATCGGTCCCCTTTTCAAGAGGGTCGGATCGGGATGCCGGTACCGGATGATCTCGATGCCGTCGACCGCCATGCGCACTTCGCCGGTCTGGAGATTAGCGAGGATTTCGCTCGTGTGCCAGTCGTGGTAGCGCAGTGCCTGGCGCGGGATGACTCGCGTGGGTTTGACGTCCTTGTTGACCCGGTAGTCCCACATGGCCCCATGCGGCGGTTGGACTTGGAGGGCGTGCGCGGTGCCCCAGGTTCCCGCAGCTGGGCGGTCGCCCCAGAAGAGAATGCCCAGATGTCCACTCCCGGTGTTCGCCTCCGGAATCACGACCCGGGCGGTGACGATGAGCCGGAAACTGCCATAATCACCTTGGGTGAAAATCTGGCCGTACTTGCCGGTGCCATGCATGGCGCCGTCGGCGATGGTCCAGTATTTGGGGTCATATTCCCAGCCATCAAGGGTCTTGCCGCCGAAAAGCACCTTCAGCTCCTTGGCCTCGACCCCGGGCAATGTGGGTGGCGGCGCACTGGGCGTGGGGGTCGGATTGGCCGGCGCGACGACTGGGGCCGGAGCGGATGCGGCGGCAGGGCTCGCCGTGGGCTGCGCGACCAGAGTCGTTGAAAAAAACACCACGACCAAAACCATCCGGCAGTTTGTTCTCATGTTCTTGAAAATGGAGCTTTGGCTTCCGCCTTCAAGTATTCCTGCGCGGATGATCCGCCTCAGGCGAGGCTCAGCCGCGGCTTGCGGTTGACGCCAAAGTCGGAAAAGAAGGGGCGGTTTTTCCATGATCCCCCCAGACCGCAAACTCCGTTGGGGCGTGCTTGGGTATGCGCGCATCGCCCGGGAATCGCTTATCCCCGCCATCCTTCGTTCGGGCAGCTCGGAATTTCACGCCATTGCGTCGCGCGACGAAACCAAGCTGGCCGAATGCCGGGCGCGTTTTCCCGGTCTTGCCAAAACCTATCGCGGCTATGACGAGCTTCTGCGCGATCCGGAGGTGGACGCGGTTTACATTCCGCTGCCGAATGCGCTGCATTGCGAATGGACGGTCAAGGCTGCCGAACAGGGCAAGCACGTGCTCTGTGAAAAGCCGCTCGCGCTCAACGCCGCCGAGGTGCGCAAAATGACCGCCGCCTGCGCCGCGCATGGCGTCACGCTGATGGAGGCGTTTATGTACCGCTACACCGACCGCACGCGGCAGGTGCTTGGCGTGCTCCGCAGCGGCGTGCTGGGTGAAATCAAATATCTCAGCTCAAGTTTCCGGTTCCTGCTGGCCAATCCGGCCTCGATCAAGTTCAAGCCCGAGCTTGGTGGCGGTTCGCTCTATGACGTGGGCTGTTATCCGGTGAATTTCGCCGGCTTGGTGGCCGATGAGATCGCGCGTGCGCCGGCCGGTTCGGTGCGGCCGGAAGCGGTTTCTGCCGAATGCATGCGTACGGGCGGCATTGACGTGATTTTTTCCGCGGTGCTGAAATATCCCTCCGGTCTGCTGGCTTCGCTGAACAGCGGGTTCAATGCGCACCGCCGCGTGTTTTCAGAGATCGTCGGCACGCAGGGTGTGCTCGAAATCCCCGACACCTTCGGCGATGAGGCGGGGGCGTTGGTGCTGACCGCGGGCAGCGAGCGCCGGGAAATTCCGGTGACGGCGACCGATCGCTATCTCCTCGAACTGGAGGATTTCGCCGACGCGGTGCGGCACAGTCGCACACCGCATTTCGGCCTGGTCGAAACGCTGCGCAACACGGAGGTCATCGACCGTCTGCTCGCGGCCGTTTTGTAAAGCCGACGCGAAGGCGCCCTGTGTCATCAATAGCATGGTCCGTTAGTCTCATGCTTGCCCGCTGACCGGCAGGAGGGATAGCCTGTCTGCGTGCTCTCTGCTTCTAGCTTTCCGTCCGGCCCTTTTCTGCGCGGGCTGGTCATGGTTCTCGGATTATTTTCCTTCACCGCTATTCTTGGTGTTCACAATATCGCGGACGGCGATCTCTGGGGAAAGCTCGCCATCGGGGCGCACGTTTGGAAATACGGCACGGTTCCGCTGCGCGACACCTTCGCTTTCACGCCGGTATTGCCTCAGTATATCGAACACGAATGGGGCGCGGGCGCGCTTTTCTTCGGTGTGCTCAAATTTTTCGGCTCGGCCGGCTTGATGACCCTGAAAATCGTTCTCGCTCTGGGTGCTTTGCTGTCGGCCATTGCTGTCGGCCGTAAAACCGGATGTGCTTGGGAGGCGTTGCTTGTACTGGCTGGGCCTGTGGCGGCGTGCATCCTTCCCGCCTATATTCCTGTTTTGCGCAGCCACGCCTTCACCTACTGCTTTTTTGCCCTCACCCTGCTCGGCCTGGAGGAAATTCGAGCAGGCCGGAAATGGCCGGCCTTCGCGCTGCCGGTGATGATGCTCGCCTGGTCGAACATCCACGGGGGGTTCGTGGCCGGATTGGGCACGGTTGCCGTCTACACCGTCTTCTCGCTGTTCAGCGGCCGGCCGGCCAGGCTCATGCTGTCCGTCGCATTTGCCTGTGGCGCGGCCACGCTCGTCAATATTTACGGCCTCAAGTTCTGGGGGTATCTGATCCCGGCGCTCCTCAACAAGCGCCCTCATATCGCCGAGTGGCAGCCGCTGCCGCTTCTTGCGAACGATATTTATGATGTGTTCACCGGGTTTAGGATTCTTTTTGCGCTGGTGGTCCTCCTGCTCATCCTGGCCTGGCGACGCACGAAGAAAAAAAGCTGGCCTGGTCTTGTCATGCTGGCAATCACTGCGGCGCTGGGCTGGCACAGCCGACGCCACACACCATTTTTCGGGGTGACGGCCATGGCCTTTGCCGGGCCATTTCTGCAGACACTATTCGCTGATTTGGCCGCTTTCCTGCCGGCGCGGGCGCGGGCCGCTTTGAACCCGGGTCTGGCGCTGATGGTGTTGTATGGCGCGCTCGCCATTCATGTTGCCGCCCGGATTCTGCCAGATGTCTCGTTCACGGTGCTTGCGCCGGTCGGCCATGATCCCGTCCGTGAAGCGGACATTCTTTCCCGGGCCGGCAGCGAAGGTAACTTGGCTGTTCCGTTCGAGTGGGGCTGCTACTCTTTCTGGCGGCTTTATCCGCGCATCAGGATTTCGATGGATGGCCGATATGAGACAACGTATCCAGAATCTACATACAAATTAAACAACGATTTTTTTGAAAAATCGGGTCCTGGCTGGGATCGCCTTATTCGGGATTATCCGGTGGATTACGTCATTCTCCGGTTTGCGCGGGACCGGCTGCGCCCGGAGGATCTGTTCAGCCGCGGCTATGTGCTCATATGGCTCACGCCAGGCCAGTCCGCACTCATGGCTTCGCAAAAGCACGCCGGCCGGCTTCGCCAAGTCGCAGCGGAGCTACCGGCTACGACAATCGATCCACTCGATGCCAGCATTCCAGACCAATGGTGGTTTCGCTGATGTTTTCATCCGCCGGCTCGGCAAAAATTTCCGACGGAATGGGGTCCTTCCGGGTAGAGCAGCGGCACGGGCACCGGCACGGCGAATTTTTCCGCCCAGGGCGTGAGCGCGGGCATGATGGTCGGATAAAGCTCGAGGCCGTTTTTCAGATGGGCTTCACGGCGGCGCAGGCCGCCTTCGCCGGGCAGGCGTACGCGGTCGAAGCCCGGGCGGGGCGGAGTGTCATGACAGGCGGCAGAGAGCCAGGAGGTCTGGCGCAAAAAATCCTCGGCGCCGCCGTACAAGGCGGGATTGAGTACCTGCAGATAAACATTGGCGGCCCAGCCTTCCGGCGGATCGGCCCGACCATGGCCGGCCAGACCGCCGGTGAGCACCTCCGCGAGCAAGCCGAGCGCATAGCCCTTGTGGCCGTGATCAAGTCCGCCGACCGGCAGCAGCGCGCCCGGCGGCTGGGTGAAGATCACCGCGGGATCATCCGATGGATTGCCTTCATGGTCGATCACCCAGGGTCCCGGCAGCTTGCGCCCCTCGGCGCGGAGACGGTTGATCAAGCCGTTCGTGGCGATGGAAAGTGAGACGTCGAGCACCACGGGGTCGCCGCCGGTCGGCCAGGCCGCTGCGATGGGGTTGGGCGTATAGACGGCGCGCCGGCCGCCGTGAGGCGCGACGTCGCCCCGCCGCGGATCGGAGCAGGCGAGGATCACCATCAAATTCTGGTCGGTGACGCGCTTGAGATAGGCGGCGAGGCAGGCGATGTGATGGCAGCGCCGGATCACCACGGTGCAGGTGCCGTTTATTTTTGCGCGCTCCACCGCCAGTGCGATGGCCCGGAGCGTGAGCCAGGGTCCCGGCAGACGCCGGCCATCCCACGTCACCGCCGCCGGAAAATCAGCGAGCACCTGCGGCGAGCCGGCTTTGGCCATGCCGCCGCTTTCGAGTTCCCCAAGATACGGTGCGAGGAGCTGCAAGCCGTGGGTGGTGTGCCCCAGCAGGTCGCCCTCGACGAGAATTTCCGCGACAGCCGCCGACTTTTCCGCGTCGAGACCGGCGCGTTGCAACAGGGTGGAGGCGAAGCCAGCCAAGGCCTGGGCATTGTAACGTGAAGCCATGCGAAGAGGGTTGATAATGCATTAGCTCCCCCATGCAACACGGTTGGTGAGGTTTGTGGGCCGGTGGTTCATGTCTGTTCACGCGGAAAACAACGCTGTAGAAACGCGGTGGCCGGGCCGGGCTCCCCGCGGGCAAGGTCGGGCCGCGTATTGAGCACGAGAAAGTCGTGTCCGGCGCAGCTGGCTGTTTCGTGGAAAAACGGCAGGGGGCTGCCGTGCATTGGCGCCGGGCGCGGGGCTGGCCGGCCGGGCCTTGGATGATGGCGGGTGTGGTTCATGTGGATGGCGGGTTGAGTTGTCCGCCTCCGCTGTTTCACCGGCCGGGGTAAAATAAAAAACCCCCTCCGGTGGACACCGGAGGGGGCGAAAGTGGTTTTAAAATCACTCCCCTCGCGGCGTGCGGGCAATAGCGACGACGACGGCGACCACGGAAGAGGAGCCGGAGAATGAACTGAAGGGCGTCGTGCCAGCGAGGATCATGAAAGGAGCGCAAAGAGAACCGGGTTTGCGGCCCGTGTCAAGGCCGGGAGGAGAGGGCGCGAACCAAAATCCCCTCTTGCCGCAACTTCGGCGAAAGGCGTCCGTCAATTCTCTTGTTGCGAACCAGGCGCCGGTTGCGTGGCTTGGTCGCGATGCGCGTATTCCACTTCCTTATTCCATGAAAATTTCACCGATCGTCCTGATCTGTCTTACCTTGGGCTCCGGCCTGGCGATTCCGGCTTTGGCCGTGACGGCCGACGGCTTGCGCAGCTTCGAGGGCATCGAGGAACCGGAGCTGCGTTATATTGTGGCGACCGGCAAATTTGTTTACGACCCGTTCGTCAACATCACCGATGTCGGCGACCACACGGTGCGCATGACGCTCCGCTACGGTCCGGATTGGTGGGACAGCGACCGCGACCGGCCGGATACCACGCGGCAGCGCGCCGAGATCAAGGGGCTCGGCCCGCATCAGAAGCCCGGTGAGACCTTCGAGTACGCGACCACCTGGCGCACGGATCCCGCGTTTCACGGCAGCAGCCGCTTTTGTCATGTGTTCCAAATCAAGGCGACCGATGGGGACAATGGCGCGCCGCTGGTCGTGATCTCGGTCCTTGATGGGGTTGGCCGTGCCTGCGTGCGTTACTGGCCGGGCAACTCCAAGGATTTCATCAACGTGCGCGAATTTTCCTGGAAGCCCGGTGCGTGGCAGACCGTCCGCCTCCGCGTCAAGACCTCGGAGAAGGACGACGGAGAGGTGCTCGTGTCGGTGGACGGCGATGATTTTCAGGGTGTGAAAGGCGTGCGGGTCTATCGTCCTGATGCGACGGATTACCGTCCGAAATGGGGCCTCTATCGCGGCACGGCCAAGGGCATGGATCTCCACGATGATTGGGTGGAGCACAAGAATGCGTCGGCGCAAAAACTCTGAATCCGCGCCGGGGGTCGCGCGGGCCCGTCTGATTAATTTTTCTTGATGGCGTCGGGCAGGTCCCCGGTCTCGATGGCCGGCAGGTATTCTTTCACCACGGGTGCGCTGATGATGACTTGGGACGGGCGCTCCAGGCTCTCGTTGATTTCCTGGGGCAGGGTGGTTTCGTGGCCCAGGTAGGCGACGCTGGCGCTGACCAGCGCGGGCATGGATTCGTCCTGGGTCGTGCCGTCGGAATCGAGGCTCATCTGGGCGCGCCAGAGAAGTTTTTTCTCATGGTGGTTCACATACGCGCCGGGGCTGTAGGCCGAGATGACGATGAAGTAACGGTCGTTGTCCGCCGCTTGCGTGATGTCTTCCCATGGCGGGAATCCGGGATTCATTTTGTCGAGGCTGCCGCCGGCCACGAGCGCAAGCATCATCGGCTGGTTGAAGGTGACTCCGTCTATTTTTTCAGGGTTCATGTAGCCCCAGTGATAGGCGATGATGTAGTCGAGTTCCCGGGAGTCGGCGGTGACGCCCTGGTAGTTCGCGGCGGCGAGGGCGTTGCGTACCATGGACTCAACTTTCTCGGGCGGCGGGCTTTTTTCGCCGGCGACTTTTTCACCCTCTTCGCGATAGCCCCCCTTGATCAGAAGGTAGATGGCGGGATGATCATGCGTGGGCTGGAGCATTTTTTTCCCCGCAGGCGTGACGTAGGAGTAAACGATGACATCGCGCGTCCGCTCGGCGCGGGCGAGGCCCGCACGGGTGCCCAGCAGGACGAGGACGGCGGCAAATTTATACAGGTTGCGCATGGAGCTGGTGGGAGGGGATTAAGCCGATGAAAGAAATCGGCCGCTTTGTTCGCAAGCCCTGCCGGCGCCATTGGCGAAATTTACCTGTTGTTTTCCCCTCTGGAAGAATTCCCAGAGTGGGGCCGGGCTTGGGCCCGGGCGCCTATTTGTCCTTCTGCGCCGGGACGGCGGGCAGGTACTCTTTCACTTTGGGGGCGGCGATGATGACCTGGGAGGGGCGGTCCAGGCTTTCGTTGATTTGTTGCGGGATGTCGGTCTCGCGGCCGAGGTAGGGCACGCTGGCGCTGACCAGCGCGGGCATGGATTCGACCTGGCTCGTGCCGTCGGAGTCGAGGCTCATCTGCGCGCGCCAGAGGAGTTTCTTCTCATGACGTTTTATAAAGGCGGCCGGGCTGTAAGCCGAGATGACAATGAAGTAGCGGTCGGTGTCCGCGGCCTGCGCAATGTCGTCCCACGGCGGGACGCCTGGCTCCATTTTGTCGAGGCTGGCTCCGGCCACGAGGACGAGCATCATCGGCTTGTTGAAGACGATTTGATTGCTCTTGTCGGTGGGATCGTCGCCCATGTCCATCGTTTCGGGATTCATGTAACCCCAGTTGTAGGCGATGATGTAGTCGATGGTCTGGGAATCGCTCTTGGCGGGGTCGTAGTTGGCGGGAAAATTTCCGCCGGGCGTGCCGTTGAACACGCCCAGGGCCTTCGAATTTGCGCCGTGATAATGGGCGGCAGCGAGAGCATTGCGCACCATTTGCTCGATCTTTTCCGGCGGCGGGCTTTTTTCCCCGGCGGCCTTGTCGCCCTCTTCATGGTAACCGCCGGCGATGAGCAGACAGGTGGCGGGGTGGTCGGCGGTGGGCGGCGTCATCGCTTTTCCGGCTTCCGTGACCATGGAGTAGACGATGACATCGCGTGTGCGTTCCGCATGGGCGAGGCCCGCGCTGGCGCCCAGCAGGGCGAGAGCGGCGGCGAATTTATGCAAGGTGCGCATTGGTAATGAAGACGGTTTCTTAGGGTAAAAGTTGCGCGAGTCTCCATGGAGCCGCCGAAGGGGGCAAGTCTTCCCCGATTCGGCCGGCATCGCATCACTCTGCTGGCGGCGGGCCGAAATGCGCGGCATGCGTCGCATAGGCCGCGGCATCCGCGAGCATGGCATCGAGAGCGGCGGCGAGTGGCGCGGCCGTGGTGAGCCCGGAGAAGATGGCCTTGTCGCCGATGGCATCCTCCAGCACGAAGGCCGGGCGCTGGGTGATCTGCAGGGCGTGGAATTCAGCCGTGGCCGCCTGCACGCGCGCCTCGATTTCGCGCGACTGCGCCCTGGCCCGGAGTTTCTCCGCGTCAATGCCCGCCACTTTGGCCGCAACGGCGATCGCCTCGGCCATATCGCCGATCTTGCGGCCTTCGCGCAGGGCAGCGTGAGCCAGCGCAAGGCGCAGGCCGTCGTCGTCGAAGCCGAAGTCGCGGCCTGCCTCGGCCACGAGATTGGGCGCGAGATACAACCCTTTGCGTCCGGCCTCAAACCAGCCCGAGTTGAGCAGGTAGGGTGAGCGCACGATCGTGCCGCTGCGGCGGTAAAACCAGTCGCATTGCGCGCGCGATGCCGGAAAGTCCCCCGGGTTCATCAGCGCGATCTTCCACGCGAACTCGGCGCGGCCGGCGTAGCGTGCCTTCAATTCGGTCTAGGCGGGCTCGGCCCAATGGCACCACGAGGAAAGGACTTCGAGATAGTAAGTGATTTTCATGCGATCGACCCGCCGGAGTTTTGCTCGCGCCCGTCAAGCGGGTCAACCGCGGCTGTACTTGGGCCGGGCGATGAAATGATGGGCTCGGCGGGGGAAACAGGCGGGAAATTGAAGCTGAAGTTTCTAACTGTGAATACGATAGGATTTTTTTAGGTTCAACTTCATCTCGCCGGCCTGGAAGAGGGAGCCGCAGGGGTGGAATCAATATCGTGATTATTGAGGATACCGTTTCCCGCCGGAAAACGGTATTGTAACCCTTCCCCAAAAATGAAAACAGTATCATCACCCCACCTGTCGATACGGTCTGCGATTGTATCGGCATTTCTCTGCCTGCTCTCATTCGGCCTTGCCGGCAGTTTGTCCGCGCAGACCTTCGAAGCGGAAAACCTCTCACCGGTCGGCACCGGCGCGACGGTCAGCACCAGCAGCACCACTGATGCCAGTGGCGGAGTAGTCGAGTTTCTCAACTCCACCGCCGTCGGCCAGATCATGACCTTCACCACGCCGAGCATCCCGGCGGGCACCTATCAGTTCCAGCTGCGTTACTGGGCCGCCGCGACTCACGCCCAGCATACAGTGAAGATCGACGGCACCCAGATCGGCGGCACGACCGATCAATACGCCGCGACGGCCGTCTTCCTCACGACGACCCTCGGCAACGTGACTTTCAGCACGGCGGGCACGCACAGCATCGCGATGACCGTCACCGGCAAGAATGCCTCCGCGACCAAGTTCCTGCTCACTGCTGATTCTTTCACCTTCACCTCCCAGACCCCGCAAGCGGCCGCTCCGGTCTTCAGCCCCGCCGGCGGCACCTACACCACGACCCAGACGGTGACGATCAGCACCACGACCGGCGGCGCCTCCATCCGCTATACCACCGATGGCAGCACGCCGAGCGAGACCGCTGGCACGATCTATTCCGGCCCGGTGAGCATCAGCGCGACCACGACCCTCAAGGCCATCGCCTATGAAAGCGGCTTCACCGACAGCGCTGTGGCCACTGCCAGCTACACCATCAACACCGGTGGCGGCGGCACGACCGTCTCCTTCGAAGCCGAAAACCTCAGCTACACCGGCAGCGGCGCGACCACCTCGGTCCAGACCGACACCAACTCCAGCGGCGGCAAGTGGGTCGAACTGGCCGGCAACAGTACCGGCGATTCCATCACCTTCACCACCTCCAGCATCACCGCCGGCACCTACTCGGTGCAGATGGAATGGAAGGGCAACAACAGCCGCGGCATTCTCCAGCTCTCGGTCGACGGCACCAACCTTGGGAGCACGCTTGACCAGTATGCTTCCGGCCAGACCTACCCGACGACGACCTTCGGCACGGTCACCTTCAGCTCCGCCGGTACGCACACCGTCAAGCTGACCGTCACCGGCAAGAACTCGGCCTCGAGTTCTTATCAGCTCTCCGCCGATAAATTCACCTTCACCGCCACGGGCGGCACAGGCGGGGGCACGGTTTCCGCTCCGGTCTTCAGCCCCGCCGCCGGCACCTACACCAGTGCGCAGACGGTCACGATCACCTCGGCTACCGCCGGTTCATCGATCCACTACACCACTGATGGCAGCACGCCGAGTGAAACCGCGGGCACGTTCTATTCCGGCGCGGTTAACATCAGCGCCAGCACCACGTTCAAGGCGATCGCGTACAAGAGCGGTTCCACCGACAGCAGCATCACCAGCGCTGCCTACACGATCAACATCCCGCCGGCTCAAGTCGCCGCTCCGACCTTCAGCCCGGCGGCCGGTACCTACACCGCGGCCCAGACGGTCACGATCAACTCGGCCACCGCCGGCGCGACCATCCACTATACGACGGACGGCAGCACGCCGAGCGAGACCGCCGGCACGATCTACTCCGGTCCGGTCAGCATCAGTGCGACCGCGACCCTGCAAGCCATTGCCTCCAAGAGCGGCATGACCGACAGCAGCGTGACCAGCGGTGCCTACGTCATCAACACCGGCGGCGGCACCGTCACCTTCCAGAACAACGGAACCAAGGAAGGCTGGCCCAATTATCCCCAGACGCCCGAAGCCAAGGGCACCATCACGGACGTGACGACTCCCACCTACCATAGCACGTCGGCGATCGAGTTTACCCAAACCTTCCAGAACAATTATACGGGTCGGTACCACTCCGAGGTCGATATCGAGGGCGCACAGCAGACGAACCAGGATCGCTATTATGGCATGACCTTCTTCCTGCCGGCCGGTTGGCAGTACGCCACGGATCAGGTCAACGTCCAGCAATGGGCTGGAACCGGCCCTTGGATCATCTTTAGAATCGATGGGCCCGATATCATTATCTTGTTCGATCACCTGCCCGACGGGTTCTTTGACGAGCCACATATCTTCCAAAACGTGCCCAACGGCGTTTGGGTGAGGGTCGTCACCCACATCCGCAGCTCGACCTCCGGCGGCATTTGGGAGTGCTGGATCAACGGCAACCATGTCTACAGCCACACGGGAAATCTCGACGCTCCGGGCAATGGCGGCGCGATCCGCTGGTCCACCGGCTGCTATGTTTCCGGCTGGTACCAGAAATCATCCCCGCAGGGTCCTTCCTTCCGGCTCGTTTATGGCACGCACTATCGCGTGGCCACAACTTACGACTTGGCTGAGCCGGCGAATTGGTAGTACAGGGTAGATAGGATTACATACAGGGAAGCGGCCGCGTCTCAGGGGACGCGGCCGCTTTTCTCTCCGAAACAAATATGTCTGTCTGCCTGCGCCTCTGCCTGTTTTTTTTCCCCACCGCATTTTTTCTCTCCCCGGGAGCTTGTCGCGGGGCGGAAGTCCCGGTGGAGGAGATGCGACGGCTGTACGATTTCACGCCGGTCGGCCCGGGCAATCCCGTGGTCGTGCGAGTCCCGCAATACGGGATCGAAATTCCGGTGAGCGAATTTCGCGCCTGTGTCGCCACCCAATTGGGAGGCACCGCCCGCGCGGCCCTGACTCCCGCCGACAAACGCCGATATCTCGACGCGCTGCTCGACGACCACCTGCTGCTTTGGAACGGATATGAGCAAAAGGCGGATCAGACCAAAGACGTCGCCGGCATGCTCAAAAGCACGCAAACCATGCTGCTGGAAGAAGTTTTGACTCAACAGGAACTCGCGACCCAGGGCAAGCCGCCCGAGCAGGGCAAAGAACTTCTCGGCAAACTTCGCGACCAGCTTTTCGGCCGGATGGACATCACTGTGTCCAACGAATCCTATGCCCGGCTCAAGGACGAAGTCCTGCGGATGGAACGCACCGCCGGCGTGATGGAGACTCTGGGCAAACCCGGAGCCGCGGCCAAAGAGGTGTCGCTTTCCGCCGACGTGCGCGATCTTTCTCTGGCCCGCTGCAAATTCGGCGTCATCACCGTCGGAGAATTTTTGCAGACTTACAACCGGATGCCCGCAACCCAGCGTCCGGATCTGCAAAGCCATGAAGGCGTCATCGCCGTGTTCAAGCAGATGCTGGGCACCGATCTTCTCATCGCCGAAGCGCGCTCCCGCGGTCTCGAAAAATCGCCGATGGTGCGCGAGAAGATGCAGCTCAACCGCAATGTCCTCACCCGGCTTTATGCCTTGGATCAGTTGACCGCCCGCGCGGAGGCCCAGATGAAAAGCCCCGAGATCGAAACCCGCCTCAAGGAATGGTATGAGGCCAACTTGAAGAAACTCTACACCGTGAAAGCGGGCGATGGCACCGTGCATGCCGTTTCCTTCACGGCGGAGAAGGAGCGCATCGGCGACGACTATTTCCGGGATTTGCAGGAGCGAATCCGCGCGGATCAGATCCGCGTCTGGCGCAAGGGATGCAGCGTCGAGATCGACCAGTCTGTCCTCGCCAAAGCTGCTTTATAGAGGCAGACCCCGCTGATGACCGCGAGGGGGTGCAAGCTCGGCGTTCCGGCCGGCCTCGTCTTGCCGAAAATTCCTGATGACTGCCCGGCGGATCGTCGTGCTACTCGCCGATGATCTTCACCAGCGTGCGCTTCCGGCGCAGGCCGTCAAATTCACCATAGAAAATCTGTTCCCATGGGCCGAAATCGAGCCGGCCGTCGGTCACGGCCACGACGACCTCGCGGCCCATGAGCGTGCGCTTGAGATGTGCATCGGCATTGTCCTCGCCGGTGCGGTTGTGGGCATACGCGGAGTGCGGTTTTTCCGGCGCGAGTTTTTCCAGCCAGCGTTCGAAGTCCGCATGCAGCCCGCTTTCGTCATCGTTGATGAAGACGCTGGCGGTGATGTGCATGGCATTGACGAGACAGAGGCCCTCGCGAACGCCGCTTTCGCGCAGGCACGCCTCGACCTGCGGCGTGATGTTGAGCAGTGCGCGGCGATCGGGCACTTCAAACCAGAGTTCTTTGCGGAATGATTTCATGCTCTGGCCGACTTTCAACGATGGTGTGCCTGGGCGCAATGCCGCAGGCCGCCGCTTTTCCGTCGGGGTGAAATTTGCCTTTGCGCGTTTTCACTGCGGCGATCATTTCTTCATATTGTAATGGCTCGTGATGAAATGAACCCCTCCGGCGCGAAAATCTGCCGCCAAGCCATGCTACTGCTGGCCCTCGCACTGGTGCCGGCCTTCCTCGCGGCGTGGTTGCATCCGAAGCGGCCCGCGTGGGGTTGGACGCGGCCCGCCGTGGCCGAACTGGCGCTGGCCGACGCGGCGCGGCTGGCGCCGCCGGTCATCTGGGTCGATGCACGCCCGGAGAAGGAATATCGTGAACGGCATGTTCCCGGTGCGATTTCCCTCGACCAAAGCCAGTGGGAGGAACGCCTGCCGGAATTCGTCAAGGCCTGGCAGCCGGGCACGCGGGTGGTGGTCTATTGCGACAGCCAGCGGTGCGATGCGAGCCACGAGGTGGCCCTGCGGCTGCACCACGAGTTGCAGATCGACAACGTCTTTGTGCTGCAGGGCGGCTGGCACGCCTGGCTGGAGGCCCAAAAACCATGAACCGGCTCGCCTGTTTGCTGCGATTTCTCTGCGGTGGCTTGTTCGTCATCGCGGGGGCGCTCAAGGCCCTTGATCCCGCGCATTTCGCGGCGGACATCGATCACTATCACCTGCTGCCTTACTTTGCCGTGGCGCCGCTGGCGCTTTATCTGCCGTGGCTGGAGATGATCTGCGGTTTCGCGACGATGGCGGGTGCCGCCCGTCGCGGTGCGCTGGTGCTGTTGCTCGGGCTGACGGTCGTCTTCACCCTTGCGGTGGCGTCGGCGTGGCTGCGCGGACTCGACATCACCTGCGGCTGTTTCGGCGCGGCCAGCGCCGTTCCGCTCTCATTCGCCCTGGTGCGCAATATTGTTTTTGGCGTTGTTCTCCTCTGGCTGGTGCGGAGGGAGGGCCGGCCGGTGCCGCCGCTTTGATCCGGGGTTTTTGCTTGGCGCAGTGTGGCGGGATGCTGTTTTGTCGGCGGGTTAACCCATCCTGGAGCAGCGCCTCCGTCTCCGCGCCTTGCCCCAACCCCTGCAACGTTTCGAATCGAGGAATCTCTTATGCGCGTCCCGTACCTCAGCACAGCGTTCTTCCTGCTCGGTGTGGCTTCAATGTTGAAGGCCGATCCGGCCGGCGCACCCGCCCCGGTGGCTCCGCCGGCGCAGACGACCCCGGCAGCCGGTGACCTGCCGAAAAAACCCGCGACGCCCCGGCCGGCGGCACGTGCACCGGCGCCTGCCCCCGGTTCGCTGCCGGGCAAAGGGCTCACCGGGCATAATTTTCTCTACACCGGCGAGTGGGACGTGCGTCCGAACGTGCACGTGCAGACCATCTTTCTCATTCGCGACGGCAAGGTTGCCTGGACGTATTCAATTCCCACCTACACAGCGCCGACGCCGGATCACCCGAAGGGCGACCTGAGCGAATTCGACGACATTCACCTGCTTTCGAATGGCAACGTGCTCTACGCCGCCAAGACCAGCGTGACGGAAATCACGTCCGACAAAAAAATCGTCTGGAATTATGACTGCCCGAAAGGCACCGAATGCCATTCGGCGCAGCCCATCGGGCTGGACAAGGTTTTTCTCTGCCTGAACGGCCTGCCCGCCCGGGCCCTGCTCATCAACATCAAGACCGGCCAGGTCGAGATGGAGCATGAGCTGCCAATCAAGTCGCCCAACGACCCCAAGAGCATCCACGGCGAGTTTCGCCACATCCGCATGACGAAGGCCGGCACTTACCTGATCGCCGCGCTCGGCCTGGGCAAGGTCATCGAATACGACAAGGACTGGAAGGAAATCTGGTCGTGCCCGGCACCATCGGCCTGGGCCGCCGTGCGATTGAAGAACGGCAATACCCTCATCAGCGGCAACCAGAACGGCTACGTGCGCGAAGTGAATCCGAAGGGCGAGATCGTCTGGGAAATCAACAAGGACGACCTGCCGGGCATTCCCCTTTACACCGTGCAGGAAGTCGACCGCCTCGCCAACGGCAACACCATCATCTGCAACTGGGGCGGCTCGATCCGCAAGGAAGACTGGGACAAGGTTGTGCAGCTCATCGAAGTCACTCCCGATAAAAAAGTCGCCTGGGCGCTGTACCAGTGGGCCAATCCCGATCTCGGCCCGTCGTCCTGCTTCCAGACCCTGGACGAGCCGGGCAAGGACGAGGACGGCGATCTGCAGCGGTAAGGGCATCGCGATGCAAGGCCGGGCCGGGCGAAGAGTCTGGCCTTTCGCGGGCCGGCCGCATCAAGTTTTTCCCATGGATGGAGATGCTGCCTCCGAACCGGCCGGAGCCTTTGCCAAAATGGACCTCGACGGCGCGCGCCGCCACGTGTTCCTGTGCGTCGGGCCCGACTGTTGCGCGTCCGTGGCCGGCCTCGCCACCTGGGAAGTGCTCAAGGCGCGCCTCAAGGAGCTCGGCGTGCCGGCGTTGCGCACGAAGGCCGCCTGCTTCCGCATTTGCTCCGGCGGACCTTGGATGGTTGTCTACCCTGAGGGCGTCTGGTATGGCGGCGTCACGCCCGAACGTTGCGAACGCATCGTGCGCGAACATCTCGGCGGCGACCGGCCGGTGGCCGAATGGGTCGTGCGCACGCATCCGTTGGGCCCGGACGAAACGTAACAGAGGGCATCATGCCCGCACCCTTTTCTGAAACCGGCGCAGCTTCGCGCCACGTACTCGTTACTGGCGGCACCGGCTATCTGGGCCGTGCGCTGATTCCCATGCTCCTGGCCCGCGGCCATCGCGTGCGCGCGCTGGTGCGGCCCGGCTCGGAGGAGAAACTGCCGCCGGGCGCGGTGGCGGTGCCGGGCAATCCGCTTGATGCAGCTAGCGTGGCGGCGGCGCTCGCCGGCGCCGACACCCTTGTGCACCTGGTCGGCGTGCCGCATCCGAACCCGTCCAAAGCGCGGCAGTTTCGCGAAATTGATCTGGTTTCCATCCAGGCTTCTGTCGAGGCGGCGGAGCGTGCGCAGCCGCGGCCGCATCTGGTTTATCTCAGCGTGGCGCAGCCTGCGCCGATGATGAAGGCCTACCTTGCCGTCCGGCAGGAAGGGGAGGCGCTGATCCAGGCGCACGGTCTCGACGCCACCTGCCTGCGGCCGTGGTACGTGCTGGGTCCCGGCCATCGCTGGCCGTATGCGCTGCTGCCGGTCTATGCGGTGTTGCGCTGGATTCCGGCTACGCGTGCAGGCGCGGAACGGCTGGGCTTTGTCACTCTGCCGCAGATGGTTCGTGCGCTTGTGCACGCCGTCGAATCGCGCGCCCGGGGTGTGCGTGTGGTCGAGGTGCCGGAAATCCGCCGGGCCTGACACGGATCGAACCGATCGCCGGCGAAACGGTCAAAGCTTTGCCAGCGCCTGCCTCAACTCATGGGGGAACACGGGCTTGTGCAGGATATAGTCAACCTTCAGCTTGTGGTAGGCCTCGCACAACTCGTTGCTCAGGCCGGAGCTGAAGAGCAGGATCTTCCCGGCAAAGGGGAGGGCGCGCAGCCGGGTGACGAGCTCCAAGCCATTCATATTGGGCATCTGATGATCGGTGATGACCACGTCGAAGGCTTCGGGCTCCGTCGTGATTTTTTCCAGGGCGAGCAATCCGTCGGCGGCGCAGGCGACGGCATGCCCATCGCGCGCGAGCGTAATTCGCACCATGTCGCGAAGCTCCGGCATGTCATCGGCGTAAAGAATACGCCGCGCTTTTTTCGTTGGAACGGCTTTTTTTTGCGTCATCGCGAGCATGGTCATCGGCATTGCCACCGTTTCACAGACTTCTGTTTTCATGCAAGGTTCTGCGAAAAAGCTACGAAAGATTCGTGCATTTTTTGCAAAACGGATCCGGCCTTGTCAGCTGCCGGCCGGTCGATGCGCGGCTAGGCCTTGAGTGCGGCGGCCGCGCGTCGCGCGAGTTCATCCGGGGGAACGTCTTCCCTGTGCGTGGCAATGAACCAGGCATTCCCGCAGGGGTCCTTCACTCCGCTCTCGCGATCGCCGTAAAACCGGTCGGCCGGCGGGTACAGCGACGTGGCGCCGGCTCCGAGCGCGCGTTCGTAAGTGGCGTCAGCGTCGGACACATAAAGATGACAGGCGGTCGTCGTCGCCGGCCATTCGGGCTGGGCTTCCGCACATTCGATCGCGGCATCGCCAATCTTCACCAGGGCATGGGCGATGGTGCCGTCGTTGCGCCGCGAACAGAAAAGCTCCTGCGCATCGAAAGCGCGTCGCACGAACTCGAGCAGGCGGGCGGCGTCCTTGACGATCAGGTAGGGCGTAACGCTGTGCAGTCCTTGGGGAATGTGATGGGTGGGCATGGAATGGTAGTTGTTTCATGCAAACCGCAATAAACCTTAAGACAATCGCGGCCTTTTCATGTAACGATAACTTTGCACGTTGAGTGACGCGGATTTTTATTTGCCGCCCAAGGGGGCGTCGGCCAGTTCCACCGGCGGCCCATAGAGCGCGTCGCGCAGGGACGCGTCATCCAGTTTCCAGATCAGGATGCCATAGCCGATGTTGGCCGTGGGCTGGTCGCGGTGGCGCAACCAGGCGCAGAGGCGGGCGAAACGGAGTTTTTCAAACACATTGTATTCATTGTCCCAGAAACTTTGGGGATATTTTTTCAATAGCGCGGAGCGCAGCTGTGAATCCTGGGCCGAGCGGTCAAGGGCTTCCATCGCTTTCAGCACGTTGTGGTATTTTGTTTCATAGACCTTGTTCCATGGCCCGAAGGTCTTCGTGTACACCCCTTCCAGCAGCGTGGCGCTGATCGCGTAGATGCCGGGCGTCAGGGGATAGACCTCCATTTTTCGCCATTCAAAGAAACTGGGCAGCCGTTTGCTTTTGATGCCGTAGTACCGGGGGCTGTCGGTGCCAAAGTAGGCCAGAAACACGGGCTGCTGGCCGTCGGGGTTGTGCTCATCGAGCCAGCGTTTGAGGCCCGGCAGGTTCATGCCCCAGTCGAGCGAACTGTCGACGAGGTGCTTGTAGCCTTGCGCCGCCCCGCCGGTGAGCGGATTGAAATAGGCGAGGTAGTGGGGATAGACCGAAAAGGAATCGAGGACGGATCCGAGCAGCAACAGGATCAGGACCGGTTTCATCCAGCGGAAGGAAAGCAGCGCGACTGCGCCTATGAGCACATAGATGGCCGGATAAACCGGCAGGATGTGACGGTGCCCGATGTTCAGGTTCTGGATCATGGCCACACCGAAATAAATGACGACAAAGGCAATGAAGGGAACCGCCAGGTAAAGCGGGGGTGCCTGTCCGGGAGGGGCCCGGCCGTTTTGCCGCGGTGTTTTTGCTGCGCGTTTTCGCCACAACCATCCGCCCAGCCCCAGGATAAGAAACAGGAAAAGGGCGGGCGGTGTTTTCAACCACATGGCGCGAAGGAAGAACGTGCGCCACCCGCCGATCTTCCACTGGCCGTCCAGGAACGCCGGCCGGTTCTCGTTCTCCCGGAGCAGCCATTCGATTCCATTCAGGTAACCCTCGGGCAGGAAATGCGCCTGACGCGACCAAGCGATGAAGGCCGCCACGGACGGATCGACGGGGTCGGTGTAAACCTGCTTGATGGACGTGAGCCCGGGATCGGCGGGATTCGGGCTGGCGGCGTACCGGAAGTCGTAATGGGCCCAGATCACGGCCCAGCCGAAGAGCGCGTGCAGCATGATCAGGCCGCAAAATATTCCCAGTTGGGCACGGCGCGATGAAATCACCCTGGGCGAGGTCAGGTTCCATTCCAGCGGCCATGGGCCGAATAGCTTTACGGCCAGCAGCACGGCCGTGATCGGAAAAATGACGAGGGCGGTTGGCTTGGCGAGGAGCAGCAATCCGAAAAATGCCAGGCTCGCGAACAACCGTCTCCACGAGACGCGATGAAGCAGGCGCCAGATGCACCAGATCGAGCCCAGCAGGGTCAGGCAGACCGACATCTCGGTGGATACCATGCCGCCAAAAGCGAGCATGTGCGGGCTGAACGCAAAAAGGCAGAGGGAAACGAGCCCCCCGAAGTCGCCAAAAATTTCGCGCGAACAAAGAAAGACCAGCAGGCCTGCGGCCAGGCCCAGCAGCAGGATCATCGTCCGGCCCTGCAGCAGCAGGGAACGGGGATCGTTACCCTTCCGGAAGAAAAACCGATAGCCCACCTCGTAGGGCGCGCCTTGGCGCCAGTAAGTATCGCTCGTGTCCGGGAACGCCGGCCGGGAAATCAGGTAGGGAAGCGTCGCCCACCGTTTTACCAAGTCGCCATTGGCCGCTTCCATGCGGAAATCGTGGCGAAGCCAGATATTGTATCCGACCGCGAGTTCCTCTCCTTCATCAAAGGAGAGGCCGTGCCGCATCGAGGCGGTGAGCGTGATCACGGCATAAAGTGCCAACAAAACCACCACCGCTGGCCAGGTATATTTCGCGAGCGGCCTGGAGGTGACGGAACCCGGATCGGGGGCATCCATTGGCTACGACTGCAACAAGGGTAATCCAAAGGAAGCTGGAATCTTGAGTCTTTTCGCCGGGCCAAAGAGGTCAAATTCAAATTACGGATGTTTCCACGGTCATCCGGCGTCTGAGCTGATATTAAGGCACTATCTATAAATATCTTACGCTGCCAGTTCGTCCCGCGTTTTGGTGCCGGGCACGTGGCGCTTGCCCCATTTCACCAGCGAGGCCAGCACCGGCCGCAAGTCCGTGCCTTTGCGCGTGAGCGTGTAGGCGTGGCGCGGCGGATTCTGCTGGTAGGGCTTGCTGGAGATGATTCCCGCGGCTTCCAGCCGCGCTAGCCGGTCGGCCAGGATGTTGGTCGGAATGCCTTCCGGCGATCCGAGGAATTCGCCGTAGCGGGTCTTGCCCCACACCAGGTCGCGGATGACGAGCAGCGTCCAGCGATCGCCCAGCAGGTCGAGCGAGCAGGCGATGGGGCAGGGCGAGCGATGGTCGGCGGCCGGGCGGCGGAAGCGGGTCATGCGGGGAGGGTGCCTTTTAACTTGCAAAAGGCAAGTCACTATGTTCGCTGAGTAACTTGCAAATTAAAAGTAACAATCAACCTCCTTCTGTCATGAAATCACCGATCTTCCGCTTCCTGATTCTGCTTGCCGCCTGGGGCCTGGCCGCGACCGCGGCCGGCGCCGTGCACCTGCTCTTCCGCTTGCCCGTGTTTGCCGTGCCGGTCCTGGTCGGTGGCCTGACGGTCGCCCTGGCCGTGGCGGTTTCCCGCGTCGCCTGGCTCAGCGAAGCTGTGCGCCGGATCAGCGTGCGGGGCATTCTCACGGTGCATTTGATCCGGTTCGTCGGGTTTTATTTTCTCTGGCTCCATACGCTGGGCCGGCTGCCGGCCGAATTTGCGCATAATGCGGGGTGGGGTGATGTCGTGGCTGCGGTTGGTGCACTGGCGCTGCTTTTCTGGCCGGAGGGCCCCGGCTTTCGTCGCGCACTGGTCCTCTGGAACGTGGTCGGGCTGGCCGATCTGTTTGTCGCGGTGGGCACCGGCGGCTGGCTCAGCTTCACGCGGCCCGGCTCGATGATCGAACTGGCCGGCCTGCCGCTGACGCTGGTTCCACTCTGGGCTGTGCCGGTTTTGATCGTCAGCCATTTCGTCATCTTCCGCCGGCTCTGCGAAGCGCGCGAAGCCACCGGCGCGCCGCTCGTTTCCGGAATGTTACACTAAAAGACTTTTCCCGCGCCGGAGGGCTGATCAGGTTTTGGCCGTTGCCCTGTTTGATCCTGCTTCCCTCCATGAAAAAATTTCAAATCCTTGCCGGCCTGATTGCGGCTGCCCTTCTCATCAATGTGACTCCGGTGTTTGCCGCCGGGTTCACCATCACCGGAAATTCCACCTCGGCGCAGACTCTTTCCTCCGGCACCGGCACGGTGACCGCCACCGGCGTCCTCGCCGTCGGTGGCACCGCGGATGCGGTCAAGGTGACCGGCACTTCCAGCATCGTGAACAGCGGCGTCATCGAGCAGACCGCCAACGGCGGCGGGCGGGCGATCCGCGACAATACCGGCGGCCTCACGCTCACGATCACGAACAATGCCGGCGCCCTGATCCAGGCGCAGGACTCCGACGCGATCCAGATGAACAAGGCCAATAGCAACGTGACGCTGGATAATTTCGGCACGATCAATTCCATCAACCATTCGGCGGGCGGCGCCCAGGCCATCGACTGGAATGCCATCACCACCGGAACGAATACACTGAACAATCATTCCACCGGGGTACTGACCGCGGCCGAGGCCGACGCGGTCCGGCCCGGCGTCAACGGCGTGGTTCTCAATGACGGATTGATCAAGTCGGTCACCACCACCGGCAGCAGCAGCGATGGCATCGATGCGCAGACGAATTCCGGGATCAGCATCACCAACGCCAATACTACCGGTGGCGCCCTTATCGAGGGCGGCCGCCACGGCATCACCGGTGGCGACACGAGCGGCGGGGTCTTCACCATGAGCGTGACCAATAATTCCGGCGGCACCATTCAGGGCGACAACGGCTCCGGCATCAACATCGACGGCATCAACGCCAATGAACTCGTGACCATCGTGAACCACGGGACCATCACCGGAAACGGACATGACATCGGCGACGGCGCAACCCACGATGGCGACGGCGTCGACGTGGACGGGCTGGTTAACCTGACCAACACCGGCACGATCAGGTCGATCAACTCATTCGGGGTGGGCGGCACTGAAACCAGCGAAGGCGTCACCGTTGGCGGCGGTACCATCGTGAACTCCGGCACGATCGAAGGCGACGTCGCGGCCGGCAACACCACCGCGGTTGGGCGCGGCATCACCCTGGCCGGCGTCGACAAGGACTCCAACGGCAACCCCATTCCGGTCCAGGGGATTTACGCGAACAGCACCGTCACGAACAGCGGCCTGATCAAGGGCCAGAGCGATTCAGGCATCGCCGTCCTCGGGCCCGCCACCGGCTTCACTGTCACCATCAACAACACCGCCACGGGCACGGTCGAAGGCGGCGGCACGACAGTGGCCGCGCTCCAGACCGGCGCGGACAACGACACCGTCAACAATTCAGGCAGGATTATTGCCGATGGAAGCGGCAAGGCGATCGATCTCGGTGCCGGCAATAACAAGCTCACTATTTCCGGCGGTTCCGCCAGCATCACCGGCAGCATTTCCGGAGGCACGAGCACGGGGACGAACTCGCTCATTATCGATCCCGGCACGGGCAACCATTTCAGCTACGCCGGCTCGATCTCGAATTTCAGCAGCGCCGAGGTGAAGAGCGGCACGGTGACGCTTTCCGGCGCCAGCACTTATTCCGGCCCGACCACCCTTTCGGGCGGGATGTTGCTGGCCATGAACACGACCGGCAGCGCGACCGGCTCGGGCCTCGTGACGGTGGACAGCCTCGCGACCCTGGCGGGTACCGGAAACATTGGCGGCGACGTGAGCGTGCAAAGCGGTGGCCTCATTGCTCCCGGCAATGGCGGCGCGGGCACGCTCTCCCTCGGCGGAAATTTGAACCTGGTCGATGGTTCGCTCTTTGCCTTCGACCTTGGCCCCAACGCCGCCAGCTCGGATTTGCTCGTTGCCGGCGGTGAACTCACCTTCACCGGCCCGGGTCAGGCCCTGTTCGACTTCACCAACAATGGCGTCGGCCTTGGCAGCCACACGTTGCTTACGTTCAGTGGCTCATCAGCCGGGCTCGATTCGACGAAGTTCGGCTTCGGCTCACCCCATGACGGGTTTGACGGGCATTTTGTGCTGGATGCGAATTCCCTGTCGCTCGTGGTGACCGCGATTCCCGAACCCTCCATGACGGCGGCCATCCTCGGCTGCTTCACGCTGCTGGGCGTGGCCGGCTGGCGGACGCGGTTGCGCAAGGTCAGTGCCTGACGTTTCCGGACCCCGGCTCAGCTCGAAGTTTGCACCGCCGGCCGGCCCGCCCGCGTCCGCGCGAGGCGGGTGATTGGATATTTGAATCCGAGATGGTAAACGGCGAGCAGGACGAGCATGCCGAGCAGCGCATAAACCAGTCCTTCGATCGTCGTGGGTACGGCGGGTTTGAAAATCGCGGCCGTGGCATGCGCTATCGCGGGGTCGAGGTGCCGGAGGAAAACAAACGGCCGGGTCCACAATGAGGCGTGCTGGATGGCCGACTGCGCGGTCTCGAGGGTGTCGACGCGCGTCACGGCCGCCGTCATCACCTCGCCGAGCCGGGCCACGGCGGGGTCGGCATTGGCGCTGGTCCGGCCGATGAACCGGTCGAGCGTAAGGCCGGATTGCGCGGCTGCCTCCTGGAATTGCTGCAGCTGGCGGCGCGCCTCATCAAGATGGCCGCCGAGGCGCTGCAGGTATTGCTGCATGAATTCCGGTACTTGGGAAAAAATCACCGCGCCGACCACGCACAAGGCGCGATCCAGCAGGCCTTCCGCGGCGCCTAGCAACTTCTGCCCGGGTTTCATGCTGGCAGGTTGCGCGTGGCGGAAGGCAACGCAAGCCGGTCGTCGACGATTCGGCGGCGGTTCGATCCCGAAAATCAACCCGGAGAAAATTCATGCTGAAAGTGGCTTGACAGAAAACCGGTAGTATTTAACCATTTGGTTAAATACAAAATCGAGCTGTTTTCCCATGTCACCCGACCGCCTCAGCCGCACGTTTGCCGCCCTCGCCGATCCCACCCGGCGCGCCATTCTCGGGCGGCTCTCCCGCGGCGGGGCCACGGTCACGGAGCTGGCCGAGCCCTTTGACATGAGCCTGCCGGCCATCTCCAAGCACCTCCGGGTGCTGGAGCGCAGCGGCCTGATCGCGCGAGGCCGCGAAGCGCAGTGGCGGCCCTGCCAGCTCAAGGCCACTCCGATGCGGGATGCGGTCGACTGGCTCGAGGAATACCGCCGTTTCTGGGAACAGAGTTTCGACCGGCTGGACGATTATCTGCGCGAGCTGCAGGCGGGGCCGAAAAAACCGGCAAAGGAGAAAAAATCCGACCACGGGAAAAAATGATCCCCTGATCAATCCACCGGCCTGCCGCCCGCATAACGAACCTGATTTCAACGCACTCAACCACTGCAACCATGACCGCACAAAATAATCCCCCGGAAAAATCCGCCAGCCAGCCCTTTGTCCTCACGCGCGTGTTCGACGCGCCGCGCGAACTTGTCTTCAAGGCCTGGACCGACCCGGAGCACCTGAAGCGCTGGTTTGGCCCCAAGGGCTTCACCATGCCGGCCTGCTCGCTCGATCTCCGGCCGGGCGGCGTTTTCCACTACTGCATGAAGTCGCCCGATGGCCACGAGATGTGGGGCAAATGGATCTTCCGGGAAATCGTGGCACCGGAAAAGCTCGTCGTCGTCGTTTCGTTCTCGGACGCGAAGGGCGGCGTGACCAGGCATCCCATGAGCCCGCACTGGCCGTTGGAGACGCTCTCCAAAAGCACGTTCACCGAGCATGCGGGCAAGACCACACTCACCCTTGAGTGGTCCGCCTTCAACGCCACCGAGGTGGAACGCAAGACCTTCGACGAAGGCCACTCCGGCATGCAGCAGGGCTGGGGCGGCACCATGGACCAGCTCGCTGCTTATCTGGCCAAGCTCTGAACGACGGCCTCCCAATCTTCTTCCGCAAACTTCCTTGGAGAAAATCACATGAGCACGAAGCATGGCCCCGCGGGGGGATCATCAAAACAGGAACTGGTCCTCACGCGGACATTCGCCGCGCCGCGCGAACTCGTCTTTAAGGTATGGACCGATCCGAATCACGTCGCGCAGTGGTGGGGACCGAACGGATTCACGAATCCCATTTGCGAACTGGACGCGCGATCCGGCGGCGCCATCCGCATTCACATGCGCGCGCCCGATGGCACCGTCTATCCGATGACGGGCGTTTACCAGGAGCTTGTCGCGCCCGAGCGCCTTGTTTTCATCAGCTCGGCGCTCGATGGGGCGGGCCAGCCGCTCTTCGAAGTGCTGACTACCGTGACCTTCGCCGAAGAAGGCGGCAAAACGATCCAGACCCTCCGGGCGCGCGTCACTAAAAAGACCGCCGGGGCCGATCAATATCTCGACGGGATGGAAGCGGGTTGGACGCAGAGCCTTGAGCGTCTTGCGGGATATCTTGCCGCGAAAAGCGGACCGCTGGCCATCGAGCGGACATTCGATGCCCCTGTGGCCCGGGTCTGGCAGGCCCTCACCACCAAGGAGGATTTCGACCGGTGGTATTTCAAGATCAAGGAATTCAGGCCGGAGGTCGGCTTTGAATTTCAGTTTTACGGCGAAAACGAAGGTGTGAAATATTATCATCGGTGCAGGATCACCGAGGTCGTACCCGGCAAAAAACTCGCCTACAGCTGGCGGTACGAGGGCCACGAGGGCGATTCCCTTGTCACCTTTGAATTATTTCCGGAGGGCGGCAAAACCCGGGTCCGGCTCACGCATGCCGGCTTGGAAACCTTCCCGCGGACACCCGCTTTTGTCCGGACGAATTTCATCGAGGGCTGGACCGAACTGATCGGCACCAACCTCAGGCAATGTGTGGAAACCTCGAACGGAAAATGATCATGGCCGCCAACGAGACAGACACCGCCATGGTCGCTTCCGACCGCGAGTTCGCCATCTCGCGCGTGTTTACCGCGTCGCGAGCGCTGGTCTGGGAGGCATGGACCGATCCCCGGCGCATGGCGCAGTGGTGGGGTCCCCGGGCCTTTGCCAATCCGGTTTGCGAGCTGGATGTGCGGGTGGGTGGCGCCTTCCGCATTCACATGCGCGCGCCCGACGGCGCGCTCTATCCGATCACGGGCGTTTACCGGGAAGTCGTCGAGCCCGGGCGGCTGGTCATGACCCTCGACTGCTCCGGGCATCCGGATTCGTGGCATGACCAGGTGAATCCCCATCGCGCGAAAGGCGGCAATTCCACCGGTGAAATGCTGCAGACCGCGATTTTCGATGATCTGGGCGGCCAGACGAGGCTCACGATCCGCACGCGCCTGGAATCGGGCGCGATCCTCGCGGCGATGGTGAAGATGGGCATGAATGAAGGCTGGTCGCAAAGCCTTGACCGCCTCGAGGTGCATCTTCCGCGCATCGTTTGATTTTCAACCCCCACAACCCACAAAATAAAATCCCATGCCATCAGACACCCGCTCCTCCTCTGTTTCGAAAAAAGCCCTCTGGGCCGGCTGGATCATGACCGTGCTGCCGTCATTGCTGCTGATCTTCAGCGCAGTCATGAAATTCATGGCGCCTCCTCCCGTGGTGCAGGGCTTCGTCCACCTCGGCTATCCCGCGGGCATCGCCTTCTGCCTCGGGTTCGTCGAACTCGCCTGCACGATCATCTATTTGATTCCGTGCACCTCCGTGCTCGGCGCCATTTTGCTGACCGGCTATCTCGGCGGCGCCACCGCCAGCACGCTGCGTGTCGGCGACCCTTACTTGATGACGCCGGTGGTGGGCGTGGTCCTCTGGGGCGGCCTTTTCCTGCGCGATCCGCGCCTGCGCACGCTCATTCCCTTCCGCCGCTGAGGGACGTCTCAATTTTTACTACAGAGGCCGGACTGTTTCCTGCGAATGCAGCGAAGTATCTGAAGATAAAAAGGCCGAAATAGATTCACCGCGGAGGGGCGGAGAACACGGAGTGCGTTCAAGAATTTTTCTCTGCGTTCTCGGTGCCTCCGCGGTGAATCAAAATGAAAGCACAAACATGACTCTGGATAATCCAACCGACAGCTCCAACCGCGAAATGGTCGTCTCGCGCGTGTTCGACGCGCCGCGCGAACTCGTGTGGGAAGCGTGGACCAATCCCGCGCACGTGGCAAAATGGTGGGGGCCGAACGGCTTCACCACCACGATCGAAACGATGGACGTGCGGCCGGGCGGCACCTGGGTCCACACCATGCACGGCCCCGACGGCACGGACTATCCCAACAAGAGCGTCTTCACCGAGGTCGTGAAGCCCGAGCGCATTGCCTATTCCCACGGCGGCGGCCGGAAGGGCGGCCCCGGAGTCAGCTTCAAGTCGCTGTGGACTTTCGATGCGCTGTGCGAAAAGCAGACCAAGCTGACCATCCGCATGGTCTTTTCCTCGGCCGAGGACCGCGACCGGGTCGTCAGGGAATTCGGAGCCCTCGAAGGCGCCCATCAGACTCTCGGGCGCCTGGCGGAATATCTGCCGAAGCTGGGCTGACATAAGGGATGGCTTTCTCTGTGGCGTCGGGCTAGGGAGAAGGCCCATGAAAACATTCCACCGACGTGCCGCGGTCGTCTGCGGGCTGGTCCTGCTGTGTCTTTGCGGGCTGACCGCGCCTGTCCGGGGTGCCGCCGAGAATTACTGGCCGTTCCAGGTGGGCAATACCTGGACGCTGGACACCAAGGCCAACAATACAACCGTTTCCATGGTTCTAACGGTCACCAAGGTCACCGCCGGCGAGGGGAACGCCTCCGACGCCTACATCGAATATCAAACCGACGGCAAAGTCATGCAGACCGAAATCTACCGCTTCGACGATCAGGGAATTTCGCGCGTCGCTGACGGTAAGGACGCCGCCAACACCCTCAGCCCGCCTTTTCCCATCGCCCAGTATCCCCTGACCGATGGCCGCAAGTGGACCTGGACCGGCACGATCACCACCGCGGCCGGGCAAACCTTCAAGGGGACGTCGGACCTCTCGGTCAGCGGCCCGGAAACGGTGCAGACCGCCGCCGGCGACTTCAAAGCCATGCGTGTCCATTCGGAACTGGCGATCCTGCTTCCCGGCGGCCAGAAGGCGATGTTTCCGAATGACTATTGGTTTTCCCCCGGCGTCGGCATGGTGCAGCAGTCCGCCAAAATTGGCGAAACGACGTATGTCGGCGTGATGTCGAGCTACAAGCTGCAGAAATAACGAAAGCGGCGGTCGGGACGCCGGGCCGGTTCGTGGAGTATCTGCCGAAGCAGGGCTGACCGGAAAAGTTGGGCCCTATTGTTGTGCGCCGCGCTGTACCGCTGAGGCTTAAGACAGGGCCGTGGCTTCTTCTGGGCAGTAACACCCAGCCAAGGAGGGGCTGAAATTAATAAATGTTTTAAGCAAATTTAGGCACCGGGATTTGAAATGCATTTCTTTGTAAATTGATTTCGAACGTTGGCGATTGGATCCCTTTTCCCCTGTCTCCCTTGAAGCAATTACGATCTTTGCTTTTGCGACCATTGGGCCTGGCGCTGTTTTTGGCCGGCCTCTATGCGGCTACGGCCAGATTGGGGCTGACGCTGGCTTTGTCGCCCGAGGCCAAAGCCACGGCCGTGTGGCCGCCTTCTGGAATTGCCCTGGCCGCGGTCGTGCTGATCGGGCGCCGTGCCTGGCCGGGCATTTGGCTGGGCGCTTTCCTCGCCAATTTTTTCGATTATTTTGCGGCGGCAAATAAGCTGCCGCTGGCCACGCACCTCGTACTGTCATCGGGCATTGCCGTTGGCTCCACGGTGCAAGCACTGTTGGGCGGCTGGTTGGTGCACCGCTGGATTGGTGGCCCGGGGATTTTGAATAGAACGCAAAGTGTATTCCGATTCATGGGAATCGCGTTGCTGGTGTGCGTGGTCGCATCGACCACGGGCGTAACGACGATGTGCCTCGTGGGTTATGCGCCTTGGGCCGACTATGGCTTCAACTGGTGGACGTGGTGGGTCGGAGACACGATGGGGATTTTCATTGTGACTCCCCTGGTTTTCGCCTGGAGCCGGCCACCTCTGCTGGCGGGAAAATCGCCGCTGCTGGCCGAAGCGGGGCTCCTTTGGCTGGTGGTGCTGGGTGTGGGGCTTTGCGTTTTCGGGCGGTTGAATTTTCAGGGCATCGACACGAGTTACCTCGCTTATATGACCATTCCTCCCCTGGTGTGGGCTGCGTTCCGGTTTGGCCGCTACGGAGCGACAGCGACCCTGGTGTTGATCGCGGGCCTGGCGGTTTGGGGTACCGCCCAGGGCCATGGTCCATTTGTCCGGGCAACGTTGAACGACTCCCTCATCTTATTGCAGACGTTTGTGGGTGTTTTGACCGTGACGACCCTCGCCTTGGTGGCGGTTCTGGCCGAGCGCCAGCAATCGGCCGAGGCGCAGGCTGACCTTGTCGGCCAGCTCCAGCAGGCATTGGACGAGATCAAGACCATCCGGGGCCTGATTCCCATTTGCGCCTGGTGCAAAAAAATCCGCAATGACGGCGGCTCGTGGGAGCAGCTGGAAAATTATCTGACCAAGCATTTGGAAGCCAGATTCACCCACGGAGTATGCCCTGAATGCGCGACAGAGATGACGCGTCCGGTTTGTTCAAGCGTGCCGGCATCCCGGTCATCGTAATGAATTGCTTCCAATGAAATATCCGTGGCCCCGAGAAGCCATTCCAGCGGCATGCTTTAGGCTGCATGGGATGCGATGACGTCGAATCTTCTGCAGCGGAAAGCCACGGCCTTCGTCCTCTGGCGGGTGGGCAATCCGAATCCGCCGCCGGTGCTGGTGATCGGACAGTTTCAGGCTGGTGCGCCCATCCTGTTGCTCGATGTGCAGCGGTTTCCGCTGGTCCCCGATCCGGAGTTTGCGGACCTGTGGACAATCGATGCCGCGGAGTGCGGTCTGGCCGACGGCGTGATTTATCATTACTGGTTCGAAGTGTCGGTGAGCCATCCGGATCTGCCGGCCGCCGCGCGCCTGCAAATCACCGACCCGACGGCGTGGAGTGTGGACTGGCGCCTGCGCGGGCCGCGCATGGCGGCGCCGTTTGGCGATGACGACCGCTATCCAGCCGCGGTCGTGAAATTCAGCGGAGGCCAGCTCGTGCCAGCGGACCCGGAAGTGGGAATCGGGGGTTTTGCGGGCGAGCCAGGCCCGGACACGCTGCCGCCGAACAACCGCCTGGTGATCTATGAACTGCCGACCACGTGGACGCGTTCGGCGGAAGTGGGCGGGAGAGACATGGGCGTGGGCACGTTTCGCGACACGCTTGCGCTGATCGACGCGAACGCGGAGGGAGAAAATTTCGCGGACCTCGACGTCACCCAGGTGGGCCGGTCGTACCTCACCGAGTTGGGCGTGAATGCGCTCGAGCTGCTGCCGCCGGCGGACAGCGTTTACGACCGGCAGTGGGGCTACGGCACGACGAACTACCTTGCGCCGGATTTTGAGCTGGGATTTCCGTTGTCGTATTCGTTTCCCGCGCCCAACCGCGATTTAATCGAGCTGGTTAACGGGTGCCATGTGCACGGCATCCGGTTCTTTGTCGATTCGGTCATGGCCTTCTCGAAAAACAATCCGTACCTCGCGGCGGCGTGTGACGATTTTTTCATCCTCGATCCGGCGGCGACGCCAGACGATCCGGATGCGCCCGACTCACGCGGCGCCGGCAGCCTGCGTAATGGCTACGGCGCTTCGCTGTTTCGCTATGCGCGGCTAGTGCCGGACGCCTATGACCCGATTTCGGGCGAGGCGCAGGCGCTGTACCCGGCGCGCCAGTTGATGAAGACCGCACTCTGCCGCTGGTTCGCGGATTTCCATATCGACGGATTGCGGCTCGACAGCATTGAGAACGTGCAGAACTGGGATTTCGTCTAGGAATACAAGGATCTGGCGCGTTCGCTGAATGAGCAGCGTTTCGCGGACGCCGGCGTGGCGGGCGCGGACGAGCGCTTCCTCGTCGTGGGCGAGGAACTGTCGGAACCGCTCGCGCTTTTGAGTCAAAACCGCCTCGACGGCCTCTGGCACCAGAGCTTCAAGGACTACCTGCGGATGGCCCTGATCGGGCGGAACCACGAGAACGAGAGCACCTTCGAGGCGACCGTGCGCAAGGCCATCGACTGCCGTGCCTTTGGGTACACCGATCTCGCGCAAGCCGTGATCTATCTCACGTCGCACGACGTGGAGGGCTATCGGAACGAGCGGCTGTACAATTTTTTCCTGAACAACGGCCTGAGCGCGACCGCCGATCTCGAAAAGCGCGTGAAGCTCGCCTTCGCCTGCCTGCTGACGGCGGTGGGCGTGCCGATGATCCTCGCGGGCGACGAATTCGCGGACCAGCACGATCTCTTTGGCGCGAACGGCCAGGTGACGCAGGACGGCGGCAAGCAGGTCGACCCGGTGAATTTTACGCGGCTCGGCGACGACTGGCGGGCGCGGATCAACCTCTATGTTTCGCGGCTGGTCGGGTGGCGCACCCAGTCCGACGCGCTCGCGGTAAACGACGTCAATTTCATCCACGTCGATTTTAACGACAACAAACGAGTGCTGGTCTGGCAGCGGGGCGTGGCGGGCGCGGACGAGCAGGTGGTCGTGGTGGCGAATTTTTCCGACTATGCGACGCCGAACGGACTGACTGATCCGAACGCCGAGTATGTCGTGCCGAACTGGCCAGCGACGCCGGCGGGAAAAAGCTGGCGGGAAATTCCGCAGGATCGGGCCGTGGCGCCGGGCGCGGCCGGGCGTGAGCCGATTTTTCCGTGGGAGGCGAAGGTCTACGCGTTGGTGTAGGTATAGCTGTGGGCTGCCAGTCAACCGTCAGGCCATGACCCTGTCGCGTCGGATCAAAACGGTCGCGAGAGTCCCAAGGCCGGGCCGACGGCGTTGAGGCCGGGGTTCACCTTGTTCATGCCGCCGTTCGAGATGTGCTGGAAATACACGCCGGCCGACCAGCGCCAGTCGCCGTGGGCGCGGACGCGGATGCCGGCATGGAGGAGCCAGTTCAGGTTGAAGTCCTGGCCTTGCGCGCCCTTGACCTGATAGCCGCGGCTGTCCATCAGGCCGAAGCCGCCACCACCGGCAAAGAAGCACGCGAACCGCCCCGACCGGTTGCGCCACTCCAGATCGCCGGCCGCCGCCGTGCCGATGAAATACGTCTCCGGTCCGGTTATGATCGGCTCCAGCAACAGGCTGAGGCGCGTGCGCATGACCAGGGTTCCGCCGGCAAAAGGCTGTTCGGTGATCGGCGGACACAGGACGGAGATGATCTGCGGCAGCAGCCGGTAGGACAGGGGCGTGGCGCCCCCGCCCGCCTTCCAGAGCATCGCACTCGTGTAATCGATGACCCATCGTTTGGGGGCTTCAACCGGTTCGTTGAGGTCGGCCGCAGAGAGCGGCCGGGCCATCCCGGCCACGAGCAAAAGTCCGCCGGCGATCAACCATGAGGTCAATTTTTTGGTCGGCGCAGGCCGCGCGGAGTGGGGGAGGATCGAAACAACGCCGGGGAAAGCGGCTGCGCGGAAAAGCATGTGGCTGGAGCATTAACCGCGTTGGTGTGGACACACAACCCCATAAGCAGCCAGCCACTTCTCAGTCTCAGCGAGGGCAAAGCCCTTCTGCTTCCCACCAATTCTACAAGCTCAGGCGGTATCGTAATCCAAATACGGCCCGAGCCATTTTTCAGTCTCGGCCATGCTGAAACCCTTTCGCTTTGCGTACTCTTCGATCTGGTCTTTGCCGATCTTGCCGACGCCGAAATATTTTGAGTCGGGGTGGTTGAAATACCAGCCGCTGACGCTGCTCGCGGGGTTCATCGCGCAGCTTTCGGTGAGCGTGATGCCGGTCGCTTTTTCGGCATCGAGCAATTTGAACAGGATGGGCTTCTCGGTGTGGTCGGGGCAGGCGGGATAACCGGGCGCGGGGCGGATGCCGCGGTATTTTTCGCGGATGATCTCCTCCATCGTGAGTTTTTCCGTTTTCCCGTAGCCGCAGAAATCGCGCGCTTTCTTGTGCATCAGTTCGGCCAGCGCCTCGGCCAGGCGGTCGCCCAGCGCCTGGGCCATGATGGCGGAATAGTCGTCCTGCTGGGCGCGAAATTCAGCGGCGAGCTGCTCCACGCCATGCCCGGCGGTGACGGCGAAGCCGCCCATGTAATCGAGCCGGCCGGAATCCTTCGGCGCCACGTAGTCGGCTAGGCAGTGGTTGAACTGGTCGGCCGGTTTTTCGAGCTGCTGGCGCAGCATGTGAAAACTCGTCACGACCGAGCTGCGTTTTTCGTCCGTGTAGATTTCGACATCGTCGCCCACGGCATTGCAGGGCCAGAAGCCGATGATGGCCTTTGCGACGTAGCGTTTCTCCTTCACGATGCGGGCGAGAAGCTTTTGCGCATCGTTGAGCAGCTTGGTCGCCTCGGTGCCGACGACCTCGTCCTTCAGGATGTCCGGGTAGCGTCCATGCAGTTCCCAGGCGCTGAAGAAGGGACCCCAGTCAATGAAATCCACGATTTCATTGAGGCTGAGAGTTGAGGGTTGAGAGTTGAGAGTGTCGGAAGAATAGACGCGGGTGCCGAGAAATTCCGGGCGCGGAATGTCGACCGTGGCCCAGTCGAATTTCTGGCGGCGCTCGCGCGCGGTCGCGAGCGGGAGGAGCGGCTTGCGTGAGCGGCGCGCGGCGAATTCCGCGCGCTGCTTTTCCTGCTTGGCGGCGATCTCGCCGAGGAAGGCGGGCTTTTGTTCGGGCGAAAGGAGGGAGCTGACGACGTTGACCACGCGCGAGGCGTCGAGCACGTGGACGACGCCGGACGCGTATTCGGGCGCGATCTTCACGGCGGTGTGCGCGGGGCTGGTGGTCGCGCCGCCGATGAGCAGCGGCACGGTGAAGCCCTCGCGTTTCATTTCCTTCGCGACATGCACCATCTCGTCGAGCGAAGGCGTGATGAGGCCGGAGAGGCCGATGACGTCGGCGCCGATCTCCCGGGCCTTGGCGAGGATCTTGTCGCACGGCACCATCACGCCGAGGTCGGTGACCTCGTAATTGTTGCAGGCGAGGACGACGCCGACGATGTTCTTGCCGATGTCGTGGACGTCGCCCTTGACCGTCGCGATGAGGAACTTGCCGTTGGCGCGCGACGCGCGGCCGGCTGCGAGGTTCTGACGTTTTTCCTCCTCCATGAACGGCGTGAGATAGGCGACGGATTTTTTCATCACACGCGCAGATTTCACGACCTGCGGGAGGAACATCTTGCCTGCGCCGAAGAGGTCGCCGACGACACGCATGCCGTCCATGAGCGGACCCTCGATGATGGCGAGCGGGCGAGGATATTTGGCGGTGTTGGCGCGCGCCTCCTCGGTGTCCTGCTCGACGAAGGTGTCGATGCCTTTCACCAACGCATGACTCAGCCTTTCTTCAACGGAAAGGCTTCGCCATGCGTCGGCGGTTGAAGGTTGAGAGTTGAGGGTTGAGGGATCGCCACCGACGGCTTTCGCCGCGGCCTCTTTGGTTTTGATTTCCTCGGCGAAAGTGACGAGCCGCTCGGTGCCATCGGGCCGGCGGTTGAGGAGTACGTCCTCGATGTGTTCGAGGAGGTCCTTGGGGATCTCGTCGTAAACGCCGAGCATGCCGGCGTTGACGATCGCCATGTCGAGGCCGGCCTTGATCGCGTGGTAGAGGAACGCGGTGTGCATGGCCTCGCGCACGGGATTGTTGCCGCGGAAGGAGAATGAGACGTTGGACACGCCGCCGCTGATCTTCGCGTAGGGCAGCGTGGCCTTGATGATCTTCGCGGCCTCGAAGAAATCGACGGCGTAGTTGTTGTGCTCCTCGATGCCGGTGGCGACGGTGAGGATGTTGGGGTCGAAGATGATGTCCTCGGGCGGAAAGCCGACTTTTTCGGTGAGCAGCTTGTAGGCACGCGTGCAGATGCGGACTTTTTCGTCGCGGGTGGCGGCCTGGCCCTGTTCGTCGAAGGCCATGACGACCGCGGCGGCGCCGTAGCGCAGGACGAGCCTGGCGCGGCGGAGAAACTCGGTCTCGCCGTCCTTGAGCGAGATGGAATTGACGATGCCCTTGCCTTGGAGGCATTTCAGGCCGGCCTCGAGCACGGTCCACTTCGAGGAGTCGATCATCACGGGCACACGGCAGATGTCGGGCTCGGCGGCAATGAGGTTGAGGAACTTCACCATCGTGGCCTCGCCGTCGATCAGCGCCTCGTCGACGTTGATGTCGATGACGTTGGCGCCGCTCTCGACCTGCTGCTTGGCGATGGCGAGGCAGGCGTCCCAGTCGCCCGCCTTCAAGGCCTTGGCGAACTTCGGCGAACCGGTGATGTTGGTGCGCTCGCCGATGACGAGGAAACTGGAGGCTAAATTGGTCACTGCGGATGAATAAAAAGCCTCACGCAAAGGCGCCAAGGCGCAAAGAACTAAAGTGAATTTCTTGGCGGCTTTGCGCCTTGGCGTGAGAAATCATCAAGCCACATTGAGCGGTTCGAGGCCACTGAGGCGGAGGGTGTGGTCTGCGGCGGGGAGGGCGCGGGGCTTTTTCCCGTGCACGGCCTGTGCGATGGCGGCGATGTGCGCGGGCGTGGAGCCGCAGCAGCCGCCGACCAGGTTGACGAAGCCGGCGGCGGCGAATTCCCCGAGCACGGCGGCCATGTCGTCCGGCGTCTCGTCGTAGCCGCCGAAGGCATTGGGCAGGCCGGCATTCGGGTAGCAGGTGACGTTGCACTCGGCGACGCGCGAGAGTTCCTCGATGTACGGCCTCATTTGCCGGCCGCCGAGCGCGCAGTTGATGCCGACGCTGAACGGCTTGGTGTGGCGGATGGAGTCGTAGAAGGCTTCGACGGTCTGGCCGGAGAGCGTGCGGCCGGAGGCGTCGGTGATGGTCACGGAAATCATCACCGGCAGGCGTGTGCCGGTTTCATCGAAGAGCGTCTCGAGGGCAAAAAGGGCAGCCTTGGCGTTGAGCGTGTCGAAGATCGTTTCGATGAGCAGTGTGTCCACGCCGCCCTGAACGAGCGCGCGGGCCTGTTCGACGTAAGCCTCGACGAGCTGGTCGAAGGTGACGGCGCGAAAATCGGGGCGGTTGACGTCGGGCGACATCGACGCGGTGCGGTTGGTCGGGCCGAGCGCGCCGGCGACGAAGCAGCGCCGGCCAAGTTTTTTCGACGAGGCATCGGCGGCGCGGCGGGCGATCTGCGCGGCGGCGAGGTTGAGCTCGGGCACGAGATGCTCCATCTTATAGTCGGCCTGCGAGATGCGGGTGGAGTTGAAGGTGTTGGTCTCGACCAGGTCGGCGCCCGCGGCAAAATACTGCGCGTGGATGTCCTCGATGATGTCGGGGCGGGTGAGGCAGAGCAGGTCGTTGTTGCCCTTGAGATCGTGCGGGTGGGATTTGAAGCGTTCGCCGCGGAAATCGGCCTCGGTGAGCGGGTGCTGCTGGATCATCGTGCCCATCGCGCCGTCGAGCAGGACGATGCGCTGCGCGAAAAGCGCGCGCAGGGCAGCCAGGGATTCGGTTTCGCGGGTCTGGGTGGTGGCGGTCATGGCGGGAATTCCCACAAAAGTAATGAAAGGGCGGCGATTGGCAAGTTACCTATCTACGTATCGCGATACATTGATATGAAAAAGACTTGTGGTCGGCGCGGGTGCCTGCCAGCACCGGAGCCGACTGACGTTCTTTTGAAACTTCGGGGAAACAGGGAAGGCCGTGAAAACCGGCCACAGTTGCGCTGCGGTAACGCATCACAGACTCCCACCGGGCGGCTTCGGCCGCGCGGGCAAAGCCAATCGGCGCACGGGCGCGGGTGAAGGCGAGGAGCGAGGATGCGCGCGAGCGCGCAAAATTCAAAAATTCCAGACCTCCAAACTCCAAAAAATTGCGGCGGCCCGCCGGGCCGCGGACGATTTTGAGATTTGGCCCTTGGCGTTTTGAGATTTGCGCGTTTGGCGCGCGAAAATGCGGAGTCCGAACATCTGGCCCCGGAGGCTCACGCGTTCCGCCGCGGAATTTTTGCGCGCGGCGGTCCGCGAAAACTTCATCGCAGAAATGAAGCGTGAGAGCGATGCCCTCCGGGGTGTCTGCTCTTGCCCCTTGCCCAAGCAGACATCCATGAAGATCCATCCCTTGCCTGCGCGCACGTCGCGCGGGTTCCTTCTCGCCTGCGCACTCCTTGCGCCGGCGTTCACTCAACTCCGCGCCGATGCGCCGGACGCCACCGCGCAGCTCGCGCCGATGGTCGTCACGGCCACGCGCACGCCCGAGGCGCCGCAGACGCTCGGCACGGTCGTCGATGCGTTTTCGTCCGCGGACCTCGCGCGCGAGCAGGTCTCCTCGCTCAAGGAGGCGCTCGGCGGGGTGCCAGGTGCGCCGGCCTTCACGAGCGGCCAGTCCGGCGCAAGCACGGCGGTTTTCCTGCGCGGTGCGGACTCGAACCAGACGCTGTTCCTGGTGGATGGCATCCGGTTCAACGACCCGAATACGGATTACAGCATTTTTCTCGGCGGCGCCGACATCGGGGCGAAGGACAGCCTTGAAATCGCGCACGGGCCGCAGAGCACGCTCTACGGCGGCGAGGCGATCGGCGGCGTCATTTCGCTGCGTTCGCAAAAAGGGGAGGGCGCGCCGACGGGCCAGGTGACGGCGGAGGCCGGCAGCTTCGGCACGGTGCAGGGCGCGGTGGCCGCGCAAGGCGCGCCGGGTCCGTGGGCCTATAATTTCTCGGCGTCGGGCGGACATACCGACAACGCCCGCGCGAACAATTCCTTCGACAGCGGCAACGTCACGCTGCGGCTCGACCGTACGCTGACGGACACGGTTTCCGTGGGTGGGACGCTGCGCGGTTTTTACGGCCGCTTCGGCGATCCGGGCGACCGCTTCACCAACGACCCGAACAACGTCGACCGTGAAAACAACTGGCTGGGCACGCTTTTTATTGATGCCCGTCCGTCGGAAAATTTTTCCAGCCATCTCACGCTCGGCGGCCAGGACCGCCGGTTTGTCTCGGATAATCCCGTGCCCAATCCACCCTTTTTTGACCCGGCGCAAACCACGGTCATCACCAACCGCCGCGTCGTGCTCGACTGGCAGAACACCGTGACGCTGCCCGCGGCGAACCGTCTGACGGCGGGCCTGACGGCGGAGACCAACACCACGCGCAACACCGGCTTCGGCGACATCGACAAGCGGGAAAAACTCTTTGCCGTCTTCGCGGAGGACGAGTGGTCGCCAGTCGAAAATATTTTTATCACGGCCGGGCTGCGCCGCGACCATTTCGACACGTACGGCGATGCGACGACCGGCCGCGCGACCGCAGCGTGGCTGATCGTGCCAAAAACGCTGAAGCTGCGCGCGAGCTACGGCACGGGCTTCCGCTCGCCGGGCTTCCTCGATCTTTACGGCAAAAGCTCGTTCTACGTCGGCAACCCGAACCTGAAGCCTGAACATGCGCGCGGCTGGGACACGGGCGTGGATTACTATCTGCCGCAAAACCGCGGCACGCTGGGTGCGACCTATTTCGAGGACGACTTCACCGATCTGATCGTCACGGATTTCAGCGTTTTCCCCTCCACGACGGAAAACGTCGGACGGGCGCGCACGCGCGGAGTCGAGCTTTCGGCCAAGATCAGTCTTTCCGGTACTTCCGAAGCGCGGCTGGCCTACACTTATCTCGACGCGATCGACCGCTCGACGCAACTGCGTCTGGTGCGTCGGCCGCGGAACAGCGCGAATCTCGACGTGTGGCACGATTTCGGCGGCGGGGTGAGCGCGGGCGCCGGCGTGAAAATCGTCGCGGGCCGTGAGGACATCGATGCGCAGACTTTTGCGCAGGTTGATGCCGAGGACTTCACCGTGGTGCGTATTTACGCCGCGTGGCAGGCGACTCCCCGCTTCGCGCTCAAGGCGAGGATCGAGAATGCGCTCAACGAAAAATACGAGGAAGTGAACGGCTATCCGGCGCTGGGCTTCGGCTTGTTCGCCGGCGCGGAGTGGAAGTTTTAAGCTGCTGAAATAACATCGCCGGCGTCCTCGGTCAGGAGCCGGCGATGTTTTTGCGGGCAACGCGCGAACGTCTTTTTATGCATAGGCGATGGCAGGGCGTCCATAGGCGGTGCGGGCCGTGATGAAGTAGTCGGCGGGCGAGGCGTCGGGGGCGAACTCGGGGCACATTTCGCTGAGAAGCGTGCGGAGATTTTCACGGGCGCGGGCGATGCGGCTTTTGACCGTGCCGACATTGATGCTGAGGGTGCGCGCGATGTCCTCATAGGACAGGTTGAGGACGTTGCGCATATTGAGGATTTCGCGGTGCTTGGCGTCGAGGCGATCCATGCAGCGCGAAATCAGATCGCTGAATTCGGAGGTGACGGTCTCCTGCAGCGGGTCATGCGTGTCGGCCGCGATGAGATCGGAGAACGTGGCGGTGGAGTCGTCGGAGAGCTCGCGCTCGAGCGAGACGGAATCCTGGCGCCGGCGGCGGAAGAAATACCAGTAGCGGTTGCGCGAGAGATTGAGCGCGATGCGGTAGAGCCAGGTGGAGAGCGAGGAGTCGCCGCGGAAACGGGCGAGGCCACGATGGGCGCGGATGAAGGTATCCTGCGTGATTTCCTCGGCGTCGGCGGAGTTGCGCAGCATGCTGAGTGTGAGGCCGTAGATTTTGCCGCGATAACGCTGCATGATTTCAACAAAGGCGGCTTCATCGCCGTCGTTGAAACGCTGAACGAGACCGGCGTCATAGACGGCTTCTTGTTGGGAGCCGGCTTCCAAAGCTTGGTTCTTCAGGGCTGTGTAGGCATTGATCATGACGGTGGCGTTTGAAGGTTAATACTTTGTTTGAACTGCCAGCCCTATAACCCAGACCGTGCCAACGTCGTTTGATTGAGAGATAACTTGTTTTTCTTAAACGTGTTAAAAAATTTCTGCAAAAATTGGAAGACGCTGAAAACGTGCAGCTTGAGCGGGTTTGCAGGTCAAAACATGCGATTTGCAATGTTATTGCATGAAGCAAACAGGCCAAAAAAGAGGCGATTTGCCCACCGGTTGCGGGTCAGAGGGGTTCGAAGGTCGAAACGGACCCGTCCGCTTTGAGACAAGTGCGAAAAAACATGCGGCCGGGGATTTGTCCACGGGTTGCGGACACAAAAAAGCCATGCGCGGATGGCGCATGGCTAGAAAGGGAAGGCGGGGAGCCGTCCGTTATTTCTTCGGCTGCTGGGCCTCGATGTCGTTGAGGCGCTTGTCGAGGGCGTTCATCTGCGTGACAAGATCCTGCTCGATTTTTTCCCGCTCGTTGCTGTTGACGATGCTCATGTGGGCGGCGTCCTTGACCACATCGGCGGGCAGCATGAGCAGGCGGGAGAGAATGCCCTGATCCTTGAACGAGCTGAGATAGAGCGCGGTGACCTGGCGGGAGAGGGCGAGCGAATCGCGCGCGACGTCCTGCGTGGCGAGAAGATTGTTATTGAGCTGCTGGTTCTTGGCCATCTCGTCGGTGAGCACGACGCCGATCTGGTCGGAGATTTTGTGGCTGTAGGCGTTGATGGAGTCGCGCGTGAGATGCTGGTCCTTGGCCATGTCGGCCAGAATGGGCTGGATCTTGACGGTGAGGCGGGTGGAGACGCGGTCGATTTGTTCGTTTTGCTGTTTCTCAGCCTCTTCGGGCGTCTTCGGCAGGGGGTTGTAAGGCTGGATTTTCTGGGCGATGGCAGTGGCGAGCTTGTCGATTTTCTCGGCGTTGACCTTCGCGAATTCCTCGTCGGTCATCAGGGCGTCGGCCTGGCGCTTCGCGATGGCGTCCTTGAGGAGGCTATTGATGGCCTCGATGCGCTGACGATTTTCTTCCGAGGCCGCCGTGATTTCCGCCTTGGTCTCATCTTTCAGCGCGGCGAGCTCATCCTGCTGGCGCTGAGCCATATCAGAGACGGTCTGCTGATGGATGAAAAACGCGGCGATCGTCACGAGCAAAGCGGTGACGATGATGGCGGGAAGCTGTTCCTTGAGTTTAGGCCACATAGCTGGAGGGAGTTTGGGTTAAATGGGGGTTAATGTTAGGGGCTGGGGTGCAAAATGCAATTACTTCGTGAAAAGGGGCAAAAAAGGGGCGTTAGTGTTTGTTTTCGCATTTGGGTTCCAACTAATTTGCGGCATGAGCCTCAACCGGAGCGAACAAATGGTGTTCGACTATGTACAGGCCCACGCCGAGGAGAGGCGCTTTTGGGAGCAAAAAGTGCAGGCGGTTGCCGCCGGTGCGGCGGAGGAGCATGCAGCTGCGGCGGAGCTGGAACGTGAGCTCTGGAGCTACTTTGAGGAACGCAGCCGCGTGGCGTCGCCCTTTCGCGAGCTGGCGGCGCAGGGATTGCGACGGGTAAGTCTGCGCAATCTGGCCGAATTGTGGCTGCGGCTATGGACGGCGCCCCGGCCCAAGCACAAAGCCCGGCCGGAAATTTTCGGCGTGGAATAAATTTTGAAACCAAACGGCTGCTGTAGGCGTCTGGCTGGTTTGTTACTGGTTTGTGTCTCCCCGGAAGGGGGGATATAGGGTAACAAGCAAGCAAGGGCGGGCCGTCTAGGGGTAGGCGGCCCGCTTACTTTCAAAGGGGCAAGTGCTGCAAGCTGTTTGCCGATTGCGTAACAATTTTTAATTTTCGGCACTCCGGCATCGACAAATGGCCCGAAGCGTGCTGATTATCTTGTTCACAAGATATCCACATCGATGGAACACCTGAGCGGGGCCACTACCTCCAAACCGCAGCTCAAGGTCTCTGCTAAAGTTAAGACCTTTGTCCTCGACACGAACGTCCTGCTGCACGATCCGCAGTCGCTGTTCAAGTTCGAGGAGAACAACCTTGTAATTCCTGTCGAGGTGCTCGAGGAGCTCGACGCGATCAAAAGCGAGCAGTCGACCGAGCGCGGACGCAACGCCCGCCGGGTGCACCGGCACCTCCAGGAGCTCCTGCCTGATTCGCGCACGATGCTCGAGGGCGTGAAGCTGCCGACGGGCGGCACGCTCTCGGTTGTGATCAACCGCTATCTGGTGGAGAGCAATCTTGGCTCGCCCGCGATGCAGCGCCTCCGCGCCGTGTTGCCCGACCTTTCGAAAAAGGACAACCGCATCATCGCCTGCGCGCTTTTCGTTCAGGAAACCTATCCGCCGCCGACCATCCTCGTCACGAAAGACGTCAACGTCCAGCTCAAGGCCCGCGCCGTCGGCCTCGAGTCCCAGGACTACCTCAACGACAAGGTGCCGGAGCCGGACGAAGAGGCTGCTTACCGTGAAATCCCGCTTACGATTTACGAGTTGCAGCGTTTCTGTTCCGAGGGCGAGTTCGAGCTTTCCCCCGAGGAAGTGGAAGCGTCGCAGGGCCTCTATCTCAATGAATACGTCCTGCTGCGCTCGGCCGAGGGAAAAACCATGCCCGCGCGCTATTACGGCGATGGTCTCGTGCGCCGGCTGAAGCTGCCCGAGTTTGTCAAGGCCCCCGGGGGCATCCCCATCCGTGCGCGCAATCTCGAGCAGCAATTCCTGATGGACGCGCTGCTCGACGACTCCATCGCGCTGGTCACCTGTTTCGGCAAGGCTGGCACGGGCAAGACGCTCATCTCGACTGCCTGCGCGCTCCATCAGACGCGCGACGAGCACACGCGCTTCGACGGGGTCTCGATTTCCCGCCCGGTGATTTCGCTCGGCAAGGACATCGGCTTCCTCCCTGGCACGCTCGAGGAAAAAATGAAGCCCTGGCTCCAGCCCTACTATGACGCGCTCGAGGTCCTCATGCCTTCGCAGCCGCCGCGTGAGCCGCAGTTTGCCGCCAAGAAAGTTTCCAAGAAGAAAAAGAAGAAGCACGACGACCTGTTCTCCTCGATGACCCCGGCGCAGCCCGCGCACGGCGGTGCCCATGGCGGTAACGGCCTCGCGCCGGTCAAGCCCTACGAGCGTCTTATCCGCAGCGGCCTGGTCGAGATCGAGGCGCTGGCCTTCATCCGCGGCCGTTCCATCGCCCGCCGTTTTTTCATCCTCGACGAGGCGCAGCAACTCACGCCGCACGAGGTGAAGACCGTCATCACCCGTATTTCCGAGGGTTCGAAAATCGTCCTCATCGGCGACCCCGCGCAAATCGACAACCCCTACGTGGACTCGCGCAGCAACGGTCTGGTCTATGCGCATAACCGGATGAAGGATCAGAGCCTTGCCGCGCACGTGAAGCTGACCAAGGGCGAGCGTTCGAAGCTCGCCGAACTCGCGGCGGATCTGCTGTGAAGTGACATCATCAATGGGGTTCGATTTGCATTAAACACTGAACGGTTTTTTGCCCCGCTATTTCCCCCATCCAGCCATGAAGCACTACAAGCTTATGTGGATCAGCGCCTCGCTGATTCTTTTTGTCACCGGTCCTGCTGCTTTCGCCTCAGCCTGGGAGGTCAACGTCAATACCGAGATGACCCCGGAGGGAAAGAAGCTACCGCATCCAACCCCGGACCACCCGGCCTATTATTTTCCAAAGGTCGTCGGCTACAATGAGATTGGCGCTGTGACCGCTGGCGCAAAGAAACCGCTGGACCCGCCGACCATCCATCTGCTCGCGCAGGCGCTCGCGGCCCAGGGTTATCTGGTCACCCAGGTCAACGGGGACAAATTCGATCCGCCGCCCTCCCTGATTCTTATTTTCAAATGGGGACAGGTGAACGTGGTCAATTACATCGAGCACGATGTCCATCTCCCGGGTACGCCTCCCGATGATCCTGGGATAGATGTTCCAGAATACGATACGCCGGCTCTTAAGACGGAACTCATGTTCATCGGAGCGCAGAAAGAACTTACCCTTGGCGCTGACGAGGAAAAGATCAGCCAGTATGACTCTGCGGTGAGAGACCCGCGCTACTTTGTCACGGTTACCGCTTACGACTTTGACGCATTCTACCGGCAGCACAAGGCGGTCGCGCTTTGGGTTTCGAGAATGAGCGTGCCCCAGGGCCACTTTGACCTCGCAGACACACTGCCCGCACTCATCAATTCTGGCGCACCCTTTTTCGGCCGTGAAACCGAAAAGCCGCAATGGCTGAATGTCCCCGAGGGGGCGCAGGGCAAGGTCGATGTCGCCGCGCCCGTGGTCAAAGAATATATAACCCCGGCTGGGCCAGGGTCGGCGCCGCCTCCGCCCGGCCACCCCTGAGTCTGTCGTGCAGGAGCTGCCAAGCAGGGAGCTTTATTTTGCCCTGCCCGGTCTGCCATTACGCCGCCGGCTGGCGCGCTAACAGGCTTTCCCGTCCGCGGCGTTGTGCCGCCAGCTCCATCGCAATCACGAACAGGCCGGTGAAGAGCAGATCGCTCACCAGCGTGTTGCGGAAGAAAAAGAGGGTGGGAGGAAACGACGGATGTCCCACCGTCATCGCCTGCCACCAGCCGGCCGGGGTCTTCGCGTAAAATGCATCGCCGAGCCACGCCTGGGTGTTGGTCGCGAAATAAAACAGCAGCGAGCCGCCGAGCGCGCCGGAGAAGATTGTGATCCAGTTTTTGTGTTGCGCCACGAGTGCGCCCAGGCCGAGACCGGCTGCGAAGCAGGCCGTGCGCACGAGCGCGCCGTTCAGGCTCCAAGTGTAATGCAGGGTGGAGGCGTAATGCCAGTCGAGCCAGAGGTCGCTCAGGCCCAGCGCCAGGAACGGGACGAGCCACAGCCGTTTATCGCGAAAATACATGGCGGCGCAAAACGTCAGCGCCATCAGCGGAGAGAAATTCACCAGTGCTGGCGTCAGGGCGGCCACGATGCGCCAGGCGACCGAGAGAAGAATCAATGCGACGGCGAAAGGCATGCGTGGAATCTACGCAGAACGGGCGAAATGGACAGAATTTTTTATCATTGTTCCGTCTCGCGCGCCATCAGCCAGAGGAGGTCCGAGACGCGGTTGACCCATTGCCGCAGAAGCGGCCGCACTTTCCGTCCGGCGGCGGGAAGCGCCGCCAGCCGCCGTTCTGCGCGCCGCGCCGTCGTGCGCGCGAGATCGAGCGCCGCCGCGTGGAGATTGGCGCCGGGGGTAGCCCAGCCGTCGAAGCGGATTTTTTTTGCCTCGAGCGCGGCGACCGCGGCATCGATCCGGGCGAGGTCGGCCGCGCCGAGTTTCGGAAACTTCGAGGCCGCATATTTTTTCGCAGCGCTTTCCGGACAGGCCAGCTCGCCCATCAGGGCGACGAGGTTCTTTTGGATTTTCTCCATCTCCGCGCGGCGCGAGGATTTTTTGCACGTCGCCTTGGCGAGGCCGAGCGCGGCGTTGAGTTCGTCAAAGGCGCCCACGGCCTCGATCTGCGGATGATGCTTCGGGACGCGCCGGCCGTAGAGCAGGCCGGTGGTGCCGTCGTCGCCGGTGCGGGTGGCGATGGAAGGGCGGGAGGCGGGGCCTTTGGCAGGCATTTTTTCGTCAGGCGATCTTCCGCGCGGCCAGCTGGGCGCGCAGGCAAAGTTCGGCGGCCTTGAAGGCGTGCACCTGGGTCATCGCTTTTTCCGTGCGATTCAGGCAGTCGAGGATCAACTCACCGAAAAACGGGAAGCCGACCGTGCCCTGCACGGGGATGTGCTGTTCGCCTTTGTCATCCACAAGGTAGACATGATCGCCGGACGGATCGCGGGCGACGTCCACGTATTTGCGCAGCTCGATGTAGCCTTTGGTGCCGAGGATGACGGTGCGGCCGTCGCCCCACGTGCCCAGGCCGTCGGGCGTAAGCCAGTCGACGCGCACGAAGTTCGTAGCCCCGTTGTTGCCGAGCAGCGAGGCCTCGCCGAAGTCCTCGAATTCAGGCGTGCCGGGATTCGCGAAATTGCCCACTGCGGCGTGCGCGATCTCGGCATCGGTCGCGCCGGAATAAAAAAGAAATTGTTCGAACTGGTGGCTGCCGATGTCGCAGAGGATGCCGCCGAATTTCGCTTTCTCAAAAAACCACGCCGGGCGAGACGGCTTGTTCAGCCGGTGCGGACCGAGGCCGATGACCTGGACGACCCGGCCGATGGCGCCGCCGTGTACGAGGCCGCCGGCATAGATGGCGCTCTCCACGTGCAGGCGCTCGCTGTAATAAACCATGTATTTGCGGCCGGTGCGCACGACGGCCGCCTTGGCTTTGTCGAGCTGGTCGAGCGAGGTGAACGGCGTCTTGTCGGTGAAATAATCCTTGCCCGAGGCCAGCACGCGGCACCCGATCGGACCGCGGTCGCATGGCACGGCGGCGGCGGTTACGAGGCGCACCGCCGGATCATCGAGGATCTGGCCGGGGTCGTGGGCGGGCTGGGCCTGCGGGAATTTGGCCCGGAAGGCCTCCACTTTTTTCGGATCGGGATCGTAAACCCATTTCAGCTCGGCGCCGGCCTCCAGCAGGCCGTTGCACTGGCCGTAGATGTGGCCGTGATCCAGGTGCATGGCGGCAAAGACGAATTCACCCGGCTTTACCACGGGGCGCGGCTTGCCTTTGGGCGCGTAATTCATGCCGTCGGCTTTGGCGCTCATAAGGTCACCCTTTGGCCGCGGCCCGGGTTTGTTTCTTCAATTCGCGAATGGCCGGATCGAGCTTGGTCCGCGTTTTTTTGTCCATGCGATCGATGAACAGCAAGCCGTTGAGATGATCGGCCTCGTGTTGGATGCAGCGCGCGAAGAGCCCATTGCAGCTTAGCATATGCGGCGTGCCGTGTTCGTCCTGGAATTTTACCGTGATGGCCTCGGGCCGCGACACGTCGCCGCGGATGCCGGGAAACGACAGGCAGCCTTCCTCCACGGCCTCGATCGGCTCTGGCATCGCGGCGATCTGGGGATTGGCGATGACCATCGGCATGAACAGGTCCAGCGGTGGTGTCGCCCCGTCGAGCCGCCAGTCGAAATCGACCTGGGCAACGCGCAAATCGACGACGCACAATTGCAGCGCGCGGCCGACCTGCTGGGCGGCCAGTCCGATGCCTCCGGCCTCGTGCATGGTCTCGACCATGTCGGCTGCCAGCCGCGCGAGGGCCGGGTCGAAAGTTTTAATTTTCTCACCTTTTTTGCGTAGAATGGAGTCGTCGTAATGAACAATTCGCAGCAGCATGGGTCGAGAGAAGGCTGCAGCGTGGGTTTTGGCCCGGGCTGCGGCAAATAAATTTGTTTCAGCTTTCCCTGTTGTCCAGACTCCGCCCATGAGCGCATCGACTGCCAGCGCGTCACGTTTTCCGCCGGCGAGCGCGTTCGCGCTGGCCGCGGCGGGCCTTATGCTGATTGTCGCGGCTTGGATGCTGCCGGTGAACCTGAAGTCGGTCAGCCCGGCGCTGCTCAAGGCGGCGGGCGCGGGCACGCCGTCACTCGCGGAGTTCGGGCGGCAGCTTGTCGAATCGGAAAAGATCGGCCCGGCGGCGCTCGTGCTTGCCGCGGCGCAGGCGGTGGGCGATGCGCAAGCACCGCAGCTTGCGGGCGATCTCGCAAAACTTACCGCCCGCCAGCCGGAATTTGTCGCCTGGGGCGGCTGGGACCCGTTTATCGATCCGCTGTTCAAACTCCGCGAAAACACCGGCCGGGGCGCGAGCACGCCGGTGCTGACGTTTTTCATCACGGAAAAGGCGCGCCTCTCCTTGCGCGACTATCTCGCCGGCTCGCGCTCGCTCGGCGTGCAGGACGTCCTGCAGACCCGCGATATCAACACCGCGACGCGCTTTGTCCCCGTCAGCCAGCCCGGCGGCCAGGCGCTGGACTCGGTCATTCTGCTGACGGCCCTGCTCTATCAGGGCGAACATCTCTCGCCGTCCTTGCAACGCGAACTGCGCAGCCTGGCCGGGCAAGCGCTCGAGAAAAAGGAATTCGGGGAGCTGGAATTGTTTTACCTCGACCTGCTCTCGCTTGGCCGGCGTCTCGACTGGGGCCAGCTCAGCGAACTGCTCAGCCGCACGAACAACACGAAGACGGTCGGCGAATACGCGCATCTCGCGCGCGTCGCGCCCGACCAGCTGCCACTTATCTACGCGGCGGCGTTGTTTTCCGACTCGGCTGACCGCGTGGCGAGCTACCTCATCCAATACGGCAAGACTGGGGCGGAGGATTTGCGTCTCGCACTGGCGGGCGGACAGGGTGCCGTGCAGCAGCTTTTGTTGCGGCAGGTGCCGGTCAACCGCGAGGCCGGTCCCGCGCTGGGCGAGGCGGCGACGCTGGCGCTCCTTTATCCGCGGCTGGCCCTGACCGTGAAGTGGCTGGGCTTTTTTGCCGGCGCGTTTTTGCTGTTTCGCGCCTTGGACAGCTGGCTGTTTGCGTTCGGCGGCGGTGAAGAGGGCGGCAGCGCCACGCTGCCGCGCTTCAAAAGCGGCGCGCTCGCGCTGTTTGCCGCGCTGTTGCTTGTGATCGCCACCGAGCCCTTTCTCCTGAATGCTGCGCCGCCTTCGGAATACCGCTTTCGCATTGTCATCCCCGTGCTGGCCAACATCGCCACGCCGTCCGCCCAACAACCTTCAACCTCCGCTCATCCCAATATGGACACATCGACAATCATCTCCATCGGCGTCTTTGCCCTGCTGCAGGTGGTCACCTACCTGGTTTGCCTCATGAAAATCGGCGAGATCGACCGCCAGGATCTTCCAGCCCTGCTCAAGCTGCGGCTCATTGAAAACGAAGAGAACCTCTTCGATAGCGGCCTCTACATCGGCATGATGGGCACGGCTACCGCGCTCGTGCTGCAGGTCGTCGGCGTGATCCAGGCCAACCTCCTCGCCGCCTATTCCTCGAATCTTTTCGGCATTGTCTGCGTTGCGGTGGTGAAAATCCGCCACGTGCGCGGCTACAAGCGCCAGCTCATCCTGCAGAGCCAGGGCCAGGCTGCCTCCACCCCGGTCTCCGCCGTCCCCGCCAAGGCCTGATCAACCCCTATTTTTCGCGTCATGAACAAGACGCTACTCCTCATCATCGTTGATTTTCTTTTCCTCAACCTCATCGCCCTCACGCGATGGGAGAAGGCGGAGCCGGTGCGCCCGAATGAGCCGCCCATCCCGCAGGTCGCGGCCAACAACACCGCCTCCACGCAAAATCAGGATCTTGTCGATGTGATGAAGCAGTCCCTGGCCGACGAGCAGGCCGCGCGTTCCCAGCTTGCCCAGCAGCTTCAGTCCGCGCAGACCACGCTCCAGCAGCGGGACCAGAATGTTTCGCAGCTCCAGTCCGAAAGGACCCAGCTCACGGCCACGCTGGGCGAAACGCAGCAAAAGGCCCAGGCCCTGGCCCAGCAGGTCACCGCGGCGACCCAGGACGCGAGCATGACCAAGGAGCAGCTCGCTGCACTGCAAAAGGAACTCGAGGCCAGGCGGGCCGAGGCGGAAAAGCAAAAGCAGGATCTCGCCGCCCTCACCAAGGCCCAGACCGAGGCCCGGCAAAAAATCGAGGACCTCAATGTCGCGGTCAAGGTCTCCGAGCAGGAAAAGCAGCTCCTGCGCGAGACCGCCGACACGCTCAAGACACAGGTCCAGGCCGAGCGGCAGGAGCGGGAAAAAGTCCAGGCCACCACCACGCAGCTGGCACAGGGCGTCGGCCAGCTGGCCGAGAATTCAAGCCGGCTCACGAAGGAGATTCGCGAGAATACGCCGATCAACGAGAACACGCTGTTTGAGCAATTCCGCGACAACCGTGTGCACACGATCTTTTCGGCCCAGCGGCCGGTGCTCATCGGCTCGGGCGAGCGCACGAATGACACCAGCACCATCCTCGTGCAGGACGGCCAGGAGGTTTATGCGCTGGTGCACGTTGATGACACGCCTTTCAGCTTCGGTCCGCAAAGACCCGGCATCGACTGGGCCAGGATCTCGGTGACCCTGTCGAAGCCGCCCAATGAGAGCCCTGTGCAAAAACTGCACTTCCTTGCGCTGGACCCGCGGGTCATCGCGATTCCGGTCGATCCTGCGCAGGTCACCGTCGATGCCGCCGGGCATCCCAGCGCGCTGGGCGCGAAAGTCTACCAGACCGCGCTCGACCCCTTCAAATTTCCCGAGGCGGTGCTCATCAGCCAAGGCGGCAAAGGCTACGGCGAGGTCGCCTTCAAGCTCGATCCCTCGACGCCCGGCTACGTGAAGATGGACAACCGTTTTTTCAAGCGCCTCTTCGGCGATTTCTCGCCCTCGACCGGCGACCTTGTGCTCAGCAAGACGGGTGAGTTTCTCGGCATCATGGTCAACAGCGACTACTGTGCTGTCGTGAACAATTTCCTCCCGGAGAGAACCCTCACGACCGGAGACAACATTGCCGGCCAGCATACGGGCGCCGCCCTCGATACGCTCATCGCGCGTGTGCAGGGCCTGCCGTTCCGCCTGCAGTAGGCGGCGTTTCTTCCAGGGCGCGCGGCCCATCCTGGAGGCTCGGGCAGCGACATCAGGAGGAGCATGTGCCCGAACCGGGCCGGCTGAAGAACGCGCTGCGCACGAGCTCGCGCTGAAACTCACGCTTATCCTTGCGCGTGAAACCGGCTGCAAGGATGAGCTCCTCCGCCGGCGGCAGCGTTCGGGCGGGCAGTCCTGTCTGCCAGCGGAAAAATGCATACAAGAGGGCGACCCAAGCCCGTGCGCGCAGCCGGGCCACGCCACGCGGTGGCAGGCTGAAATCGGCCCACAGCCAGCATGCTCCCGGCTGCAAGCTTGCGGTCACGCGGCGCACAATGTCTGCCGCCTGCTCCGCGGTGAAACAGTCGAGAAAGAATAACGTGACGACGGCGTCGTAGCGCGCGAGCGGCAATTCGGCGGCCAGCAGGTCAGCACAGCGAAAAGTCACGCGCTCCCGCGCTTCCGGCGGCAACCTGGCCGCGGACCGGGCCAGCATGGCCGGGCTGAGATCGAGGCAGTCGATGTGCGCGGCCGGCGCGGCGCGGATGAGTTGCGCAAGGCAACGGCCGTCGCCCTCGCCCAGCACGAGGACGTGGCGGCAGGCATGCAGCTTCTCCAAGAAGCAAAACCGGGCGCGTTCCAGGTCACGGCCGAACGCCAGATATTCGAGTGCGCGGTAGACGCCGGCGAGGCGGTCGAAACTGCGCGGGTTCATGGAGCAGTTTTCCCGATCTTGATCGGGGCGGGCGAACTTCGTTTGTCAGCTATGAGTTGACGCATGGTTTTATGACGCGGTTTTTTATCGTTGGAACAGCCACCAGGCCAGCAGCGGCACGAGTGGCGTCATCAACGCCACGTCGGCCAGCACGCGTGCGAGCTGGCGGCCGGAGCGGGCATGGGCAAAATCCACCATGCCGAGGAGCACGCCGCTGGTGGCGGCGCAGAGCGCGGTGGTGCGCGCGATCCTTGTTTCAAGGACCGCGGAACCCGCGGCGAGCGCCGCGAGCAGCCAAGGCAGCGCGTGCACGAGCTGGCGGCCGCGCGGATATTGCAAGGCGAGCGAAGTCTGCCCGTGGGCGTGGTCCACTTCGGATTCCCAGAGTGAGATGAGCGCACAATTGGCCAGGCAGAGCGCGCCGAAGAGCACGAGGGGTGCGGCGAGCGGCCGCAGGACGCCGGGATCCCGGGCGAGTGGAAAGCATGCCACTCCGGCGGCAAAGAGCAGCGCCACGCACAGTTCCTTCGGCGCGCGCCAGGGATGTCCCCGGTGCAGGAGCTGGTGCGACAGCAGGTAAACGAGCACAGGTGCGAGCACGAGAAGCCCGGCGGACAGTTCGCGTGAATTCAGCCGGGTGAAGGCAACGGCGAGCGCCACCGTGAGCACGCCAAGCCACGCGACGAAGGCTGGCCACCGCCGGTGCTGGTAAAACCAGTGCCGCTGCGTGAGCACCTGGGCTGGCGAGAGCCGCCAGCCCTCGATCCAGCGGTCGGCCGCGTAAGCCAGCCACGTCGCTGCACCGAGGATGAAGACCTGCGGCCACGCCAGCGGCGTATGGGCGACGCGCGCGAGCAGCCATTGCCACAACAAGGCCACGGCTGGCGCGTCGAGCGAAAGCACGGTGGGCCATTGCCACCAGTGCGGCCGGCCGGGGACGAAGGATTTCACGACCGCAGCTTGGACGTGCGTGGCGCGGGTGCCAAATATTTCGCCATCCGAACCAGCCGATACGGCCAACAAAAAACCGCCAGTATGCACCGGCGGTTTTGTTCTGAACTTGGTCGTTGCGAACTCAATGTTCGAGCGTGTACGTCAGATAAAAACCGATCGGATCGCCAACATAGCGATCACCGCCCGGGATGATATAGGTCTTATTGAAGACATTTTTCGCCCAAAGGCTGATGCTGTGGCGCAGGGGCGTGTATTTCGTGGTTTTGAACTTATACTGCAGGCCGAGATCCCACACGGCGAAGGCAGGAGAGTAAACGAGAGCCTGTCCGCTTGTGACCGCCGATTGGCTGTTCTGGGTGTTGACTGGCGCATCGCTATTGTAACGCATGCGGACCATGGCGCTGAGGCCGGTCAGCAATTCATATCTGAAGACCGAAGCGAAAGAATGCCTCGGTGTGCCGGACTGGCGGCCCCAGCCATCGAGTTTGGCATCGGCGGTGCCGAGGCTGACCACGCGGCTGTCCAGGTACGCATAGGCGGCATAGACATAGGCCCGATCGCTGACCTGCCAAGTGGCATCGCCTTCAAAGCCTTGCGAGTTAACGCCGCCGATATTCTGTGTGAAGGTATTGCCGAAGATATCAATCGTGGTTTCCGGGATGTTACGCTGCACGGTCTTGTAGATATCCGCGGTGAGGTTGAGCTTGTTGTCGAGGAAGGCACCCTTCATGCCGGCTTCATAGCCAAGGCTGGTCGTTTTGGTGGCGTCGGTATACAACGCGGTGCTGGTGCTGGGAGGCAGGAAGCCCTGGGTTTCATCTGCATAGATGTTCATTTCTTTTGTGATGGCATAGCTTATGCCGGCCTCAATTGCGTCGTTGTTGCCGTGAACCTTGCTGGTAAGCCCCCAGTAGTCGTCTTTGGCGTAAACTCGATAGTAATCATGCCGATAGGCCGCGGTCAAAAGCAGCTTGTCATCAAAGAAGAACGCCTCGTGCGCGAAATCCACCCCTGAGGCGGGAACCGACACGTTCAGCTTGGCATATGATCCGGACGAACCGGTATGCCCATTGACCATTGTAGGAAGTGGTTTGGTGCTCAGGGCAAACGTCGAGTAAGTGAAGAACTGGGTATTGACGGGAAGTGCAGGATAGAGCCGGGGATTAAGCACGGATACGAAGGTGTCATAAGCACCGCCTTGCGCTGTCGTATTGGATTTTGCTCCAATCTCGTTGCGGCGAATATTGTTATAATAATCGAAAGTGATCAGCGTGGTGTGTCGGACGGGGCCGGTGTGATAATTCGCGAGGAACTCTCCGGTATAGCTTTCTCCGAATCCGGTGAACTCGCTCCAGGTTTCATTGTTGGCACGGCCGATCACATTCTGTCCCGGCGCAAAATTGGAGCGGACGGCGGGATCATATGAAGAGGAATAACCGGCGGAGAGAGTGGTGTTTGGGTACTTATAGACGTTTGCACCGGCGCGGAAAGACAGCCAGTCGTTGAACCGGTGTTCGAAAATAACCTCGGCCGTGTTTCTCTGGCGGACCCGGTAGTCCGTTGGAGTCGAATAGTAATGATCCTTTAGCTGATAGGCCCAACCGATGAATTTGGCTCCGTTGACGAGGTAGGGCAGGCCCTGGGCATTATTTTGTTCGGTAACCTGATAGCCACCGTCGAAAAGGATGTCGGTATTTTCGCTCGGTTTGTACATGAGCGTGAGCAGCCATTCGCGGGTCAGATTCCTGTTAACCGGATCCTGAAACCTTCTTTCATAGTCCTCGACGTCGATCCGGTAGAAAAGCTTGGGTTTTGACCCGAGCCAAAGCGGACCGGAGACGGCAAGATTGGTTTGATTGGTGCCGTAGCTACCCACGGTAAACTCGGCCTTTTGGTAGGGATGGGTGCTCGGCCTTACGGTATCGAGGAAGACGGTGCCGCCCGGAGATGTCTGGCCGTAAATCATGGCGGCCGGGCCCTTGATGACGGTGACTTTCTCGAGGCCGTTGCGCGTCCGGGTGCCCAAGGCCGCGAAGCCGTTGCGCAATTGGGTGTTGTTGCCGGTGAAGCCGCGCAAGGTCTGGCCGCCGCTGAGGTCCGAACCTTGGAGCGAAGGGATGAAATTCATCTCATCGGTGAGATCGAAGATGCCGAAGTCCTGGAAGAATTCCCATTGAGCGTGGGTGACTGCGTAGGGCAGTTGCTTGAGCGGAGTTTTGATGCGAGAGCCGGCTGCGTCCTCGGTGGGCACATAAGTTTCGCCGGTCTTTGCGCTGACGCCGAATTCAGGGAGGGTGAGAACTTCTTCGTTGTTCGCCGATGGGCCGGATTCAGGCGAAGTGGTTTGAGCAAGCAGGCCAGTGGCCAGGGCGAATGCGATGGTGGCGCCGAAAAGGCAGCGCCTACCGGAAGGATGACGGTAGTTCATGGGTAGGTTGGTCGGATGCACGGTTGTAGTCAGGGGAAACAGACGCTGCGTGCTCCTGCGGACTTGGGGGGAACCGCAGCAAGCGCCTGGATATCAGGCACGATATCGCGGCTTTGACTTTGCGCAGGCAAGAGGCGCGAAGGTTATACCGTTAAATAACTCCAATCGGGCCATAGCGGAAATGGACCAGTTTGGGATCATAGCGGTGGCCCTCGTCGCGGAGAAAGGTGTGTTACCGTTGAATTCATGCACCGGCGCTGATCACATTGCTGCGTTGCCCGAAGAAACGAATTGCCGCGCTGATGACAAAACGGCTGTTTCGGTCGCATGAAATTGCGCACCCCTTTATGGTTTATCCTTCCATTGCTGGCCGCATCGGCCGGTCTGGCCGCGGACGACAGCTGGCGCCCGCTTTTCAATGGCAGGGATTTCTCCGGATGGGAGAGCTATCTGGGCGTGCCACCGGCTTCGGTTCAGATTCCGGGGGCGGAGCGCGATGCCAGCGGCAGCTATTTGAAGCCCTTGGGTATCAACCATGATCCCCTGCATGCTTTTTCCGTGGTCGAAGCCGATGGCCGGCCGGCCATCCGGCTTTCCGGTGCTGTGCAGGGCGGTCTCACCACGGTGGAGTCATTCGGCAATTACCACCTCAGGCTGCAGTTCAAATGGGGTGAAAAAAGAAAAGACCAGCGCGCGACCGAATCGCGCAACAGCGGCTTTCTTTACCACGCATACGGCGAGCCTGGCGCCGTGAAGGGCCGCTGGATGAGCTCGCATCAGTTTCAGATCAAGGAGGGTCGCACGGGCGACTACATTGCAATGGGGGACGCGGTGGCCAGCATCCATGCGCGCTCGGCCGATGGGAAAAATTTCACCAACGATGAAACCGCGGACGCGGTGACGTTCGGCAACAAAGAAGTGGCGGGCCCGAACTGCGCCATGCCGGGCAAGGACTACGAAAATCCGTCCGGAGAATGGAACACGATCGAAGTCATTTGCCTGGGTGACACCTGCATCCAGGTCGTCAATGGACACGTGACGCTGCGCATCGCCGCCTCGCGGCGCTTGGCGGAAAAAATTCAAGCTCCGCTGACCGAAGGGCGGCTCGAATTGGATATGGAGGGATGGGAGATTTATTTCCGCGACATCGAGATCCGGCCGATCAAGGAGATTCCTGCGGAATACGCGGCGCATTAGTCGCCAAAGATATTTAAGCGCGGCCATGAAGGCAGCGCTTGTGCACCGGCAGGGGAGGCTTTTTGGGCGTGTCCCGACGGGCCCGGTTCGGCAGTCCGTGGGATGATATCCCGGAGGCTCACTTCAAGGTGATAAGTTTGTCCACCTTCGGATCCACTTCGATCCGGATGTCTTTGTACTCGACGACCGACTTGCCCGAATGAACCTGCAGCGCGATGGGGCCTTTTTTCAAGGCCGCGGGATCGGCGTGCTTGTAGCGGATGAGCTCGACGCCATCGACCGCCATGCGGATTTCGCCCGTCTGGAAATTGGCGAGGACTTCGCTCGTATGCCAGTCGTGCCAGCGCAGCCGGTTGTCGTTTTTCGGGATGAGGTGATCGACGGGGGCGTTCTTGTTCGGACCGTAGTCCCAGATCGAGCCATAGGGTGGCTGCAGATTGAGCATGCCCGTTCCCTTGGGCGTATAATTTCCCGCGGCCGGACGGCTGCCCCAGAATAAAATACCGAGATGTGCGCTGCCATTGTTGATTTCGGGCAGCACCACCCGCGAAGTGACGATGAGCCGGAAACTGCCGTAGTCCTGCCTCGTCAACGCCAGGCACCACTTGCCGGTGCCGTGCATGGCGCCGTCCTGGATCGTCCAATTTGCGGGATTCACGTCCCAGCCGTCGAACGTCTTGCCATCGAAGAGAACGGTCATCGCGTCCAGCCCGGCACTGGGCGGGATGGGCGGTGCAGGCTCCGATGGCGTGGCGGCTGGAATCGGCGGAGGGGTGGCGGGACTTGCCACCGGCTGGGCGGCCAGGCTGGCCGCAAGCGCCGCGCCAAAAATTATCCAGGAGCTCCTTTTCATGAGCCGGACAACAGGTCGTGTCGTTTTCATTCCGGGGCGATTCAGGTCCGCAGTTTCACGGATTTTTCGGTCGCGCCGCCGTTGAAGGCGAGGGGGGAAGCGGCCTTGGTCAGGTCACCGCCATCGATGATGATGCCTTCGTTTGCAGCGCCTTCGAGTTGAAGAAAGACGGCGGAGGGGGTGAGAACCCGCGTGGCAGTCAGCAACGTCTGTTTCGTGTCGATGAATCGCAGAACCGATTCCGCCGCGGGGTTTCCCTGGGCGCTGAAACCGTTGAGGGCGGCGTCTTCGATGTGGTCGAAGATCAGCGCCGGGCGCAAATCGGGCTCGCTGACCTGGAACCGGATGTTTTGCAGCGTCAGGCCGCGGGCGTTGCGGGCGTACAAGCCATAGGCGGGCATGGGCCCCAGCTCGAAATATTCGCCGGAAATTTTCGGCAGATCACGCCGCACGGCATCCTCGGCCGTGCCTCCGCCGCCGAAGGTGAGATGGATGTTGTCGAAGGAAATGTTTTCGAGGGTCGATTCGCCGACACAGTTCAGGGTGATGCAGGAGTGGAGTTCGCCGGGCCGGTACTCGCTGGTGAAGGGGTAATCCGGCAGCTGCGGCGGATTGGTCGTGACCGTGCCGTGGATGTTGCTGAAGGAGATGTTGCGGACGATGCCCGGGCCCTTACCGTCTGCGGCGGGGTGTGGTTGTTCGGGCGTCGGCTCCAGCCCGTTCCGGCGCGAATTCGGGCCGACGCTGATATTGATCGGGCCGGTCACATCGTGCAGCACCAGGTTCGAAAATGAAATATTCTCGAACCGGTCGCCGGGACGGCCGTGCATTTTGATCGGGCAGCCGTACACCTGGTGCAGGAGGCAATTGGAAACGGTGATGTTTTCCGCGACGCCGCCGCCGAAACGGAAGACCGACCAGCGGGTGCTGAACGAAGAGTTGGTGATCGTGATGAACTTGCAGCTTCCGAACAGCGCACAGGCGTCATCCTGCGATAGCACGGTGCAATTGCTGACGGTCACATATTCGCAGCTGATGAAATGGAACCCGTCGTTGTTGCCGTTGACCCGATTGTGGATGTAGAGGCCGTCCAGGTGGACGCGCGTGCTCTGGATGACGCGGAGGCAATGGTAGGCGCTGCGCAGCAGGTCGATATTGCGGACGACGAGATTCTGGCAGCGGTAGAAAAGCAGCGTGTAGGGCCGGCGGTTGCCACCGAGCCCGCTGGGCGGAGTGGTGCCGCGGACATTCGAGTGAAACTGCAGTCCCTGGCCGTCGACGGTGCCCGGCCCTTCAACCGTCACGTTCCTGGCATTGACGGCGAAAATCAGCGCCCAATTCCCATCGCCCAGCGTCGAATCGCCGCTGAGCGGGATGGCGTCGACCGCGTGATATTGCTTCCCGTCGGTGCTGCCCAGCAGTTTTCCGGTGGCGGCGACGTGCAGCGTGACGTTGCTTTTCAATTCGACCGACCCGATGAGGAAATCGCCCGTTGGGACCAATACGGTGCCGCCGCCGTCATGGTTGCACAGATCGATGGCCGCCTGCACTGCCGCGGTGTCGAGCGTGGTGCCATCGCCCTTTGCGCCGTGGTCCCGGATGTTGTAGATCCGGGCACCGAGGTCATTTCCGGTGGCAGCGGGGGCGGTCTCGGCCGCCAGGCTTTTTTCGCCCAGAAAGCCAGCGCCAAGCGAAGCCGCGAGGGCTGGGGGGGAAACAAGTCCGATCCATTTGCGTCGCGATAAAAACTGCGGGTCGGCGTCAGCCATGATGGGGTTCCTTTTTCCGGGTGTTTGGGTTGTCCTGACCGCCGCGGGGTCCGGCGGTTGCCATGAATACGGGGAGTATTTTCAAACCCGGATGCCGGGTCCTAAGCAAGCGAAACTGACCCGGGAGGAAAGAGCCGGGCTGCGCAGGAACCCCGACCACGCAAAAGAAAAACCGCACCTTCGCGGGAAGGTGCGGTTTGCAAGCTGGACCTGGCGGATGAGTGCTTAGTTCAACGTCACCGATGTCGCGGTGCTCGTGGAGGTCGGGAATTTCACCCAGGTGACCTTCGCCGTGCTGTCGTAGTACCAGCCTTCGGAGGCGGCGGTGAACGCCGACAGCGAGGTATACTGCGTCTCCGCATTGCCGTCCCGCGTCGCGCCGGCCGGGGCCGCGGTCTGCAGTTCGATCTTGAGGACGTAGGTCCGCGACGTGAATTGGCCGGCAAAGGTGCCGTTGGCCGCGCCGATCGTCACGACCTCGTGTCCGCTGGTGATGTTGGAGGTGATCGCGGTCGTGGAGAACTCGTTGTCCGTGATGTACAGGTCGCTGATGCCGTCATCCTCGTAGAACGTGTAGCTGGTCGAGCCGGACGGATAGATGTCGAGGGTCAGCGGGTTGGCCGCGTACTGGTCGACGTACTGGATCACGCTTCCGGCCGGAGGGATGACCATCGGAATGATCGAGCCGGCCTTGATGAACAGCGGCACTTCCGTAACCGGCGCCGAGATCGTGGCGGTGGTCCCGCCCTTGTGCGTCACGCCATTGTTGGTGCCATTGAGGTAATCTGTATAATCGAGCCAGGTGGTGGAGGAGGACTCCGGGAAGACCACTGAAGTGCTGGTCGCACCCGCGGTGGTCACCGGCTGGACCAGAATCTCGCTGGTGCCCTGGCCGTTGACGATCTGCTTCGAGGTCGGCCACCAGACCGGATACTGCACCGCGCCGCCGGTGACGTGATAGCACGCCTGGGCGTTCGAATAGCGGAACGGCAGCAATTGGTAGCGCATTTGCGTGTAATGCGAGAAGGTCGCTGCAGCCGTGGTGCTGAAGCACCAGGGGAAGCGGCCGGGGATGGTGTTCGAGCCCACCTGGCCCTTGGCGCCGAAGAATTCCGTCAGCGGCGTGAAGCAGCCATACTGCAGCCAGCGTTGATAGAGTTCGTCGGTCGAAGTGCCGTTATAGCCGCCGGTGTCGCCGCACCAGTAGGCCGCCGTGGTCTTCGTATTGCAGGCGAAGCCATTGGCCATGTCCTTGTCGGCCAGGCCGCCCTGGGCGCCCGGATTCGAGAAGGTCGCAGTGGTGTCGCCCGTCCACAGACCGGGGTACTGGTCGTTGTTCGTGGCGGTGGCTCCTCCATCGATGTCCCGGTGGGCCAGAATCAAGCCTCTGCCTTGCGCCAGATTCGCGGTCGTCGTTTCCTCGTACGCCGCCTTGTGGTAGAAGCCCAGCCAATCGGACGTGCTGGTGCTGCCATTAGCCAGCACGCCGCCCGAGGGAATGCCCACGGTCGTGTCCATTTTCAGGAAATCGAAGCCCATGGCAAAGAGGGGGGCGTTGAGGCTCTTCCACCAGTTGGCCGCCGCGGTGGTGGAGAGGTCGAACTGGCCGGTATAGGTCACACCATGCCAGCCGCCGCCGTTCACCACGGTGCCGCTGCTGTTCTGGATGAAGTAATGGTTGGTCGCGCCCGTGTTGTAGACGGTGTTGCTCTTGTCGATCCAGGGCCATTCCCACACGCCGAAGTGGAAGTGATTGGAGTGAATGGTATTGATCATGGTCTGCGGATCGGAGAACTGGCTGGGATCGAATTTGAAGTCGATGTACTCGGAGCCGGGCCCGTTGTAATTGCTGCCCAGCCAGCTGGAGTCGACCCAGATGAGGTCGCCACAGTAGCCGTTGCGCAGCTTGGCCATGTCGCTCAGGATGGTGGGCTGATCGTCATAGGAACCGAACATGACGCCGAAGGCCCACTTCGGCGGCAGAATGGGATTGCCATTCGGCGTGCCGGAGGTGCCGCCACCGGAACCGGCGGAGAAGGTGAATTGGTCGGCCGAGAGCTGGTAGGCGGTCGAGGAGGCATTCTTGCCCGTCACCGTCAGGCGGATGTCGTGATTGGCCGTGGTGGCGAAGGTCACCGAGCCAAACGTGGTGATGGGATAGGCCTGGGCCGCCGAATATTGATCCAGCGCGCTGCCGAGATTGGTGCCGTCGACCGAGAGCTGCAGGGTGCCGCGGGAGGTGTTGCCCTTCCATTCCATTTGCAGCTGATACGTGCCGGCGGGAACGCTGGGCACGGTGAAGTCGATATATTGACCGGTGGCGGTGGCAGCCAGCTCGATCCATTTGCCGCCACTGGAATTGACGTCGGTCTGGACCGAAGCGGTCGCTCCCGTGCCGGTGTAGGAAATGTTCTCTGCTTCGTAGGATGTGGTGGTCCCGCCGCCGCCGGTGCTGATGGTGTAGGTGGCGCTGCTGACGGCGCTGTCGGTGGAACCGCTCTTATAGGCGATGGCCTTGAGGGTGGTCGTCGCACTGACGCTCACCGGGCTGGAGTAAGCCGTGCCGGCCGTCTCCGAAGGCGTGCTGCCGTCCGTGGTGTAACGGATGGAAGCGCCGCTGGTGGAAGAGCTGATCGTCACGGTTTGCGCACTGGTGTAAGTGCCGCCAGCAGGGCTGAACGTCGGCGTGGCTACGGTCGCTGCGCTGATGGTGTAGGTGGCGCTGCTGACCGTGCTGTCGGTGAAACCGGCCTCATAAGCGATGGCCTTGAGGGTGGTCGTGGCGGCGATGCTTACCGGGCTGGAGTAAACCGTGCCGGCCGTCTCCGAAGGCGTGCTGCCGTCCGTGGTGTAACGGATGGAAGCGCCGCTGGTGGTGGAGCTGATGGTCACGGTCTGCGAACTGGTGTAGGTGCCACCGACGGGACTGAACGTCGGCGCGGCCGCCTGGGCGGTTTGTGAGACGAGGACGAACTTGTCGGCCGAGAGCTGGTAGGAGGTCGAGGACGCATTCTTGCCGGTCACCGCCAGCTTGATGGTGTGCGTGCCGGTCGAGCTGAAGGTCACATTGCCAAAGGTGGTGGTGGGATAACTTTGGGCGGCGGAGTACTGATCGAGCGTGCTGCCGACGTTGGTGCCGTCGACCGAGAGCTGCAGGGTGCCACGGGAAGTGTTGCCCTTCCATTCCATCTGCACCTGATAGGTGCCGGCGGCCACGCTGGGAATGGCGTAGCTGATATACTGGCCGGTGGCGGTGGCAGAGAGCACAATCCACTGGCCGCCACTGGAGTTCACGTCGGTCTGGACCGAAGCGGTGGCGCCATTGGGCGTGTAAGTGAGGCTTTCGGCTTCGAAGCTGGTGGACTGCGCAGCCAAACGGGCGGTGAGGGCGGGTGAGAGCAGGCAGAGCGATGCCGCCACGCCCATCAATTTCAGGAGTGGCCGGTGGCGGTGAATTGTGGGACTGATATCAGGCGCCGCAAAGGACGCGTAGGGTGTTGGTTTCATTTTCGTTTTTGGATTTCAGATCTGGAATGATTGCAGGAAAAAAAAGACCGAGGCAGGGAACGGAGGATTCATGAGATCATTTCACGACTCCGGGAGACCGCATTGGGCAGGTCGGTTGGAAAGAGAGGCATGTTTTTATGGGAGAAAGCTGGCCGTGTTTCGCGGGAGGCGCTGTCAGCGCACGAAGCAAAAACTTAAATTAACTACTGGGGTGATTACTCTATGCAGGGGTGAAGGCTTTACCTGTAAAACCAGAATCTATATTTATAATTTTTTCCCAAGAACGAATAGATAGCGCTTATATGCACCGAGCGAATCTGCTATCGATCATCTAGTTAATTGCATTATAGATTATATATAATTATTTGCATTATATGATATGGCCATGCGTTTGCATTATTGATGCCCGGCAGCGATGGGTATGGACGATGTATCTGCCGGGCAGCCATGAGCATGCCGGATGGCCTTCATGGCGCGGATTTGAGGCCCCTCTTTCCCTGTCCTGTCTTCATGCAGGACATTGGCCGTACGGCTGTGACGGTCGTGCTCGCCAACGCGCCCATGATATGCGCCAAGGGCCAGCCGTGGTATGCCGAACCTACTCTTCTTTTGCTTTATCTGCCCGTCAAACGTGCGGGCAAAAAGGACTGCATCGCTCTCCGGCCCGAGCTGGACTGGGTGATCGGCCTAGGATTTGAACACGGGCAGATTTTGTGCAGACCGGGCATGCGACATGTAATGCTCATCGATCGAAACCGGAGTGAGCGGGAAAACCGGGCGGCGGAGGCGCTTTGAACTGACGCGCTCCAATTCCATCGCCACATAATAATTATGGCGCACGAAGCGCAGGAAGTCGGCCCGGCTGAGCGCGAGGCAGAGTGTGTCCTCGCGGGCGATGAGGGAGGCGGTGGCCACGCCGTTTTGCAGCAGGCTGATTTCGCCAAAATATCCGCCCCGGCGGATTTTCCCGACGCGCTTGGAGCCGCGCATGGCCTGCACGCTTCCTTCATATATTATGTAGAAGGCCTGGACGGAATCGCCTTCCCGGACGACGAGATCGCCTTCCTTGTATTTGACGACATGTGAAAGCTGGGCAAACCGGGCGGTGGCTTGGTGCCCCCAATGGGTGCACAGCGGGAGGCGCCCAAGAAAGGCCAGCTTGTGAGTGAGGTTATAGACCAGCTCGGCCCCGAGCCCGGTCACGACCAGCCGTTCAAAATCGGCCATGGGCAGCACGAGCGCGAAAAGAGGTGTCTTGCTCCGGACCTCCAGCTGCGTATTGCGGCTGTCCACACTGTCGTTGGTCCCGAAGATCTCTCCTTCCGACAGATAAAAGGCGAAAGCTTTCCGGCCCGATTTGAGCCGGCGATAGACGGCCGCGGAACCGGATGCAATGAGCCCCACCTGGGTGGGTGCTTCATCAAAGGAAATAATCGTTCTCCATGCCTTGACGGTGAGCGGGCGAAACAAGCTGGTCAGCTCCGTCTGGGTTTCCGCATCCAGGCGCCGGAGCAGCGCGCTTTTGGCGATGGCCTGCCGGAGGGTGGCATCCATGTAGGTCGGCTCCGCGCTGGCATGCCAGCGCCGCCAGCGCCGCTGCCAGCGGCTGGCAAACGAGCGGACACTCAAGCGCATGGTCTGCCAGAATTCATGCATGCACCATCCGCAGCCGCCCAGGACCACGGCTCCCAACAAATACGGGAGGCTCTTCCGCCAATAGCTGATATCGGAAAGCGTCGTTCGGAGTGAAAGATGAAAAAGGCTGAAAACGACCGTTGCCGCCAGCAGTGCCCAGCCTATGCCGAGCACGAGTTCCACCGCGCTCGAGCGCCAGTCAAGCTGCCGCCGGATGATCTGCAGCCGTCTTCCGGGCTCATGGTTGAGCGTGAACAACAAATTGTGATCGACATCCAGCCACGGGCGTCGCCGTACAAACGCCGCGATCTGGCCAAATAGGCCCCGGACCGGGCGGATGGCAACAAACAGCCCGATGATGGGAAACAGGCTCCAGCTCTTTCCCATGAAGAGCGCGATGGCCGTAATAATTGCAGACGGAGCCACGCGGCCGAACCAAGCGGCCAGCTGTGTGGCGGGGTCGGCCATGCATACATCGCGCAGATCAAGGGCGAAATGGGGCACAAGCGTCTGCCAGTACAGGTGAGGCCGGTAGACTTCGTTGCCGCTGGCGCGCAGCACGGAGGCCGCCATGGCATAGCCCGCGCTCAACCCGGCGCATATGGCCAGCCAGCCCCATGCGAAGTCATGCCATCCGATTGGATTTGGCACCGGACGCAGGATCATGGCGGCGATCGCGGTGAGCAGGGCGGCGATGGAAAAGCTCAGCGTGAGATGGGCGGGGAGCGGGATGAACCACCGCACGGCGTTGCGGCGGAAGGGCACGTTTTGCCCCTCATGCAGGATGCCGGCCCGATGGGCCTTGAGCACCACCTCATAAAATTCACTGAGGGCGGGACAAGTGCGTTCCTGGATCATCCGGCCCAGCACATCTGGCACGCTGGACGGCTCCATGAATTCCTGCACCACCGCCCATTGCTGGGGCGTGACGGTCAAATAGGTCTGGGCCGGGACATTCTTTACGACGAAAGCCCCCTTGTAGCTGCGTCCAAAACGCAAATCCCGATTCAGGGACAGCTTCTCAGCGGTGAGTAACAGAGTTTCGTTCATCAGACGAAGACGGATGAGCTTGCAGCTCTATCCCAAGATCGAACGTACGGTCTCGAGCAGCTGCGTGCTTTCAAACGGCTTTGGCAGAAAGGAAAAATTGGCCTCCTCGGTGACCCATTGAGTGTCCTCATTGATATGGCTGCTGAGCAAAACGATTGACAGGTTCGGAGACCGTTTCCGCAGATGCCGTGCCAATGTGATGCCATCTGTCCCGCCAGGCATGACCACATCGGACAAAACGACGCCGATCTCATCCTTGTGGAGCTGCCACTCGGTCAAGGCGGTGTCGCCCGACTCGGCTTCATAAACCGTATAGCCGTGCTGGCGGAGAATATCGACCACGATGCTCCGGATTGCCACGGAGTCATCGACAACAAGAACAGCGCGTGATGTATTCAAGGAAATGGTTAAGTGTTTGGCAGAGCAATGGATGAATATCTGGAACCAGGAACAGCCAGCATAGAGACGCGACCCGAAGCGCAGCAACGCAATTTTGGTAATTTCGCAAGGCCCTTTACTGCCATTGCCTTGCTTTTCCGATTCAGTGTGTTTTGAGGGTCTGTTGTTCCGGCCAATAGGGAAACCCGGTTGATGCAACCGGCCTCCACGGGTGGAAATACGGCATTGACACCCCCCTTGGCGTGTGGGAATTGGTCGGGCTCCGCTCAAAATTTTTGCACGCCAAAACCGGGCGCCCTGTCCCTTAAAATCTTACAACGACTCATTCCCATGGCTCACAGTGAAATCCTCCTCCTCAAGCCCGTCGACAGCCTCGGTGGCGAAGGCGATCAGGTCAAAGTCCGCGCCGGCTACGCCCGCAACTTTTTGCTCCCGCGCAAATTCGCTGTTCCGCTGACGCGCGCCAACCGCAAGCAGATCGACGCGCTCAAGCAGCGCCGCGCCGAGCGCGAAGCGCACGAGCTTTCCGGTGCGCAGGAGCTTGCCAAGAAACTTGAAAAGGCCTCGCTCGCTTTCGCGGTGAAGACCGGCGACGGCGGCAAGATGTTCGGTGCCATCACGGCCAACGACCTGCACGACAAGCTCACCGGCGCCGGATTTGTGATCGAGAAGAAACGCATCCACCTGCACACCCCGGTGAAGACCCTCGGCCAGCACACCGTCAAAATCAAGCTGCACGCCGACGTCACCGTCGAACTCGCGTTCGACGTCGTCTCGGAAAATCCCATCGAGGTGGTAGCGCCGGCCGAACCCGCGAAGGAAGAGCGGCCCGCCCGGACGGAAAAGCGCACCAAGCCGGCGAAAGCCTGAACTGCCGCCACGTTCCTGAAATACCGGCCGCGCGAACCCGCGCGGCCTTTTTGTTTTGGGAAAACTTTGCGAACAAGTTTTTGAGAATAATTTCTGATTAACTCTTCTATTGCTTTCAGAGCATCCGCTCTGTGCTCTCAACGCCTCAGATGGTCGAAGACATAGTCCAGCAATCCCGCCGCCCGCGCGCCCATGGCGAGGCCGCCGCGCCGGTGGCTGGCCGGGCTCCGCCGCATTCTCCCGAGGCCGAGCAGTACCTGCTCGCGTGCTGTCTGCTTGACGGATCCGACACCATTGCGCGCTGCCTTGAGGCCAGGCTTCTGCCGGCGGCGTTTTACTCGTCGGCCAACCGGATCATCTACGAAAAACTTTGCGAGATTTACCAGAAGAGCCCGCCGGTCGAGCTCGCCGTGCTGGCCGAGGAGCTGAAGACCGCGCAGCAGCTCGACGCCGTCGGCGGTTACGCCTACCTCACGCAGATCAGCGCCAGCATCCCCACGACCGCGCAGGCGGTTTATTTTCTGGAAAAAGTCCGCGAGCTTTACCTGCTGCGCGAGCTCATCAAGGTCGCGACCGGTGCGGTCGAGCAGGCGTTCAATTACCAGGGCGGCCTGGAGGAGTTCGTCGACAAAGTTGAGCAGGACATCTTCAGCGTCACGCAGGCGCGCATCAGCGACGCGGCCAAGCCGATGAAGGAGCCCACGCGCGAGGCCATGAACGTCATCACGAAAATGATGATGAAAAAAGGCGAGCTCACCGGCGTGGCCTCGGGCTACAAGGACCTCGACAACCTCACGTGGGGCTTTCAGCGGCAGGAAATGATCGTGCTCGCCGCCCGTCCATCGATGGGCAAGACCAGCCTCGCGCTCAACGTGGCCGAGGCCGCCTCGATGCCGAAGCGGGGCGAGCCGGTGGCCACGCTGATCTTTTCGCTCGAAATGAGCGCGTCGCAGCTCGCGCTGCGCATGCTCTGCGCCCGCGCCAAGGTCAATATGAAGCTCCTGCGCGACGGCCTGCTCTCGAAAAACGGCGAGGAGCAGTCGCGCCTCCTCCATGTCGCGGACGAATTTTCCAAGGCGCCGCTCTTTGTCGACGACTCCAGCCACCTTTCCATCATGGAGCTGCGGGCCAAGGCCCGCCGCGTGCACGCGCGCCACAAGCTAGGCTTCATCATCGTCGACTACCTGCAGCTCATCAGCCCGACCGACTCCAAGGTGCCGCGCGAGCAGCAGGTGGCGGAGGCTTCCCGCGGATTAAAAGCACTGGCGAAGGAACTCGACGTGCCCGTGCTTGTATTAAGTCAGTTGAACCGCTCGTCCGAAAAGGAAAACCGCGTGCCGAGATTGTCGGATTTGCGTGAATCCGGGTCGATCGAGCAGGATGCCGACGTCGTACTCATGCTTGCCCGCCCCAAGGATTCCGATGAAAACTACCAAGTCGCCACCGATTTGGCCGACTTAATCGTTGCCAAGCAGCGCAATGGGCCGGTAGGAGAATTGAAGCTTACCTTCTTAAGAGACATCACACGCTTTGAAAACCACACTCCGTAACCCAGTGCGCGGGGCCGCGCGATTTTTGTTTGCATTCTGGCTTCTGGCCGCATGGGCGTTTCGGGGTGAAGCGCAGGTGCCGGGCGAGGCGCCGCAGGCCACCTACAAGGCCGGGACCATCACGGTCAAATTTGTCGGCGCCGCCAATGTGGACGAGCAGGTCATCCGGGCCAACATGCAGGTGCATGAAGGCAGCCCGTTCGACGAGGCCATGATCGATCGTGACATCCGCTCGCTCTACAAGACCGGCCTTTTCGAATACATCGAGGTGAAGCGTGAGAGCGAGGCCGACGGCAGCACCGTCGACCTGGTGGTCGAGGTCACGCCCAAATACCGCGTGCTCTCCGTCCGGTACGATGGAAACAAGAAGGTCACCTGGCATACGCTCGAAAAACAGGTCAAGACCAAGAACGGGGCCACGCTCGACGAGCGCCAGGTCAAGGAGGACTCGGAAAAGCTCCACGACTATTACGAGAAGCACGGCTACAACCAGGCCACGGTCACCTACGAAATCAAACGCGACCGCAATACCGGCCTGGGCACGGTCATCTTCAAGATCCATGAGGGCAACAAGGTTCATATTTCCGACGTCCGTTTCATCGGCAACCAGCACATTGCCGCCCGCAAGCTCCGCGGCCAGATGGAGACCCGCCGCTACCACTGGCTTTACTCCTGGCTCACCGGCAGCGGCCGCATGAAGGAAGACCAGTTTCAGGACGACCTCGACAAGCTGCGCGATTACTATCGCGACCAGGGCTATCTCGACGTCGACATCCCGCAGGAAAAAGTCATCTTCGACTATCCTTCATCGAACCGGCTGGTGATCACGATTCAAGTCAGCGAAGGCCGCCAGTACCATATCGGCTCCATTTCCTTTTCGGGCAACAAAATCTATCCCTCCCGTATTCTCCGCCTCGCGCTCAGACAGAAGCCCGGGATGGTCTTCTCGCCCTCCAAGCTCGACAAGGATGTCGAGACGATGGAGGACTTCTACGGGCGTGATGGCTATCTCGAGACCCGCGTGCGCCTGGTGCGCAAGCCGAACATCTCCACCGGCAACATCGACATCGAGTACCAGATTGAGGAAAGCGAAAAGTTTTACGTCGAATCGATCAAGGTCGAGGGCAATGCCAAGACGAAAAGCCCCGTCATCCTCCGCGAGCTTCTGCTCGGCCCGGGCGATGTGTTCGACACCGTGCGCATGAAAATCAGCAAGCAGCGCCTTGATAACACGCGCTTTTTTGACGACGTCAACGTCACGCCCGAAAGCACCAACATCCCCCAGCGCCGCGACCTGAAGGTCTCCGTCAAGGAAGCCCGCACCGGCCAGCTCGAGTTTGGCGCCGGCTTCAATTCCCTCGAAAAAGCCTCGGTGTATGTGCAGCTCTCGCAGAGCAACTTCGATCTTTCCAACAGCCATTCCCTGTTCCAGGGCGCCGGGCAGAAATTCCGCATCCGCCTTGAGGTCGGCACGGAATTCAATGATGCCGTCATCTCCTTCGAGGAACCCTGGCTCTTTCAACGCCAGCTCGATCTTGGCTTCGAACTTTTCCGCACCAGTTCCGATTACCAGAGTTCGTTTTACGATGAGGTCGACACCGGCATCGAGGTTTACCTCCGCAAGCGGCTTTTCGAACTGGTCGATGCGCAACTGTCTTATACCTACGATATTATTAATATCAATAATGTCGCCCCGGATGCCTCGCCCATCATCCAGTCCTTTGCCGGCTCGACCAAGGAATCCAAGGTCGGCCTCCAATTCGTCCGTGATACGCGCGACAAGAACATCAACACCACCAACGGCAATCGCGTCGAATTTGATACCACGCTCGCCAGCAGTGCGCTCGGTGGAAACGTGGATTACTACAGCCTGGAATTTCGCGGGGCTCAGTTTTATCCCGTTTTCGAGGCGCAAACCCAGGTGCTCAGCGTCATCATGCACGGCGGCATCATCCAGAATTATGGCGACACCAAGGTGGTGCCCTATTTCGACCGCTTTTTCCTCGGCGGCCCCTACACCCTGCGCGGCTTCGAGTACCGTGCGGTGGGCCCGAAGGACAACAATGAGGAGCCCATCGGCGGCAAATCCTACGGCATGCTCAGCCTGGAGTACTCCGTCGAGGTCGTGAACCCCATTCGCGTTGCCTTCTTTTACGACGGCGGTTTTGTCAACAAGGGCTCCTTCGACTTCAATCCCGGCTCTTACAATGATGATTTCGGCTTTGGCATCCGCATGTCGGTCCTCGGCGCCCCCCTCAGCCTTGATTATGGCATCCCGATCCGCGGCGACATAAACAACAAGCAGGGCGGACAGTTTAACTTTTCCTTTGGAACACGTTTCTGATCCATGCAGTCCTTTGTCCTATGAAAAAACTCCATTCCTTCCTCTTTGCGCTGGCGGCTTTTGCGGTTGTGGCGCTTCCCGCGTGGGCCCAGCCTGCGCCCAAGATCCTTGTGGTGGATATCGGCAAGGTCTTCGACAACCACTACGAAAGACAGGAGAAGCAGGCCCAGCTCTCCAATGACGAGCAAAAGGCCGAGCAGGAGATGGAGCAGCTGGTCAAGCAGGGCAACGACCTCGTCGATCAATACAAGGATCTGGTCGATCAGTCCAAGAATCCCGCGCTGACGCCCGAGGCCCGCGCCAAGGCGGACGACGACTCGAAGAAAAAAATGGAGGAGATCAACAACAAGAAAAATGAGCTGGATACCTTCAAGGCGAACACCCAGCGCGAGTTTCAGCAGCGCATCCAGAATGTCCGCGGCGTGCTCATCGATGAAATCAGCCGGACGGCTGCCGATATCGCCAAGCGCCATGGCGCGACGCTTCTTCTCGACAAATCCGGCGCCTCCATTTTCGGCGCCAATTTTCTCCTCTATTCGGATCCGGCTTATGACATCACCGACGAAGTGATCAAAGAGGTGAACAAGGACCATCCCATGCCTTCCGCTCCCAGCTCCAGCGCCGCTCCGGCTGCGCCTGCCGCTGACGGCCCCAAGGTCACTCTGCCCGGTCTCGCGCCAAAAACGCCATAAAAGCCGAGGTTTTTCCCGGCCCCGCTCACTGGAGCGGGGCTTTTTGTTGCGTCGCTCACGCGTTGCGCCGCGCGGCAAAACCACCCACGCTTCCCCCGCATGCAGATCGCTTTCACCGTCGCCGAGCTTGTCGCACTGCTTCAGCCCCGTGCCACGCGCGGCGCCACCACCGAGACAATCCGCGGCATTGCCGCGCTGACCGCCGCCCAGCCCGGCGACCTTTCCTTTTTGGGCAACCCGAAATACAAGAAGGAGGTCGCGGCGAGCGTCGCTTCCGTCGTGCTGCTGCCCGTTGACTATGCCGGTGAACCGCGGGCCAATCAGCTTTTTTTCCTTGTTGAAAATCCCTCGGTCGCGCTCGCGCGCCTGTGCGCGCGCCTTGAGCAGCAACTGTGGCCCCGCCCCGCACCCGGCGTTCATGTCACGGCCCAGGTTGATCCCGGGGCACGTGTCGCGGCCACCGCCACCGTTGGTCCGCTTTGCATTGTGGAGGCAGGCGCGGTGATCGGCGAACGTACCCACCTGCAGGCGCAAGTCTTCATTGGCCGCGGAGCAAGCATAGGTGACGATTGCTGGCTCATGCCCGGCGTCATGGTTGCGACCGAATGCCGGCTCGGCCGGCGCGTGCGCCTGCACGCTGGCGCCGTCATCGGTTCCGATGGGTTTGGCTACGAATTCGTCGCGGGCCGCCACGAAAAGGTCCCCCAGGTCGGCCAGGTTGTCGTTGAAGACGATGTCGAGATTGGCGCCAATACCACCATCGACCGGGCGCGCTTCAGCCGCACCCTCATTGGCGAGGGCACCAAAATCGACAATCTCGTCCAGATCGCCCACAACGTGGTCATCGGCAAGCACTGCCTCATCTGTGCGCAGGCTGGAGTCTCCGGCAGCACCGTGGTCGGGGATTATGTCGTGCTGGGCGGCCAGGCCGGCCTCGCCGGCCACATCACCGTCGGGCGCGGTTCCAAAATCGACGGCCAGACTGGCGTCAATTCCGATCTCGAGCCCGGCAGCTCGGCCAAGGGGACGCCTTGGCTGCCTTACCAGCTTGAGCAACGCATCAATGTCCTCCGTCCCCGGCTGCCCGAGCTCTTCCGCCGGGTGGATGCGCTGGAGGAACAGATAAAAAAATCTTCCGCCGCAACGTGAACTCAGCAACCATGACGTCCGTATGAGCAGCAAAACCGGCCTGAAAATTTTTTCCGGCAATTCCAACCGGCCGCTGGCAGAGGAAATCTGCAAGGCCATCGACGTCCCGCTCGGGCAGGCCACCGTCACCAGTTTCCCCGACGGGGAGTCGTTCGTGAAAATCGATGAAAACATCCGCGGCCAGGATGTCTTCATCATCCAGTCCACGTGCACGCCGACGAACCATCACCTGATGGAGCTGCTCATCATGATCGACGCGGCGCGCCGTGCCTCGGCCCATCGCATCACGGCGGTCATGCCATTCTATGGCTACGCGCGCCAGGATCGCAAAGACCAGCCGCGCGTTCCCATCACGGCCAAGCTCGTCGCCAACCTGCTCGTCGCCGCCGGCGCCACGCGCGTGCTGACGATGGACCTGCATAGCCAGCAGATCCAGGGCTTCTTCGACATCCCGGTCGACCACCTCTACGCCTCGCCCGTGTTTTTCAAATATCTGGAAAAGCTGAAGGGCGAAAACATGGTCGTCCTCTCGCCCGATGTCGGCGGCATGAAGATGGCTGCGGCCTATGCCACCATCCTCGGTGCGAGCCTTGGCATGGTCTGGAAAAAGCGCACCAGCGCCACGACGGTCGAATCCATCAGCATTGTCGGTGAAATCGCCGGCAAGGATGTGCTGATCGTGGACGACATCACCGAGACCGCCGGCACGCTCGCCAACGCTGCCCGGGTCATGCGCGAAAGCGGCGCCAGCAGCGTCCGCGCTGCAGTCAGCCACAGTTTGCTCAGTCCCATTGCCTATGAACGTCTTGCGAAAGGCGATATCGACGAGCTCATCACGACGAACACCATTCCCATCGACACGCGCGGCCTGCCCATTCGCGTGCTCAGTGTGGCTGGTTTGCTGGGCGAAGCCATCCTTCGCATTCACAGCAACGAGAGCATCACGAGCCTGTTTCGCGTCAAAGGCTTCTGATTGACCGGCTCATTGCGCGCGGAACTTTTGTGCGCGACAGTTTGTCATTCATCTGCTCCATGAAATCCAAACCCTTTTCCAGCATTATCCTCATGGTCCTGGCGGCGGGTGCCGTCGGGCTGCTTGTCGCGGCCAAGGACGTCGTCGCACCCGCGGCAAAGCCTGTCTTGCACGTCGACCTTTCGCCCGTGTCCGACGGCAAATCCGGCATTGTCACCAGCTACGCCGATGTCGTTGCGCCCGTGCAGAAGGCCGTGGTCTCTGTTTATTCGACGAAAATCGTCCGTGAGCACGTCCCGATGGATCCCTTTCTCCGGCAGTTCTTTGGCGGCGAAGCTCCGTCGCGCGAAAGCAAGCAGGAGGGACTCGGCTCCGGCGTCATCGTCTCGTCCGACGGCTATATTCTCACCAACAACCACGTCGTTGAAGGCGCGGACGAGCTCAACGTCATGCTGCCTGACGACCGCGAATTCAAGGCCCGGGTCATCGGCACGGATCCGAAGACGGATGTAGCCGTCATTAAAATCGAAGCCGACCATCTGCCTACGGTCACGCTCGCTGACAGCGACAAGCTGCGTGTGGGTGACATCGTTTTTGCTATCGGTAATCCGCTGGCCATCGGCCAGACCGTCACAATGGGGATTGTCTCCGCCACCGGCCGAAAAACCCTTGGTCTGCTCGACAATGTCGGCGGCTACGAAGACTTCATCCAGACCGATGCCGCCATCAATATGGGCAATTCCGGCGGTGCGCTCATCGATGCGAAAGGCCGCCTCGTTGGCGTCAACAGCGCCATCATCTCCACGTCACGCGGCAACATCGGCATCGGCTTTGCCATTCCCATCAACCTGGCTTCGAGCATCATGCAAAGCCTCATCGAGACCGGCAAGGTCGCCCGGGGCTATCTCGGCGTCACCGCCGAGGACGTTACCTCCGAGGTCGCGGAACAGCTCGGCGTGAACAAAGACACCAAGGGAGTCGTTGTCACGGATGTGAAGCCCGACAGCCCTGCGGCCAAGGCCGGCCTCAAACGCAGCGACGTCATTCTTGCCATCAACGACAAGGTGGTCAAATCACTGGAGGATTTCCGCCTGCTGATCGCGGAGACGCTGCCCGGCACGAAGGTGAATGTCCAAATTGTGCACGATGCCAAACCGCAGGTCATTGCCGTCACGCTGGCCGCGCTCTCCGACGAGGTTACGCAGGACGAGATCATCCCCGGTGTGACTGTCATCAAGCTGACCGACGAGAAGCGCCGTGAATTGAATATCGACGATAATGTCACCGGCCTGCTCATCACCAATATCGACGACAGTTCGCCTTACAGCGACCGTCTGGTGAATGGCGTGATCATTCTCGAAATCAATCGCACGCCCGTCACCGATGTGCAAACGGCCAAGAGCCTCATCGCGAGCGGCCGCAACCTCTTCCTTGTTTATTACCACGGCGTTTACCGTTTTCTCTCGATCGATGTGAAGTAGCCATCCGGCCCTCTTTTAAAATGCGCGCCCGACCGGCGCGCATTTTTTTTCGGATTGCCTCAACTGCCCGGCTTGTCCACCGGCAATTTCGCCAGCCAGTCGGGAAGCTGGCCGGCAGGGTAGGTGGGAAAGCTCAGCTCCAGCAGTGAAAATGCCGGCACGTCAAATTTTGTCGTACCCGCGCTGCGGTCCACGAGCATCGCGACGCCGGCCGGCACCGCCCCCGCCTGCCGCAACAGTTCGAGGCATTCCAGCACGCGCCCGCCGCGCGTAACCACATCCTCGACGACAAGCACGCGTTCGCCGGGGAGGAAGGTGAAGCCGCGCCGCAGTACAAGGATGTTGTTCTCCTTCTCGGCGAAAACATAGCGCGCCCTGGCCTGTCGCGCCACTTCCTGGCCGATGACGAGCCCGCCCATCGCCGGCGCGAGCACCGTTTGGAAATCCAGCCCCCGCAACCGGGACCGCAGCAGCTCCGCTAGCCGTTCCACCGCATCCATGTGCTGGCAGACTTGTGCGCACTGGAAATAATGGGCGCTGTGCAGGCCCGAACGGAGCACGAAATGGCCCTGTAAAAGCGCCTTTGTGCGCGTGAGGATATCGAGCACTTCCTTTTGGATTTCGTCCATGAGTCCCCCACGCTGCGGCCTCGCGGGAAAAAAACAAAATCATTTTTGCAGAGCGCGGCATTCCCGCTAATCTCTTCGCATGGTCACAGCTGGGCTTCCGCTCGAAGACGAACTCGGCGACGTGCTTGAAAAGGCATTGCGCCGCGCCGGCTTTACGGCCCAGACCCTCGCGGCGCGCGCGCAGGTCGACGCGGCGCGCATCGGTGACGCCATCGATTACCGCTCCGAGCTTACGTGCGATGAGTTGCGCCGCATCGCCGCCGCGCTGGCTCTCAACGAGGTCGGCCTGTGCGCACTCGGTGCGGGCCGCTACCCGCGACCCGAAATCTCCGGCCTGCCGTTCGATTTGCATGCGCTGCACATGGCGCATGGCATCGGGGTCGCCAATGCCTACCTCGTGGCCGAGGCGGGCGCCGATCATGGCCTGCTTTTCGACGCCGGCGCTGATTTTTCGGCCCTGCAGCGAAGCTGGCCTGGCGCGATCAAGAAAATTGACGCGGTGTTTCTCACGCATGTCGAGGCCGAGCATGCCGGTGGATTGTGCGAAGCACTGGCCGCCTTCGGCACGCCGCATGCCTTTGTCCCCATGGGGGCCACAGCTCCATGTGCCGAGCCATTAGGCGAAGGATTGGTCCGCGTCTTCGGCAACCTCGAAGTAACGGTTTTTAGCACACCCGGCCATTGTGCGGCGCATAACTGTTATCTCATCCACACCCGTACCGCTGGCAGCGGTCGGGCGCTGCTGGTCTCAGGTGATCTGCTTTTTGCCGGTTCGGTCGGCGGCGGCTATTTTTGCAACCTGCGGCTGTCTGAGCAGTTGGGCCGTATCATGGAAGCTGTTCCGTCCGATACCGTGGTCGCGCCCGGCCATGGGCCGCTGACGACAATAAAAAACGAAAGGCAGTTTAATCCTTTCGTGGCATGAGAAGCGTGCCATGGGCACGCCTTCTCGAATTGGTCGGGGCGGTGAGATTCGAACTCACGACCTCTACGTCCCGAACGTAGCGCTCTACCAGGCTAAGCTACGCCCCGATGGGAATTGCGGCGCTTGAAGCGCGTTGGTGGAAGGAAAATGGAGTCAGGCCTTGCAACCGCCAGCAAGAAGAATCGGCGTGGGAGTGCCGCTGCCTGATGAATTTGGAGCCCGGTGGTCCTATTGAATGACCGCGTAAACCAGCACTTCCTGGGGCTGGCCGACGATGGCCTCATACTGCACGAGAATGTCGTCCCGGTAGGGGGAATCGGTCGAGCGGGGGGTGATCCGCAGCCGGTAACGCCGGCCTGGGCTGTCGGTGATTTGTTCGACTGTAAATTGCGGGCTATAGACCACACCGCGCAGGGTGACGGCGACGTCGCTGCCGGCTGTCACGATGATTTCCTTGGTCTCCGGCTTGCTGCCATGCATCCAGACCAGCAGTCGGGTGGAAAGCTCGATCGTCTGGGGGATTTTTACGCGCAGGGTGAGCAGGACCGGTGCATCCGGCGCATCATCTGTCGTGACCGTGACCGTCTTTTCCTGCAAGCCATTGCGGTTTCGAAGGTCGATCTGCGCTTTTAATTCACCGCTTTCCCCTGGAGCATAGGTTGTTTTGGCCATGGTTGCGGTGGTGCAGCCGCAGCTGGTCTGGACGGAGGTGACCGTCACAGGTTTATCACCGGTATTTTTGAAGGAAAAAACGGTGTCGAATGACTCCTGCCCGACCTTTGCGTCGGCTTCGATCTTGGTCGATGACCAGATAAGCGCAGCTGCTACCGGCCGGCTGGATATAACCAGCAAGGCGCATAGGGCGGCAAGTCGGGCAAAGCAGCGCATGGGAGGAATATCTTCCGATGCCCACCGAGGGGCGGCAAAGCCTGCCTGCGGCGCGGCAAATGGCGCCGCAAGGGGGTTACTTTGCCTTGGCGGGGGGAGTATAATTGGCCAGCGTGCTGGCCGCGACCTTTTGCGTCACCATGTCGTAGGTGCGCTGGATTTCAAGGTCGGCATTGCGCTTGTCGATTTTGGCCAGTTCAATGTCCTTTTGCAGATTGAAGAGATCGCGCGAGGCTTGGTCGTGGGTGTTGCGCAGGGAATCGAGCTGCACGCCGAGGTCGGCGGCTTGCCTGGCGTAGACATCGGCTTTTTGCTGATAGTCCGCTGTCTCGTCGGCGATCTTTTGATTGTCGGCGTCCCATTTGGCCCGGCGCTCGGCTTCGGCGGCGGCGTCGGCCGCACGCTGGGTTTCCTCGCGTTGATGGGCTTCCTCGGCCGCCTTGGCGATCGCCTCCTGCTTTTTTTGCTCCTCCTCGGCTTTGACCTTGGCGAGTTGCTCGGCTTTCACCTGTTCACGATGGGCGAATTCCTTGCTGAACTGTGAATAGTAAGCAACGAAAGCCGCCAGCAAAACGACAGGGATGATGAAGTAGAATTTATTCATGGAGGAGGCGCGACTTAGGAATTGTTGGCTGCGGCCCGCTTGGCGGCGGCATCGGCGTCAGCACGGGCTTTTTCGGCTGCGGCAAGTTTGTCGACCAAGCTGAGGATATTTTGGGCATTGGTCTCGGCCTGCTGAACATAGCTCTTGAGAAATGCCTGTTCCTTCAGGGCGTCCTGCTTGTCCTGTTCGAGCGCGGCGATGGCTTTCTGCTCGGTCGCGATTTCCTTCTGCAGGGAAGCCACCTGGTCCTTGTCTTTCTTCTGATCGTTAAAGGCTTTTTCCCGCTGGGCGAGGGCAGCTTCGCGGGCGTCTTGATCGGCTTTATCGCGCGCGGCCTTGGCCTCGCGCTCCCGCTTGCGGCGGTCGGCGTCCTCATTGGCCTTGATGATCGCCTGGCGGCGGGCCTCCGCTTCAGCCATGAGCTTGGCATCCCGATCGGCGAGCTCTTTTTTATGCTTGGCTTCCTGCTGCGCGTCGTAGCGATTCGCGAAAGGAATGTAGAATACGCAAAAAATGATCAAGCCGACGAGCGGCGCGAGCATGTAGATGTATTTTTTCTTCATAACCGGAAAAGTTGGGGATTATTTGGCTTTTTGAAGGGCAGCGTCACGTTTTTCGATGGCGGCTTGTACGGCGTCGCGCAGGCCTTCGATTTCCTTGGGCCTGGACTGTGGGTATTTGGCGGCATGTTCCACGGCATCGCCGGCCAGCTCGAATTTCTGCAATTCGAAGGCAAGGTAGGCGAGGAACTGCCACGATTGCCATGGCTTGTCGCCGCCGTCCTTGGCCACGCAGCTTTGGATGGCCTTGAGGGCCTCGGCGGTATTATTCAGGCCGTAAAGAATCTGTGCTGCGAGGTAGTCAAACTGACCAACCTTGGGGAAAAGCTGGGCGGCCTCATGCAGGACCTCCACGGCTTTCATGTCCTTGTGCAGTTGCTGCCATGCATTGGAGAGGAGCTTCCAGTTATCCGGCGTGGGTTCGATGTTGCCGTTATGAATGCCTGCATCGAGGAGCTCCGCGGCCTGCGAGTATTGGCCGATGTTGAAGTAGATGATGATGAGCCGGAGGTTGTCCTTCGGGGTGATTAGCGCCCCATGCTGCTGGGCGCGCTCCATGGTAAGGATGGCGCGAATGTTGTAATTGCGAGATTGCTGCTCGTCCTGCTTTTCATCGGCCATGCTGGCGAGGTTGAGATAGAAGGCCGTGAGCTGCTGCCAGTAGGTTTTATTGTCAGGCTTGGTCTTGAGGACATGCTCAAGCACATCGGCGGCATCGGCATAATTGCCAAGCTGTTGATAGGCGGCCAGCTCCAGAACATAGAAGCCATCATTGGGGTGCGCTGTGGCGCGCAAGCCCTTTCCCGCCGCGTCGAGCGCCTGTTGGACGAGCGCCTTGTCGATGTTATGCGGGTCGCGTTGGGCGATATTGTAAAGAAGCGCGGCATAGAGATATTCGCCGTTGGAAACATCAATGCCGGAAGGGGCCTTGGGAAGATCCGGATCGTTAACGACCTGAAGCCAGCGCTCGATATAGCCGCGGGCCTTGTTGTAATTGACCATTTGCATGGCAGGATCCTTATCCTCGGAAGCTCGTTCATTGTAGAGGCTGGCGAGGTAAAAGCGAAATTGCTGGCAGGTCTTTTTATCGAAATAGTGATAGGTCTCCCCGAGCTTGAGCGATGTTTCCAATGGCTCCAAGGCGCCGGCGAAGTCGCTCTTCTGAAACAAAATCTGCGCCTTGCTGGTGGAAAGGATGGCGCGATCATAACTGGTGGGCCCGACGCCGGGAAGAAGCGAATCGATTAGGGCGAGGGCGCCATTGTAGTCTTTGGCGTCGACCAGCGGCTGCACTTTGGGTAGCGCTTCCGAGACTTTATCCGAGAGCTCATGGGGTTGCTGTGATTGCTCAGGGGCATTCGTGTCCGGGGTTTGATCGGAGATATTCGTTGGCCCGGAGTCCTGGGCATCAGCCTGCGCGAACCCACCGGCAAGGCCGCTAGCCAAGAGCAGGATGCGGAGTAAGGATGAAAGCGATGGGGAGGAATTGCGCATGAGAAGCGGGCTTATTTGTCCTCGAGGCTGAAAGTGATGAGTTCCGACATGCGGACACTGACGGGCTGGCCGCCCCGTTTGCCGGGTTTGAATCTCCATTTGCCGACGGCTTGAAGAGCAGCCTGGTCAAGATCATGCTGGCCGGAGCTGGTGATGACATACACACTTACAACGCTGCCCTGTGTATCGCAAACCAAGCCGACATTGACTGCGCCCTCGATGCCTTGCCGCTTCAGGTCAAACGGATACTGGGGCTCGGGCTGAAAGCGGGGTTCGGGTGCCTGATCAAGGTCGGCCAGATTGAAGATCTTGGCGCCGGCGAGATTGGTGTGCTGAACGGGAACGTTGATCGCAGAGCCGGCATTCAGCGTGGGCGGCGGCGGGGGCTCGATGGGCGTGGTGAAGGCATCGACCGGCACGGTCGTGGGCATGTCCACGAGAGTGGGCATCTGCATCTGCGGCGTGTCGGCGTCGAGGTCCTTGACCTGTTCAGTCTCTTCCGGCGGCGGTGGGGGCGGCAGTTCGATTTTGATCGTGGGAGTGTCGTCTTCGTGCTTGATGTGCTTGGGCCCGCCTTTGAATAGCTGCGGCACCACGGCCACCGCGGTGGTGGCGGAGATGACGATGAGAAAAGCTGTGACGAGATCGCGGCGCATGAGGAAGTCGGTTTTATCTGCCGGTCGGATAAGTCTTTGTCGTGTCGATCGAGACCTGCTCGATATTGAGCAGGCGGATCTGGTCGAGCACTGCGACGGCTTGGCCGAAAAGAGCCTTGTCATCGGTGGTGATCAGGATGCGCGTGTCGTCGCGATTGGCCTGCTGATAACTGGCGAGACGGGGGGAAAGTTCTGACATGGTGATAGGCTCGCGATTCCAATACAGCGTGCCCGTATCGGAAATTTGCAGCGTCACCATTTTGGGCGGCGTCGTATTCTTGCTCGGCACGCCCACTGGCAATTGGACAGGGAGGGACTGAAGCTTGTTCAGCGACAGCACGAACAGAACAAAGGTGGCGAGCAGGAAGAAAATGACGTCAATGAGCGGAATGATCTCAATGCGCGCCTTCTTCTTACCTGTGGATTTGAAACTTCCGCCTTCCATATTGTTTTTGAAATAAAAATTGATCGTTACCTTAGCGTAGACGTGAAGAGCAGGAGAAAATTAGAAAGAAAGGGTGTGTTTTACTGCTTACCGGCTTGTTTTGAGCGGGTTTCGATGTAAACCTTCCCAAATCCGGCTTTGCGCGCCTCGTCCATCACGTAAACAACAGCAAAGAAATGGGCGTTTTCATCACCGTTGACCAGGATGCGGCCATCGGGATCGGCTTGATGATATTCGACCAAGCGCTGCAGGAACTGATCGGCGGTCACTGAATCCTTGTCCCATGCCAGAGCGCCTTCAGCCAGTATGGTGACAGTATGCGTGCCATTGGGATCGCGTCCCACACTCGTTACGCTATCCGGCTGGCGCACCTGCAGACCGTTGGACTTGGTCAGCGAAAGCGTGAACAGAACGAATGTGGCGAGCAGGAAGAAAATGACGTCAATGAGAGGGATGATCTCAATGCGCGCCCGCTTTCTGCCGCCGGAACTGGAGCCTCCACCGTGCATGGGTAGGGTGATGTGATGCTAGCTTATTGCGGGAAGGGGGGGGCAGTCTCGGATTTCTTGATGATGATCTCAAGAGCGTTGGACGCATCCTCGACCTCATGCTTGGCTTCTTCGACGCGGGCGTTGAGGTAATTATAGGGGAAGAGGCAGGTGACGGCGATGAAAAGACCGCAGCAGGTGGCGATGAGCGCCTCGGCCACGCCGCCGGTGATCTGGCCGGCATTGCTGGCGATATCGCCACCGGTGCCGAGGGAGCCGAAGGTTTTCATCATGCCGGTGACGGTACCGAGCAGACCGAGCAGCGGAGCTGCGGTGATGACCGTGTCAAGCGTAGCGAGGCCTTGCTGGAACCGGTTCATTTCCTGATTGGCGGCGCGGATGAAGGCGTTGGCCATTGAGAGATCCTTGTTGGACAGTGCGTAAGTCAGGATGCGGGCTAGGAAATCGCCGCTCTTTTTGCCCAGCGCGAGGGCGCCATCGATATCGCGGGCCTCCACCTTCTCAAGGATCTTCTCCACCACCGCGTGCTCGCGCGCGCCGTTTTCACGGGCAATGAAGAAGAGGCGCTCGATGACAACAGTGAAACCCACCAGGAAAATGATAAGGATGGGCCACATGACGGGGCCGCCTTTCTTGAACAGTTCCATGGGCGTGTCGTCGCCGAGCAGGAAGGCTAGGGGGAGGCAATGGGTGATCATATCGGGTGTGAGTTAGTTTTTTAGGTTAGCTCTGTAAGAGCGGAAAAATGCGGCGGGAGTAGGGAGGATTGCTTATTTTGACATGAGCCATTTTTTTGGTTCACACAAAATTTTGGCGGAGTATCACATTAAACAGCAAATAAACTAAAGGGGAATTCAAATTTTCAGCAGGATCCGGATATTAGCCGGCTTGGGTGTGGCTACGGTGACGGCTCGAAATGTTTGAGGCTGGTGGAGTAGGGTGGCCGAGCGGAAAATAAACAGTAGAAATGTGAACTTGGAAAAATTGCGCGCCCTCTGTCAAACACCTTTGTCAGCAATATGAATTATTTTTCGCGATGGCTGCCCGACTAGGACTCGAACCTAGACAAAACGAGTCAGAGTCGTTTGTGCTACCAATTACACCATCGGGCAGTGCGAAGAAATTCTTTCCCTGGGCGTCGCGAAGTGGAGCCGGCGATGGGATTCGAACCCGCAACCGCCTGTTTACAAAACAGGTGCTCTGCCATTGAGCTACGCCGGCGAAAACCGCTGCGCTTTCATAATACACAATATATTGAGCGAATCTGGAATATATTGAGCGAATCTGAGAAACAACAGAAAACCTTTTGTCCACCTTGGGGAAGGAGGTGGTGGCTCCCCGGGGACTCGAACCCCGAACCTACTGATTAAGAGTCAGCTGCTCTACCATTGAGCTAGGAAGCCAAAAGTGACCATAGAACGAGAGTGAAGGGACAAAAACTCAGCAACACACACTCGATGTCAACAGCAATTCCCGCTCTCGGCGTGGCTGCCCGGCCAGCTGGCATTTTCTTAAAAATCCCCTTGCCAACTCCGCCCGCGCCTAGTGTTTTTGTCCACTCCACTCATGCAAAAGACGAAAAAATCCGTCGCCAAGCGCTTCAAGCTCACCGCTCGCGGGAAGCTCGTGCGCCGCACGCCGGGCTTTCGGCACCTGCTGGCCGCGAAGTCGACGAAGCAAAAACGTCGCGCCTCGAAGGACAAGCTCGTCGCCAAAGGCCATGCTGCGCCGCTCATCCGCTGCCTGCCGTTCGGCCTCTAATATAAGAGCCCAGCGCGCAAATCCTAACTTCGCCAGGCGGGTGAACTCCAACGAAGCGACCCGCCGGCGCCAAAACACCAAATAACATGCCTCGTGTCACCAACTCCCCCGCGTCGCGCAAGCGCCGCAAGAAAGTGCTGAAATACGCCAAGGGCTATTTCGGCAACAAATCCAAGCTCTTCCGCTACGCGAAAGAAGCCGTCCAGCACGCCTGGCAATACGCCTACCGCGATCGCCGGAAGAAAAAAGGCGAATGGCGCTCCCTCTGGATCGTCCGCCTCAATGCCGCCTGCCGCGCCGCCGGCCTCAGCTACAACCGCTTCATCGAAGGCCTGCACGCCGCCAACATTGCGCTCGACCGCAAGGTTCTGGCCGATCTGGCTGTGCGCGACGAGGCCGCGTTTAACGCCCTGGTCAAACATGCCCAGGACGCGTTGAAGACCAAGGCTGCCGCAGCGAAAAAAGCCTGAACTTCCAACGCGAGCCCGGGCGGGCTCGCTTCTCCGCTTTTGCCGCACCCGGAGGACGGGCCCCAGCCGGGGCGCCGTCCTCTTTCTTTTGGCCGGCCGTGGCGGCCCGCGGATTGGTTTAAATTTATCCGTGCCAATCCGCGCAATCCGTGGTTACCAAGTCTCTTCCCCATGCACGATCAACTCACCGCGCTCCTCGCCAAGGCGACCGCCGAGCTTTCCGCGCTGTCGTCGCGCCCTGACTTTGAGGCCGCCAAGGCCCGCCTGGTTGGCCCCAATGGCGAACTCACCGCGCTGATGAAGCAGATGGGCGCCGTGCCCAAGGAGGAACGCCCGGCGTTGGGCAAGCTCATCAACGAAGCCAAGACGCAGCTCCAATCCCTGCTCGATGCCGCGCTCCGGCGCATCGCCGATTCGGAGATCGCGTCGCAGCTCGGCCCGCCCGTTGATCCCACGCTGCCCGCGCCCAATGGCGGCCCCGGCACGCGGCATCCACTCACACTCGTGCGCGAGGAGATGTGTCGCATCCTGCGCAAGGTCGGCTTCACCGTTGCCGACGGCCCGGAGGTTGAGACCGAGTTCTATTGCTTCGACGCGCTCAACACCCCCGCCGACCATCCCGCGCGCGACGCGCAGGACACGTTTTATTTTCCCGAGACCTCTCGCTTCGGCAACATCGCCCCGCGCACGCCGGGCGAACGCTATCTCCTGCGCACGCACACCTCGTCGGTGCAGATCCGCACCATGCTCAAGCAGCCGCCGCCCATCCGCATCGTCTCGCCCGGCCGTGTCTTCCGCCGCGACACCAGCGACGCGTCGCACTCGGCTAATTTTCACCAGCTCGAATGCCTCTACGTCGATCGCGATGTCACCGTGCGTGATCTCAAGGCGCTGCTCGACTACATCTTCACGTCGCTCCTCGGTCCGGGCACCAAGACGCGTTTCCGGCCGCACTATTTCGGCTACACCGAACCGAGCTTCGAGGTGGATCTCAGCGCGAAACATCTCCCGAAGGTCAACAAGGAGTGGATTGAGATCGGCGGCTGTGGCATGGTCGATCCCTCGGTCTTTGAGGGCGTCGGCTACAATCCCGAGATTTGGAGCGGCTATGCCTTTGGCATGGGTCTCGAACGTCTGGCCATGACGCTCTACGGCATCGATGACATCCGTTATTTTTACCAGAATGACCTGCGGTTTCTGAAGCAGTTTGCGTGAGGCCAAAGCGATGAAAATTTCCCTCAACTGGCTTAAGGATTACGTCGCGCTCGATGCCTCCATCGAGGAATTGAAGCACGCCATCACGTTTCTCGGCTTCGAGGTCGAGGGCGTCCACCACACTGGCGCGCCGAAGCTCGAGCATGTCGTGGTCGGCGAAGTGCTCACGCGCGACAAGCACCCCAACGCGGACAAGCTTTCCGTTTGCACCGTTGATATCGGTCCCGCCGGCGGTGTGAAGACCATCGTCTGTGGCGCGCAAAACTACAAGGTGGGCGACCGCGTGCCCGTCGCGCTTCCCGGCGCCGTGCTGCCTGGGGATTTCAAAATCAAGCAGTCCAAAATCCGCGGCCAGCTCTCCGACGGCATGATGTGCTCTGCCAAGGAACTGGGCATCGCGGAGGACGCTGACGGCCTGCTTATCTTAGAAGGCCGCCCGGCACTCGGCGCGCCGATCAATGACGTGCTGCCGGCTGGAGATGTCGTCTTTGATGTCGAGATCACGCCCAACCGCCCCGACGGCCTCTCGCACCTCGGCCTCGCGCGCGAGCTTGCCGCGTGGTTCAAGCGCGATCTCGTGTATCCGCAGGTGAAATTCAACGGACATCCGCCCGATGCCGCGCCGCATCCGGACCTGCTTTCGTCCGTTAATGTCGAAGTCGGTGAGGACTGCCCGCTTTATTCCGCGACCATCCTGGCCGGCGTGAAAATCGCCCCGAGTCCGGTGTGGCTGCAGGAGCGCCTCAAGGCGGTCGGCCTGCGGCCCATCAACAACGTCGTCGATGTTGGCAACTACGTCATGCTCGAGTCCGGCCAGCCGATGCATGCGTTCGATGCCAGGAAAATCGCCGGCCGGAAAATCATCGTCCGCCGCGCCGCCGACGGCGAGAAGCTCGTTACGCTCGATGGCAAGGAGCGCGCTCTTTCCTCCCGCATGCTGGTCATTGCCGACGCGGAAAAACCGCTGGTCGTCGCTGGCATCATGGGCGGCGCCAATGCCGGGGTGGATGAAACCACGACCGACCTCGTGCTTGAGGTAGCCTACTTCAAGCCGCAATCCATCCGCTGGACCTCGAAGCGCCTCGGCCTCGCCTCCGATTCATCCTATCGTTACGAGCGCGGCGTCGACCCGCACATGGCGCTCGAAGCCTCGCACCGCGCCATCGACCTTCTTCTTGAAACCGCCGGCGGCCGTGTCGTCGGTCCTCTTCATCAGGTGGGCGGCGATGTGCCGTGGAAACGCGAGATCGTCGTCACGCCCGCTTTCATCCGCCGCAAACTCGGTTTCGAGATCCCCGCCGCCGAGATGAAGGCCGCGCTGGAATCGCTTGAGTTGAAAATCGCCCGCGAGGACGACATGCCCTTCGGTCCGCAGTGGACGGTTTCCATTCCGAGCTGGCGCGGCGATCTCGACCGCCCCATCGATCTGGTCGAGGAAGTGCTGCGCCTGCATGGCTCCGACAAGGTACCCGCCAGCCCGGTGCTCGTGCCCGGACTTGTGGGTGACGACGATCCGGTCGTGGCCTTCACGCGCCGCGTCACGGATTATTTTGTCGGCCAGCATTTCCACGAGTGCGTCAACTACACGCTGCGCTCGCGTCAAGAGCTGCAGACCTGGGTCTCGCAGACTTCCGCGCAGGAACTCGCGCTCGCCAACCCGCTCGTCGAGGACATGTCGCACCTCCGTTCCACGCTGGCGATGGGCCTGCTCGACACGGTCAAGCTCAACCAGTCGCGCGGCGTCGCCATCTCGCGCGTCTTCGAGACGGGCCGCGTGTTCGTCGAGTGTGACGGGCAGATTTTTGAAGCCGCCTGCGCGGCGTTTGTCCTTGTGCAAAACGATTCCGACCGTGCGTGGCTGCACCGCGAGCCGCCTGATTTCTATACCGCGAAGCGTCACGTCGAGATCATCGCCGGTGCCGCGGGGATGGATTTTGCGCAGCAGCCGCTCACTGCCGCGCTCGGCCCGTATTATGGCTGGCAGGAAGGCCATTCCGCCGCCGCCGGTGACCTCCTCGGCGATGGCTGGACCGTGCGTTTCGGCCTGCTCAACCTCGCAATGGTCCAGGCCCTGGGCCTCGAGGGGAAAATCTATTGCGGCGTTTTCTCGATTCTGCCGGAAAAACTCGCCGTCGCCCCCGCCCGCCGCCGCTATGCCGATTTCAGCCTTTTCCCCGCTGCGCTGCGCGATCTCGCGCTAGTGGTCGATACGGCCGCGCCGGCCGGCGACATCCGCGCCCGGCTCGCCCAGTCCGCCCGCGCTGCCGTGGGGAGTGCCTTTGCCGTCGAGTCGGTCGAAGTTTTCGACGTTTATCGCGGCCAGGGCCTGCCAGAGGGGAAAAAGAGCCTGGCATTTTCCTTCGTGTTCCGCGCCGCCAATCGCACGCTGACAGACGACGAGGTCAACGCCGCTTTTCAAAAAATCCAGGACGACGTCGTCAAGACCGCCGGCTACGCCATCCGCAAATAGCCATGCCCCAGCCCGCCGATTTCAACATCGACCATCTGGCCAGCCTCGCGCGCCTCGCGCTCACGGCCGAGGAGAAGGCCCGTTTCTCGGCTCAGATTAGCGATGTGCTGGCCTATATCGCGCAGCTGAAGGAAGTGGACGTTTCCGGCGTCGAACCGACCGCGCATGCGTTTCCGCTCTTCAACGTCTGGGCCGAAGACATGCCGCAGCCGGGCCTGCCGGTCGACGTCGCGCTCCGGAACGCGCCCGCGCAGCGCGACCACATGATCGTTGTGCCGAAAGTCGTGGAATGACGATGTCCGACGAACTTTTTTTCCAACCCGTCGCCGGACTCGCCGCGCAGCTTGCTGAGAAAAAAATCTCCTCGGTTGAGCTGATGCAGGCCGTGCTCGCGCGCACGCAGGCGGTCGAGCCGCGGGTGCAGGCTTTCAACTCGTACGACGGAGCCGGTGCGCTGGTCCAGGCCCAAGCTTCGGATGCCCGCCGTGCCGCCGGACAGACGAGGGGCCCCCTCGATGGCATCCCTGTCGGCATCAAGGATGTCATTTCCGTCACCGGCCAGCCGCTGACCGCATCGAGCAAGATATTGGCGAATTTCGTCTCGCCCTATGACGCAACCGTCACGCGCAAGCTCAAGGATGCCGGCGCGATTTGCTGGGGCCGCCTCAATCTCGACGAGTTCGCGATGGGCTCATCCACGGAAAATTCCGCATTCAAATCCACCTGCAATCCGTGGGATCTTGCGTGTGTGCCTGGCGGCTCATCCGGCGGCAGCGCCGCGGCGCTCGCCGCTGGCGAGGCCATCGCCACGCTTGGCTCGGATACTGGCGGTTCCATCCGCCAGCCAGCCGCGCTCTGCGGCGTGGTCGGCCTCAAGCCGACCTACGGCCTCGTCTCCCGCTACGGCCTGATCGCCTTCGCGTCGTCGCTCGACCAGATCGGGCCTTTCACGCGCACGGTCGAGGATGCGGCAATCATGCTTGGCACCATCGCCGGGCACGACACGAACGATTCGACATCGTTCAAAACGGAAATTCCCGATTACCGGGCCGAACTCGCGAAGCGCCGCGGACCATGGAAGCTCGGTATCGCGAAGGAATATTTCGGCGCAGGTCTCGACCCGGAAGTCGGCGCCGCCGTGCAGGCCGCGATCGATTATTACAAGAAACTTGGCTGCGAAATCCGCGAAATCTCGCTGCCGCACACACAGCATGCCGTCGCAGTTTATTACATCATCGCCACGGCCGAGTGCTCGTCGAATCTCGCCCGCTATGACGGCATCCGCTACGGCCATCGCGCGAAGGGCGCGACCGATATCGTGGACCTTTATTTCAAGTCGCGCGCCGAAGGCTTCGGTCCCGAGGTGAAGCGGCGCATCATCCTTGGCACCTACGTGCTCAGCAGCGGCTACTACGACGCGTATTATCTGCGCGCGCAGAAGGTCCGCACGCTCATCCGCCAGGATTTCCTCAACGCCTACAAGGAGGTGGACGCCATCCTCACGCCGACCTCGCCCACGCCTGCGTTCAAGAAGGGCGAGAAGGCCGCCGACCCGCTTTCGATGTACCTGAGCGACATCTATACCATTGGCGTGAACCTCGCCGGCCTGCCCGGCATCAGCGTGCCCTGCGGTTTCTCGTCCGGCGGTCTGCCCATCGGTCTGCAAATCATCGGCCAGCCGTTCAAGGAAGCCGACCTGCTCGCCATCGCTGGCGCCTATGAACGGGGCCATGACTGGCACCTGAAACATCCCAAGCTTTAACCGCAAAGGAACGGATCCATGTCAAACTACGAAGCGGTCATCGGCCTTGAGGTTCACGTCCAGATCAAGACGCGTTCCAAGATGTTCACGCGCGTGGCTGCCGGCTACGGCACCGAGCCGAACACGCTCACCGATCCGGTCATTCTCGCTCTGCCCGGCGTCCTGCCCGTCATGAACAAGGTTGCGCTCGATGCCGTCATCAAGGCCGGTCTCCTGCTCGGCTGCGAGATCGCGCCCGTCTGCAAATGGGATCGGAAAAATTATTTCTACCCCGACTCGCCGAAGAACTACCAGATTTCCCAATACGACCAGCCCATCTGCCTTGGCGGCCAGGTTGAGATCGAGCTGCCCGGGTCGGCGCGCAACGTCATGGGCGAGCACAAGAAAATACCGCTCACCCGCATCCATCTCGAGGAGGACGTGGGCAAGCTGAACCATTACGCCAACGACTCGCTCGTGGACTACAACCGCGCTGGCACGCCGCTGATGGAAATCGTCTCCGAGCCCGCGATGCATGCCGCCGAGGAGGCCTTTGCCTATCTGACGGCGCTCAAGGCCGTCATGATTTACGGTGGCATCTCCGACTGTGACATGGAAAAAGGCCAGCTCCGCTGCGATGCCAACATCTCCATCCGGCGACCGGGCGAAACCAGACTCGGCACGAAGGTCGAGCTGAAGAACCTGAACTCCATTTCCTTCGTGCGCGACGGCATCGAGCATGAAATCAAACGGCAGATTTCGGTCGTCGAAAGCGGCGGCACGATCGTGCAGGAAACGCGCGACTACGACGGCCAGACCGGCACCTCTCAGTCGCTGCGCTCAAAGGAAATGGCCCACGATTACCGCTATTTTCCCGATCCCGACCTCATGCCGGTGAAAGTGGACGAGGCATGGAAGCAAAGAATCCGCGCCGAATGTCCCGAGCTGCCGTTCGACAAGCAGCGCCGGTTCCTTGAGCAATACCAGATTCCCTACACCATCACGTCTGTGCTCGTGCCCGAGCGTGAACTCAGCGATTTCTTTGAGGAAGCGGCCAAACTTGCCGGCGGAGGTAAAGCGCAGGCGGCGGGCAACTGGATCGTCAACGACCTCTTGCGCGAGCTCGGCAATGCGGAGATTCCGCTGGCTGACTCCAAGGTTCGTCCGGCGCACGTCGCCGCGTTGGTGAAACTCATCGAGGCTGGCACGATTCTTGGCAATGCAGCGAAGGAAGTTTTTATCGCGATGTTCACGTCCGGCGAAATGCCGGAAGTCATTGTTGAAAAGAAAGGCCTTAAAGTCGAAACGAACCTCGGCGAACTGGAGCAATGGTGCCGCGAGGCCATTGCCGGCAACCTGAAGGCCTTCGCCGACTTCAAGGCGGGCAAGGACAGCGCGATCAATGGCTTCAAGGGTCCGGTGATGAAGGCGGCCAAGGGCAAGGCCGACCCGAAGCTGGTGGACGAGACCTTGCGCCGTTTGCTTGCGCAGATGTGAGGGCCGGCGTGGCTCGCGAAACACGCAAGTGAGTTGCGCATGGCCGGTGCGGACTTAGCGTGTTGTGCCATGAACGATAAAAATTTCCCCTCTGATTCATTCTCGCGGCGCGATGTGCTCAAGACCATGGGTGCCAGCGCCGCCTTGCTGGGCCTGGGCCTGCTTTCAGCCAAAAAACTCTCCGCCGACGACACCCCTGCCGTCGTGCCGCCCGGCGGCACCGAACCTTTGCCGTGGGAATTGCCCAAGCTCGGCTATGCCTATGACGGGCTTGAGCCGCACATCGATGTGCGGACGATGGAGATCCATTACACGAAGCACCATCAAGCGTATATCGACAACGCGAAGAAAGCGCTGGCCGATTATCCCGAGCTGCTGGCGCTCGGCGCCAATGGCCTGGTGGTCAATCTTGACAAAGTGCCGGAGAAAATCCGCCCGGTGGTGCGCAACAACGCCGGCGGACACGTCAATCACACGTTTTTCTGGGAAATCATCACACCGGTTGCGGGTGAAGAGCCGTCGGGTGTGCTGGCGGCCGCCATCACGCAAACCTTTGGTTCAATCGATGAATTCAAGAAGGAATTCACCGCCGCGGCGATGGGTCGTTTTGGCAGCGGCTGGGCCTGGCTCAGCGTGAAGGACGGTCAGCTGGCGGTGCATTCAACGACGAATCAGGATTCGCCGCTCATGGGCGGCTTCACCCCCGTGCTCGGTCTCGACGTGTGGGAGCACGCCTACTACCTCAAGCACCAAAACAAGCGCGCCGACTACGTCGCGGCGTTTTGGGAGGTGGCCAACTGGCCGCAGGCCGGGGCCAATTACGCCGCGGCAGTGAAGGCTTGACCGGTTTTTAAAAAACATGAGGCCGCCCGGAAAGAGCGGCCTCATGGGAAAACATCCAAAGATGTCGTTAGGTGTAGTCAGGTAGTCTCAACCGGCTTTCGTGGCTCAATCCCTGTGGTGATCGTAGTCGGAGCTGTCCCAAGCCACGAATGCCGTGAAAAAAACGAGGAAAAACATGACGAATAACATGATTCAATCCCCCTCGGCTTATGTTTTATGAAGCTGGATCTTTTTTGGGTGCCAAACCGGGTCTGGTCTCAGCGGGCCGCGGAGGCCTCGGAGCTTTTGCGGCTGGCGGGAGAGATGCCGAAGAATTCGACCACGTGCGTGATGTCGCTGTAGCCGCGATTCTTCAGGATTTCCTCGACCTGCTTGACGACGCGGCGCAGTTCGCCGGCGGTTTCCGCATCGATCTCTTCCACGTTATGGGTGTCTTTGCACACAATGTGGTAGTGGTTCGTGCCATTGAGGTTGATTTCGTAAAGGGCGGTGCCGTTGTGGAGGAAGCTGCGGCGAACGAGATTGAGCTCTTCGAACACGGCCAAGCAGCGATATACGGTGACGAGGTCGCACGAGCTGTCGGCAAGGTCATCGTGCAATTGCTCGATGCTTGCAGGTTGGGCGCGTTTGATGAGCGCATTGACGATGGCGATACGGGGCTGCGTAATGCGCAGGCCAGCGGACTTCAGACGGGCACAGGCTTGATCGAGGGCAGAGGTGGGCTTCGGAGCGGCTTTTAATCCGGCCAAGGGATGATGAATATGAGTTGCTATCATAGTAATGTTAATTTTTAGCAGTCTTTTCTGTAAAAACAAGTAAAATCTTTGTTTACACCTTGCTTTTTATGTTAAAAATGTAAAATTTTACACATGATTTTACAATCCCGTTTGCAATATTCCACGGGCAGATGATTTGCAGCACATTGATGCAACGCAGAGTTGCAAAGTTGCACAGAGGGTGCACCTCTGATACCTAACTGTTAGCCTTATGTCCGACCTCGATTTCACTGAAATTGTTGAGCTCATCTGCAAGGAGGATTCCCGCTTTGATCGGAAGGCTTACGAATTCATCCGCCAGGGCCTCGATCACACGGTGAAGGAAATCAAAAAAAAGGACAGCAGCCGTGCGGCGCGTTCATTACACGTCACCGGCGCGGAGCTGCTCCATGGCCTGCGCGATTATGCGCTCGATCAATTTGGTCCGCTCGCGAAAACCGTGCTCAACGAGTGGGGCATCCAGCGTTGCGCCGATTTTGGCGACATCGTCTTCAATTTGATCGAATATAATGTGTTCAGCAAAACCGAGAATGATCGCCGCGAGGATTTCGCCGACGTCTTCAATTTCGATGACGCGTTTGTGAAACCTTTCCTCCCGGCCCGCAGCCGTCGCTTCGGTTCGTCCGCTGAGACCGTTGGCTCGGCCTAGCGGTCCGCCACCGCACCGGCAAAAATTTTCCGCGCCGTGCGCGGCCACCGTCTTCCCATGTCCAAAAAAACTTCCATCGCCGCCGACCTCCGCCTTCTCGGGCCATTTTGGGGCGAGCGGGTCGAGCGTTTTGTCCTGTCCAACGGTCTCACCGTGCTGCTCAAGCCTGATCGTTCCGCCGCGCTCGCTTCCGTGCAGGTCTGGGTGAAAACGGGCAGCATCCACGAGGGTGCGCAGCTTGGCGCCGGACTCTCGCACTTTCTCGAACACATGCTGTTCAAGGGCACGGAACGCCGGGCCGGCCGCGACATCTCCGCGACCGTCCAGGTTCATGGCGGCTACATCAACGCCTACACGACCTTCGACCGCACCGTTTATTACATCGACCTGCCCAGCGAGCACGTCGGGGTCGCCATCGACCTGCTGGCCGACGCCATGCTGCATTCCACGCTGCCCGCCGATGAAGTCGTGCGCGAGCGCGACGTCATCCTGCGGGAAATCGCCATGACGCAGGACGATCCCGATGACCGCATTGCCGAGACGCTTTTTTCCACGGCCTTTCGTGAGCATCCGTACCGTCATCCCATCATCGGCCATCGCGACGTTTTCGCCGCCGTCACGCGCGACGAACTCGCCGCCTACTATCGGGCCCGCTACGTGCCCAACAACCTCGTCGTGGTCGTGGCTGGCGACATCGATGTCGCATCCATCCGGGCCGAGATAGAAAAGCATTTCAGCACCGCCCCGCGCGCGGCGCTCGCGCCCGTGCTCGTGCCCGACGAGCCGCCGCAGCTCGCTCCGCGGGCCCAGCATCGTTTTGAGGAGGTCGAACTCGCGCGCGCCTTTCTCGCCTGGCAGATTCCGGGGCTCACGCATCCCGACGCCCCGCTGCTGGACCTGCTGTCCACCATCCTGGGCCATGGCGACAGCTCAATCCTCTGGCAGGAAGTTCGCGAGCAGGCGCGTCTGGTGCACACGATTGATGCGAGCAGCTGGAATCCCGGCAGCGCTGGTCTTTTCAGCATCTCTTTCACCTGTGATGAGGCCAAGCGCGAGCCCGCGGCCGCGGCGGTTGAGCGCGCGCTTGCCCGTTGCGCTGTGCGCGGCTTTTCACCCGCGCAGCTCAAGAAGGCCATCCGCCAGCTTGCCGTGGCCGAGATCAACACGCGAAAAACCATGTCGGGCCAGGCCGCGCGTCTGGGTCTCGCGGAGGTCGTGATCGGCGATCTCGACTACAGCCGCACTTATTTCGAACGGCTGGCTACGGTCACGTCGGCGGATCTTCGCCGCGTGCTCAAAACCTACCTGGTGCCGTCACATCTCACCTCGGTTTCGCTGAATCCCGCGAGTGCCGCCGTGAAAAAAAATGAAAAGGCCGCGGTCCGTGCCGTCTCGGCGGATTTTGAGGAAATCAAGCTCGCCAACGGTGCGCGCCTGCTGCTCCAGCCCGATTCGCGCCTGCCCAACCTCCATCTCCGCCTCGCGTGCCTCGGCGGCTCACTTTACGAGGCGCCTGGCAAGCGCGGTGCGACCGCGCTTATGGCCACGCTGCTGGCCAAGGATACGCGCACCCGCACTGCCGCCGAAGTGGCCCAGGCCATCGAGGAGGTGGGCGGCGCGCTCCAGCCCTTCGCGGGCAACAATGCCTTTGGACTCGCCGTTGAGGTCCTGCCCACCGACGTCGATCGCGCGCTGTGGCTGCTGGCCGAAGCTGCGCTGACGCCCGCTTTCGACAAAAAAACCTTCGCTACCGAGCGCGCCGCGCAGCTGGCCGAATTGCAGCATGATGCCGATGACGTCGTCACCTTCAGCCGGAAGCTCCTGCGGAAAAAATTCTTCGGTGCGCATCCCTTCGCGATTGATGCCACCGGCGATGAAACCGGCCTGGGCGCCCTGGCGCCCTCAGACCTCGCGGCGTTGCATCGCACGCTCCTGGTCGGGCCCAACATCGTCCTGGCCGTCGCGGGCGATTTTTCGTCGCGGAAACTGGCACCCAAGCTCCGGGCCTTTCTGGGGAAATTTCCGCGAACTTCGCCACCGGTGCCGGCCTTCCGATTCAGTGGTCCGGCGACCGTCGGGAATTTCGTCGAGAAGCAGCCGCGCGAACAGGCGGTGGTATTCCAGGCTTTTCCCGGCCCGGGCCTGCTGGCGGAGGATTTTTATGTGGGCGAGGTGGCCGACGAGCTGTTCAGCGGCATGGCTTCGCGCCTTTTCGAGCGCGTGCGCGAGGAAAAGGGTCTCGCGTATTTTGTGCGTTCCGCCCGGGTCACCGGTCTCGACGCTGCGATGTTCTATTTTTACGCCGGCACCGCCCCGGCCAGTGCCGCCGCCGTGCTCGAGGAGATTGATCTGGAGGTCGCCCGCGTGCAGTCCGGCGGCGTGGATGAGGCCGAGCTGCGCCGCTGCCAGACGCGCCTCAAGGCCGGCCGCCGCCAGAGCCTGCAGTCCAACGGCGCGAGGGCGGGGCAGGCCGCGCTCAACGCGCTTTACGGCCTGCCGGTCAACGACTGGAAAAATTACGATGTGCGGGTTGACGCGGTCACGCGTGACGACCTGGCGCGCTTTGCCCTGAAATATTTCCAGCGCGCGCAGCGCACGCAGCTTGTGGTCAGCCCGTAAAGCCTGCGCAGGCTTTTATTTTCAACCGGCTAGCTTGGGCGGGTCGGTGAAGCCGCCGCTCCATTTCAGCTTGGTCCGGACGACGGAGAAGTGGGAGTAGTCCAGCCGCTGCACGAGCGGCAGCTTGAGGTTCGCGAGGCTGATCTCCACGGGCGTATTTTCACACACCATCAGGTTGCGCTGGCCGTCCACGGCGACGAGGAGGCGGGAATGGCCGCTGCGGTTGAACACGCGCAGCCGCACGTTATGCTGGAAGATAATTGAGCGGTTGCTCAGCGTGTGCGGGCAGATGGGCGTCATCGCAATGACGCCGGCATCGGGGTGGATGATCGGTCCGCCGGCGGAAAGATTATAGGCAGTCGAGCCGGTGGGCGTGGAAAAAATCAGGCCGTCGCACGAATAATCGGTCACGAGCTCATCGCCGGCCAGGACCTCGAGCCGTACCAGGCGCGAGTTGACCTCGTTCTTGATCAGAACGTCGTTGAGTGCGAAATCGTGCTGGCCGGGCTCGGTCGAGCAGTCGAGGAGCGAGCGCCACGCCAGCCGATAGGCTCCGCCGAGCAACGCAGTGAACTGCGCGCGCGCTTCGTCCGCTGAAAAGGTTGTGAGGAAGCCGAGGCTGCCGCGATTTACACCGATGATGGGCACTTGCGCCTGGGCCGCCTCGCACGCCACGCCGAGCAGCGTGCCATCGCCGCCGATGACGCAGCACGCGTCAAATCCCGTCAGCCATCCGGCCGGACGGGGAAATGCCGGCGCATGCATGGCTTCCACCCCTGATTTCCGGGCAATGTCCAGCAGCGTCTGCGCAAGCTCGGGCGCGCCGTTTTTCTGCTCGTTGACGAGGAAGGCGAGTTTGCGGATGGGCTGCATGCTTAACCGCTAATTGCCGCTAATTGCCGATGATTCCAAACCAATTAGCACTGGATCCTGTTAATTGGCGGCCTGCGGCTTTTTCAATCCCAGCAAAAATTCCCGGTTGCCATCCGCGCCCGCGAGGGGTGAGTCCATCTCGCCGATGAGCTGCGCGCGGGGCAGTTCCGCCAGCGCAAAAGCGCGCACGCCGGCCAGCACGGCCTGCCGCACGGTTTCGTCGCGGATGACACCCCGGCCTTTGTCGGCCTCGGCCTTGCCGGCCTCGAACTGTGGCTTCACTAAGGCCACGAGCGTGCCGCCGGCCCGCAAGAACGGCCACACGGCCGGCAGCACGCTTTTCAGCGAGATGAACGATAGATCCATCACGATGGCATCGTAGCTCGCGTGGGGCAGGTTGCCGGGGCGCAGATGGCGGGCATTGAGCTGTTCGAGGTTGGTCACGCGCGGATCGGCGCGGAGTTTGGCGTGAAGCTGGGCGCGGCCGACATCGACGCAGGTCACGGCGGCCGCACCCGCCTGCAATACGCAGTCGGTGAAACCGCCGGTCGAGGCGCCTACGTCGAGCACTTGTGCGCCTCTTAGGTCGAGAGAGAATTTCTCCAAAAAGGCGGAAAGCTTCTCACCGCCACGGCTGACGAAGCGGGGCGGCTGTTCGAGGACAAGTTCCACATCATCGGGCAGCTCGCGTCCGGGCTTGTCCAGCCGCTCAGTGCCCCGCAAGACGCGGCCGGCGAGGATGAGAGCCTTGGCCTGTGTGCGTGTCGCGGCCAGGCCGCGGGCCACGAGCAGTTCGTCGAGACGGATTTTTTTCTCGGCCATGAACGGATGCTAGCGCAATTTCTGCCGCGCGGGTGACCAGCAGGTCGTGCGTCCGCCGATTTCCGCCCGCATGAGGGGCTTTTTTGTTTTCGGGCAAAGGCCGCCGTTTTCCCAGCGGTGGGGAAAAAGCCAGGTCTTCGGCGGATCGGCCAAGGTCTTGCCGATGGTTGCAAGCGCGTGCTGGCAGACCCAGCGCAGTTCGCGATGAAGGGCGCGAATTTCCTTGGGCGTCAGCTGGCCGGCCGGCTTCTTTGGATGGATGGCCGCGCGCCAGAGCACCTCGTCGGCCATCCAGTTGCCGATGCCGGGAAAGCGCTCCTGCATGAGCAGCACCGCCTTGATGGGCGAGCGGGCGCGGCGGCGCAGGAACGCGGCCACGGTCTCAACCGTGAAGACAGTGGACAGGATGGGCGGAGCGAGCTGCGTCCACCAGGCGGGCGGTGCCTCGCCGCGGGTGAACTCGATTTTGCCAAACATGCGCGGATCGGTAAAAACGAGCGTCGTCGCGTCGGTGACGAGCACCAGGTGGTCGTGCTTCTGCGGTGCATAACCGGCGGGCTCGGCGCGCAGTTCCCCGCTCATGCCGAGGTGGATGCCGAGCCAGCCTCCGCCGCTGAAACGGAAGATCATCTGCTTCGCGGCGGCTGCGGAGGAAAGCAGCGTGGCGCCGGTGAGGGCGGAACGAATCGCGTTGACATCGGTGCCGCGGAAAACCTTCGCGCGCTCATGCACGAGCACTGCCTGGATGGTCCGGCCGAGGGCGGGATTCCATCGTTTGCGGTAATATTCGACTTCGGCGAGCTCGGGCATGCGTGAAACAGGTTGGGCGAAAAACGACGGAATTGTTTCGCAACCTTGGCCCGTAATCAGGCGAGGGTCGCGGCAAATGCCGCGAAGTCCGAAAAGACGGGGATGCTTTTTTCCGCCACCTCGGGCAGCGTATGCGGATCGACCTTGCCCGTGCGCACGGTGATGGGCCGGATGCCGGCGGCATGAGCGGCGCCGATGTCGGCTGCCGAGTCGCCGACCATGAAGCATTGCGCCGGTTCGAGGGCATGCTGCGCGATCATTTCCAAGATGAATTTGGGCGAAGGCTTGCGATAAACGACTGGCTGACCGGGTGCCTCGGGCGCGATACAGACCGCGTCAAAAACCGGCCGGGGCAGGCCGAGGAGCTCTTCCATGCGGGCATTGACGCGGTGCGTGTCTTCGAGCGTATGCAGTCCGCGGCCGATGCCGGACTGGTTGGTGAAGAGGAAAAGTTTGTAGCCGAGTGTGCGCGCATGGCGCAGGCCGGCGGCGGCGCCGGGGATCAGGTCCACGCCGGCGGGGTCGGCCAGGTAAACCTTGTCCACGATGAGCGTGCCGTCACGGTCGAGAAAAAGTGCGCGATTCACAGCGGAGGCTACACGTAGGCGAGCAGCTCCTGCGGCGTGACCGTGGCGGTGCCGAGCTTGCCGATGACCACGCCGGCGGCGGCGTTGGCGAAATGAGCCGCGGTCTCGAGGCTGCTGCCGGCGCGCAAGGCGAGCACGAGGCCGGCCAGCGCGGTGTCGCCGGCGCCGGAAACGTCGTAAACCTCACGCGCCGCGGTGGGGATCTTGCCGGTCACGCGGCCATCTTCGCTCAGCAGCATGCCGTCCTCGCCGAGCGTGATGACGACATGGCGGGTGTGATAAAGCTCGTGCAGGCGCGCGCAGATTTTCTCGGCCGGGAACGGTGCATTGGGGTCAGGCTCAAGGCCGGCGAGTTGGAATGATTCTTTTTTGTTGGGCGTGATGAGGTCGAGATCGTGGAAGGCGAGTTTGCGCTTTGGCTTGGGATCGAGCGCAATGAATTTGCCAGCGGCCCGGGCGAGCTTGGAGATTTTTTCGACCAGGGCGTCATCAAGCAGGCCCTTGGCGTAATCGGAGAGCACGATGGCATCGGCCTTGTGGATGGCGTCTTCGAGAAATTTGTCAAAAAGCGCGTTGGCGGAAATGACATAGACGGCGGGCGGAGACTCGCGGTCGAGTCGGCAGAGTTGCTGGTGCTGCACGAGGACGCGGGTTTTGACGATGGTGGCGCCGGCACTGGGCGCGGAAACGATCTGCACATCATGCTCGCGCAGGATCTGCTGCAGTTTTTTGCCCGCCTCGTCATTGGCAATGCAGCCGGCGACAACGGCATGGGCGCCGAGATAGGCGATGTTGAGGGCGACGTTGGCGGCGCCGCCGGCGGCGTAGGTGTCGCGGCTGACGTCCACGACGGGCACCGGCGCCTCCGGCGAGATGCGGGTGGCATCGCCCCAGATGTAGTGGTCGAGCATCACATCGCCAATCACGAGGATGTGCAGCCCGGCGATTTTTTTCAGGAGGGCGTGGGTTTGTTCAGGTGTGATGGGCATCGGAAAAATTCAGGAAGGATCGGTTTGTTCCAGGGAGCTCAGAAGATCGGCACAGTTCGGGCGGGGTTGCGTTAGTTTCCTGCTTGGTTGGATTCCACATTAAAAAGATCAAGTTTTGGTGACAAATGGGATATCGCCGGCGGCTTCAGCGTAACTCCCATTCATAGTGATACTTCGAGAGCATTTTTGGCGCGTTATCAGTGACCTGCACGACGTCTTCAATGCGGCAGGCACCGAGGCCGGGATAGTAGAGGCCGGGCTCGACGGTGACCACGGCGCCTTTTTTCAAGGCGGTGTCGGCGGTCGTGCCCATGCGTGGCGGTTCGTGCACTTCGAGCCCGAGCCCGTGGCCGGTGCCGTGAAAAAAGCCGGTGGAACCATTCGCGTCATGACCGGTTTTATAGCCGAGTGACTCGAAATGCACGACGACCTGCCCGTGCACGGCACGGCCGCTCACGCCGGCGCGGATGTCCTTGAGGGCGAGCTTTTGCGCGGAACGCACGGCGGCGACAAGCGCGCGTTGAGCATCGCTGGCGCGGCCCTTGAGAAAAGTGCGCGTCATGTCGCCGTGGTAGCCCGTTTTGTTCACCCGGGGGAAAACGTCCACAATGATGAGTTCGTGCGGACGGAGCGGCCCGGTGCCGCGCGCGTGCGGGTCGCAAGCCTGGTCGCCGCCGGCCGCGATGGTGTCGAGTGAAACGCTGCCGGCTTCGAGGCAGGCGGTCTCAATCGTGAGCTTGAGACGCTCGGATGTGAGCACTGCATTGCGCCAGAAGAGCTTGCGGCCCTTGATCTTGCTGGCGCGCAGGACGCGCTCGGCGGCGGCGATGCCGGCGGCCGAGCAACGGTTGCCCTCGCGGAGGGCGCGCGCCTCGGCCGGGGTTTTGATTTCGCGTTCGGGGAAAAACGCTCCGTCGGCCACCGTGATGGCAAGACCGTGGGCGCGGAGCTTGTCGGCCAGGCCGGCGGGGAAATCCTGAGGCACGGTGAATTCATCCAAGCCATGCTCCTTGGCGAGCAAGGCAATGACCTCCGCGGGGCCGCGCTGGCGGTCGGGCCAGCGCGCTTTTGCCCTTTCGACGAGCGGCTCAAGGGGCAGCACGACGTCGAGCGCCGACTCTTTTTGCGCCCGACCGAATTCGAGGCGGTTGAAGATGCCGTGCTTTTTCCCGCCTGCGGTAAAGGCGATGAAAGGGTCCGGCACGTAAAGGCGGCAGAAGTAAAGCTGGTCGGCGCTATGCGACGTGTCGGCGTAGAGTAACGGGACGGGCATGGCGGTTTTGATTGAGAAGAACGTTGGGCGGGTTTAGCCACGGGTTCCATCGTAAAAATGAAAAACGCCCGCCTGTTCCTCTTTGGTCTCGCCCTTCTCTTTGCGTCCGGCTGTGCACGCAGTCAGCCCGGCCAGCCCGCCACGCTCAAAACGGTGGACGATTATTTCGCCTTCCACCTCGGCGGCCATGCCGTCCGCCTGCAGCTGGCGGTGACAATGCCGGAGATGGAGCGCGGGCTGATGGAGCGCCGTGGGTTGGGCCGCGACGATGGCATGCTCTTCGTCTATGCCGAGCCGCAGCCCATGAGCTTTTGGATGCACAACACGCCCACCCCCCTCGACATCGGATTTTTCGACCGCGACGGCCAGCTGCAGGAGGTTTACCAGATGCAGCCGTTCGATGAGACGCCGCTCAACGCGCGCAGCAAGCAGCTCCAGTTTGCGCTGGAGATGAACGAGGGCTGGTTTCACGACAACGCCGTGCGACCGGGCGCGCCGCTTGATTTCGCGGAACTCGGCGCCGCACTGAAGGCGCGCGGCTTTGAGCCGAAGGCGTTTGGGCTGGATAAAGCGGATGATGGACATTGATAATGCCCAACTCCGCCCATGAAAAAAATCCTCCTATCCGGCGTCTTCTATCTGGCTTTTTTAGCCGGCTGCGTGCCGAGGTCAAAACTCGACCAGGCAAATAGTGATCTGGCGGCCGCGCAGGCCAGCATTAAGTCTCTGCGGCAGGATCTGGCGGGCGCCGAGGCCAGGCTGGAAAGCACGCCATCAGATTATGCCGGCAACTGGAAAGCCGAGACGACGCAGCCGATGCGCGGTGCCCCGAATTCGGCCCCCGTCAAGCTCGTGTTCGACCTGAACCTGTCGGCCAAGGGCGAGATGAGCCTTCAGGTGACAGCCGGTGAGAAGAAACTCAATCCGGTGGCTGGCACCTGGAAGAAAGCGCTTGATTATCTCATCGTCGACATGGGCAAAAAGCACCTCGCCGTGTTTCCCATCGACGGAAAGAAGGATAATCAGATCACCCTGCTCTGGCCTACGGGCGAGAAACTCCAATTCAACCGGGTGCCGTGATGTTGCGGAACCTGCGGGCTACTCCCGCGGAATCTCATTGTCGGTCTTGAGGACAAGGACGGGCGTCTTCGTTTTCACCCAGAGCTCGGCTTCCTTGAAATGCTTGGCGGGGACATTTTCGATCGCCTCGCCGACGGTTTTGGCGGGGAGCAGGCGGCCTTTTTTGCTGGCGTTGAAATCATAGGCCGCGCGGAAGATGCGCTCGCGCGTGGTGGCGGGACTTTCGTTTTCGGGAATTTGCAGTACCCAGCCGGCGAAATCGTGCTTGGGCATCTTGCCCTCGGGGTCTGAGACAAGGACGACAAACTGTTTTTTGATGGCCGGTGGTTTTTCCTCCTCACCCGGGTCGGGCTGCACGGCGAGGTTCATTTCCTCAATGACACGGCGGAGCAGGGAGGGGTCGATCTGGTTTTTCTTTAAAATTTCAGCGACTTTGCTGACATCGATTTTCGGCATGGCTTTTTTGATGGAATAGCCACGAATGAACGAATGACGACGAAAGTAAAGGAAAGCTATGGCTGAAGAATTTTTCGACGTGGTGAACGAGCGCGACGAGCCCGTCGGAAGGGCGCCGCGGCGCGAGGTGCACGCGCGCGGGCTGCTGCACCGTGCGGTGCACGTGCTCGTGAGCGATGGTATGGGGCGGGTCTTTCTCCAAAAGCGTTCGATGAAGAAGGACACGTCGCCGGGGAAATGGGACAGTTCGTCCTCCGGCCATGTGGATGCAGGCGAGGATTATGATGCCGCGGCGGTGCGCGAGCTCGGTGAGGAGCTGGGGCTGCGCACGGCCACTGCGCCGGTGCGGTGGTTTCGCGTCGAAGCGTGCGGGGACACGGGCGAGGAATTCGTCTGGGTTTACCGCCTGCGGGCGGACGGGCCTTTTGTGCTCAATGTCGATGAAATCGAGAGCGGCGCATGGTTCGCCCCTGAGGAAATCACGGCGTGGGTGCAAACGCGGCCGGAGGAATTCGCGCCGGCGTTCCGGCTCATCTGGCGGCTGGCCGAGGAGAAAGGCGTCGATTTTCTGTCAACCATTGGTTGACGTGTTGATTGGGCCCGGGGATTTGGGGACTATTGCGGACGGCAGCGCTTGAGTTCCTCGAACTGTTTTTGCGAGAGCAGGCGGCGGGGAAGGCGGCGGGCGGCCTCGGCGAAGAGCTTTTCCCAGTCATCGTCGGTGGGCGGATGGGATTGCCAGGATTGATGATGGCCCGACTTGCTGCGCCAGTCAATGTTGCCGCCGTGAAAGTCGGCGCAGATTTGGATCTTGTTGCCGTCGGCGTCGCGCGCCCACCAGCCGAATTCGGTGCTCATGTAGAGGGCATTTTTTCCGATATGGCAGCGGGTGCGAGCGCAAAGGCGGCCAGTGTCTTACCAAAATGCAGCGCACCGCCGCGCGTGATGATGCGGCGGAGGAGGAGCCTGTCCGGGGTGAGATCGACGGCGCAGGCGCGGGCGGGCGCACAGAAGGAGCCGGTGTTGAGGATAATGAGGCCGCCGGGCGTGTGTACGATGCCGGGGCGGTGGGTGTGGCCGGTGATGAGAAAGCGCGCCTGCGGCCGGTGGGCGCGGACAAAAGAGGCGGCGTGAGCAGGTGCTTCCCGCCACGCGCGCAGGATGGCAAGGATGCGGGTCGGCCAGGCGATATCGGCCAGGGCGCTG
>Ga0210388_10000067_pt1 | contig 146632 bp, 134 predicted proteins | sample IncBWC19OmetaG_FD_155485 | JGI IMG/M metagenome (GOLD analysis project Ga0210388, IMG submission 155485) | Forest soil microbial communities from Barre Woods Harvard Forest LTER site, Petersham, Massachusetts, United States - Inc-BW-C-19-O ...
CAGCCGCGGACTCATCCTTCAGCGCAAGGCCTTGCGGTCCCCTGCTCTTACCTCAGCCAGTGGTACTGGCCGTGGTCATACCCGGTATTAGCTAACCTTTCGGCTAGTTATCCCAGTCTGAAGGGTAGATCATCCACGTGTTACTCACCCGTTCGCCACTGATTGGAGTTGCCCCCAACCCGTAAGACTTGCATGTATTACGCACGCCGCCAACGTTAGTCCTGAGCCAGAATCAAACTCTCCATAAGAAAGTCTGGTCAATGCTCTATTTGTTTCTTTGGATGCTTTCCCGGTGGGGAAAAGCACCCGATTTAACCAAGGACCCGTCGTCTTCCAATTTGGTTTTCAAAGACCGAACGGCTCTTCCAGACTAGCCAAGCCGCCCCTTGAGCTCTTCTCAAGGAAAATCGCACACCCTGTTGCTGTGTGCGAGGGATGGTGATTATAGCGATATTTAAATTTTCGTCAACATATTTCTTTTAAATCTTCGCTTTTTCTCTGCCGTCGAAAGTCCCTCTTTGTGCCGTTCTCCAGGAAGCTTGAATATCCTTGTTTTTCAATCATTTTTCCACTTGGCGACGAGACGGGCCGAAGCGTAGTAATCCTCCAGCCTAGTTTGCAGCCGGGCCTCCGGGCGGAATAAATGCACCATGAGGTCTCCGTAATCGAGCAGGATCCAATCCGGCTCCGAGCTGTGGCGTCCGTCGGAGTGCAAAACACGCTCTCCGTGTAGGCGCAAAGCCTCTTCCACTCCATCGCACACGGCGGACAAATGCGTCACCGAACGCGCGGAGGCGACCACCATTTCATCGCAGAGCCCGGAGATGCCGCGCACATCCAGCACCACCACATCGAAAGCTTTCTTATCCATGGCCGCTTCCGCAGCCATGATGCCGATGGTCCGCGGCGCGTCCTTCGGTGGCGCGATCTCCACGGGACCGATGCCGTCATCCACAGCCAGGCGCGGCGCGGGTTTACGCAAGGCAGGCTTGGTCAGCGGCGCTTTGCGCTGCGCGCCGCGAACCGCGGACGCGCCCGGAGCGCGCACGGAAGCGCTGCCCGACGCGCGCACCAGCATGCCGCCGCGCTTTCCGGCACGCGAAGGCTTCGCCGCGTCCGAGCGTTTGGCCCCGATGGCTGTAGCGGATTTGACTGCGCCCGCGCGCCTCGCTTTGCCCGCGCCCGGCGCCGCGCTTTTGCTTTTCGCCGCGCCCAATTTCCTTTTAGGTGTGCTCTTAGGATCCCGCATTGTTTTCCTTCGCTCCCCGGCGCATCCGCGCTCGCGCCCCCCGGCCGGACGCCGGCGGGCAATAAACAACAGCATAGCTGAAACACGGCCCCGCGCCCATGCCTGTTTGGTCCGTCAGTCCCTGAAGGCCGGCCAACGCTCGGGCATTCCGGAGCCGCCGTTTTCCGCTATTTTTTCCCGCTTCCGCGGATCAAGTCGTAAAGGCCCGCGGAAAAAAATACCAGGCCGAAAAGCACGCCGGCCAAGCTTCCCGCCCGGTAGGCGGTCCCTCCTCCGCCGGCAGACCCGGATTGCGAACCGTTGAACACCAGAGTCGCCGCATGCGCGAGGATCGCGCCACCCCATACAATCGCAACGATGTCCGCTATTTTGCGCCCCATGAACGTTCCCCTTCCTCGCGGATTTTCGAGCCGCAGTTAAGCCTGACAGGCGGAAAAGACGCCCTCTTAGCTCTTTGAAACCTCTTCAAATGCGCCATTCCGTGTCCGCGTAGCTGTGGAAGCCGTCCCTGCCGACGATGATGTGGTCCACCAGCGGTATGCCCAGGATCTCGGCCGACTCCCGCAGGCGCCGGGTAAGGGCGTGATCGTCGGGGCTGGGCGCGGGATCGCCGGACGGATGGTTGTGGCCGACCACCACGGCCGCCGCCCCCAGCTTGATGGCCGTCCGGAATATCTCGCGGGGATGGGCCAGGCTCTGCGTGAGCGTCCCCTGGCTGACCACCTCCTGGGCCAGCACGCGGCGGCGCGCGTCCAAGGCCAGGACCGCCACCTGCTCCTGCTGACTGTCCCCCAGGAGGGCCCTCAGGGCCTCACAGGCGGCCCCAGGACCGCGCAGAGCGCCTTCCCTGCGCGGTTCCATCTGCTGGCGCCGGCCCCATTCCAGGGCCGCCAGGACCGCGGCAGCCTTGGCGGAGCCCACCCCGCGCAAGGCGCGCAGATCCGACAATTGCAGTTTCCCGAAGCCGCCCCGAAGCCCGGCCAAGGCCTGCAGTTTCCTGGCCAGGGTCAGGGCGCTGGCGCCGGCGGAGCCCGTGCGCAGGACCATGGCAAGCAGTTCGGCATCAGCCAGTTGGCGGACGCCCAGGGCTTCCAGGCGTTCCCGGGGACGCTCCGCGCTGGGCCAGGACCGCAAAGGCGGCTCCTGCGCGGAAAGCTGGTTCTCTACTATCTGGGCGGCGCGATTCATGGGACCTCTTGAGGACAAGGCCGGGGCGGTGTTGCGGTGATGCCTGGGTTCACTTCTTTGGTGCGGTGTTTTCCTTGGACGCAGGGGCCGGGCCCTTGGGCACGTAGAATTCGAGCCAGTAGACGGCCCAGCCGCATTGGGGATAGGCGATCTGGATGCGCCCCAGGGGGCGGAACCTGGAATGCAGCAGGTCCCAAAACCCGTAGTGGCCGTAGTCGGTGACCTCCACCAGGTCGGTGCGCGGATTTTCCAGGGCGAGCCGGGTCCTTTCCTGCCAGGCCCTGTAACGGCCGACCATGTCGGCGCTGTGGGGAAAGAGCCGGGTCTTCCAGGTTTCAGGCCGCAAAAACAGTAGCCAGCTGAAGTCGCTCAGCCCGGTGTCGAAGACGGGCAGGCCGCGCGCCTCCACGGAAAGGTCCAGGTCGCTTGAAACCACGGGCTGCCGGGCCTTGGCCACCAGGGCGTCCGCCGCCTCCCAGTTCCGCAGGACCGGGCCTCCGGGTTCAAATCCCTTGTGCACAGCCACCCTGGAGGCGCAGACGGCGTTCAACACAAGGAGCGCGCACAGCAGGCCCCTCCGCAGGGGCCTGGCCGGCCGGAAAAACGCGAACCAGGCTGCGAAGGGCAGCATCGCCAGCTGGACCAGGTAGGTGAACAGGCCGCCTTCCGCCCCGCCGAAGACGGTGATGAAGAGCAGGAGACCCAGCGCTCCGTAGAGCCCCCATTCCCTGCCGTCGGGCTCGCCAGCGGGATCCCGCCTCAACGACAGGCCCGCCCCGATGAGCAGCGGCGCAAAGCAGGGGGAAGCCACCCAAAGCAGAACCCACAATTGCAGCAGCATGTGGGCCTGGTCGAAGTTCAGGTTGTTGGTCTGGTTGAGCACGGATACGTAAAGGTCGTAGGGATAGCACTCGGCTATCCAAAGCCCCGCCAAGGCCAGCGCCAGCCCCTGGAAGGCCACGAAAATGGCCAAGGCTCTCGGACGCCGGAGCAGGATCAAGCCCAGGGCCAGGAAGAGCGGGCCGACCAGGAAGTAGACCTTGGTGAGGCCGGCCAGCGCGAACAAAAGCGCCGCCAGCGCCAGGGACGGCCCCGAATAGGCCGCCAGGAAGGGCAGGGCCAGGCCCGCGAACCACAGCAGGGTGCCCAGGGCGTCCGGGCGGGCTATGGGCGTCAGATGGATCAGCAGCAGCTCGTAGGCCCACAAGGCCAGGGCAGCGGTCTCCAGCCATCCCGCGCGCGCGCGGCGGCAGACCAGGCCCAAGATCAGGAGGAGGAGGGCGATGAAGACGGCGCTGAGCATCCGCTGGGACCGCAGGTCGCAGGCGATCCCGAAACGGCAGAGCGCGCCGGTGACCAGGCTGTAGAAGGGCCCGTAGTGGTTTGAAAGCTCCGGGAAATTGGCCGGATCACCGGTCGAATATCCCGCGGCCACGCCCTGGGCGAGCAGTCCCTGGGCTGGTTCGGAAAGGTCCAGGGGATAGGGGAAGGCGATCATGCGGCTGTGGAAGGCCAGGGTCCGCGCCAGCACGACCAGAAGCACCAGGGCCAGGAATATCCAGTAGAGTTCCCCGAGGCGCCGGCTCATGGCGCGGCTCCCAGGATTTTCCTGAGGAAGGAGGGCCGGTGGATCGCGGAGGGCCCCAGACGCAGGAGCGCATCACGGTGCTCGGGCGCCCCCCCGTAGCCCTTGTGCCTTGAAAAACCGTAGCCGGGGTAGAGCGCGTCCATGTCACGCAGCCAGCGGTCCCTCGCCACCTTCGCGAGGATGGAAGCCGCGGAGATGCAGGGCACCAGGGCGTCCCCTCCGACGATGCAGCGCGTGGGAATTCCCAGGCCCGGATCGGAATTGCCGTCCACCATCGCGGAGCCCGCCGCGGTGCCGAGGCAGGCCAAGGCCCTCCGCATGGCCAGATGCGTGGCCCTCAATATGTTCTGGGACTCGATCTCGTCGACGCTGGCCGAGGCCACGGCCCAGGCCACGGCATGTTGTTTGATGAGGCCTTCCAGGACCTCGCGCCGGGCCGGGCTCAATTTCTTGCTGTCATCCAGCCCCAGAAGGGCCTCGGGCAGTGGGTCGGGAAGCACCACGGCGGCCGCGGACACGGGGCCGGCCAGCGGGCCCCTCCCCGCTTCGTCGATGCCGGCCACCAAGCCCGGAAGGCCCCCTGAAAGCGGAAACGCCGCCCCTCTCAGGGCGGCGTTTTCCTTTGTCGTCGATGCGCTCTTCACTTGGGCGCTGAAGCCGGAGCGGACGGCTGAGGCGCCGGCGCCGCGACCGGTTCCGCCGGCTTGACGTCCTCGTGCCGGGCCTCGGTGATGCGGGCCTCCTTGCCGGACTTGCCCTTGAGGTAGTACAGGCGGCTGCGGGTCGCCGTGCCCCTGCGGGTCACCTGGATCTTGACGATGTTGGGCGAATTGAAGAGGAAGGCGCGCTCCACCCCGACGCCGCTGGCGATGCGCCGGACGCGGAAGAACTGGCGGGTGCCGTCCTTGCCGCGGCCGATCACGGTGCCTTCGAAAATCTGCACGCGCTCCTTCTCGCCTTCCTTGACCTTCAGGTGCACTTTGACGGAGTCACCCGCCCTGAAATTGTGGGTCTCGTTCTTAAGGTATTTCGCCTCCACCTGGTGGAGGATAGCCTGCAAGCCTTTCATGGGTTCCCCTTTCGATCTTGTTTTGCGTTGTGAGCGTCCGACCCGCCCTGCCACCCTAGGGATCGCAGGAAAGCGACGTCTTCTTTGTCCAGGGCGCCGCGGCCCAAAAGGTCCGGACGGCGCTCATAGGTGGTCTTCAGGCTCTGCCGGCGGCGCCAGGCGGCGATGGCCGCGTGGTTCCCGCTGAGCAGCACCTCCGGAACGGACCCGAAGGGCGCCGCGGCCGGCCGCGTGTAGTGCGGGTATTCCAGCAGGCCGTTTTCAAAGCTTTCCTCGTCGGCGGAGGCGGCGTTTCCCAGCACCCCCGGAAGCAGCCGCACCAGCGCGTCGACCAGGACGCAGGCGGCCAGTTCCCCGCTGCTGAGCACGAAGTCCCCGACGCTGAGTTCCAGGTCCACGCCGCCCATGGCCCGTTCATCCAGGCCTTCGTAGTGGCTGCACAGCAGTATCAGAGACTCTTCCTGCGCCAGCTCGCGGGCCAGGGCCTGGTCGAGGCGCCGGCCCCGGGGGCTCAGGTGCAGGACCTTCGCCTTGGGGAGGCGCCCACGGGCCTCGCGGATGGCATCCAGCACCGGCTCGGCTTTGAGCACCATGCCGGCCCCGCCGCCGAAGGGCCGGTCGTCGGCCGTGCCGTGCTTGTCGCCGCAGAATTCGCGCAAGGCCAGCGCTTGCCACTGGAACAGCCCTTTTTTCTGGGCCAGGCCCAGAATGCTGCTGTCCAGGTGCGAACCCAGCGTTTCCGGGAACAGGGCGACGATCAGGACTTGCATAGCGCCTCAGGAACTGGCGCGGGCCACCAGATGGAAACGGACTTTGCCCGCCGCGGCCGCGGCTGAAAGCACCTGGCGGACTGCCTTGGCGGTGCGATGGTCGCGACCGTCGATCTTCTGCAGGTCCTCGACGGGCAGGCTCAGGGTGACGGTGACGTCCTCACCCGAGCGCTCCTCGACGATGCCGGCCGGGTCCACGGCCAGGCCGAGGCCGCGGCACAGGACCTCGACCAGCTGCTTCATGACGCTTTCTTTTTCGCCGGGGCCTTAGCGGCCTTGGGCGCGGCGGCCTTCTTCTTGGCCTTGGGCTTGCTGGCGGAGGGCGCCAGGTAAAGGCCTGTGCGCTTCAGCACGGTCTTGGCGGACTCGCTGACCACGGCGCCCACGCCGACCCAATACTTCACGCGCTCGACGTTCAGCTGCGCCTGGTCCGAGGCCCTCAGCACGGGCACCGAGCCCAGATTCTCGATGATGGCGCCCTTGTTGGCGCGGGCCTGGTCGATGACGACCATGCGGTAGCAGGGGCGTTTGGTCGTCCCGGTGCGAAGCAGTCGAAGTGCTGTAGCCATGAATGTCCCTCATGCGCCCGGCCTTGTGCCGCCCGAAGGGCCGCGTCAACCGGGTGGAATGAAATCTTAGCCGAGGATCGGGATTGAACCGACGACCTTTCGATTACGAATCGAATGCTCTACCAGCTGAGCTACCTCGGCGCAGCTCCGGTGTTGGAAGATGGTGCCGCGAGACGGAGTCGAACCGCCGACACTTCGCTCTTCAGGCGAATGCTCTACCAACTGAGCTATCGCGGCGCACATGCCCGGCACAGCCCCCTTATTCAAGGGGCTATGGGGCCGAAAAAAATAGCACAGCTAAGGGAAAACCGTCAAGGGGTTCTAAGAGATTCTACGGTCGACCACCATTTCACTGCGTTTGAACGTGGCGGCGTATTGTTTGAGCTCCCACGCGATGTCATTGATCTGGACAAAATGGCCCAGGCCCCGGTTTTCGTTGGTGATGACCGAAAGGGTGATGGCCATGACCGCGTGGCTCGTTTCCTCGCCTTTGCGGTTTTTCAGCATAAAACGCCCTTTTTCGCGGTCTTCCTTGTCGTAGTATTGCAGGATGAGGCGGTCAAAGGACCGGATGACTTCGCCGCACACCGAGCGGAAACGGTCGGGGGTGGTCAACAAAACGAAGTCGTCGGAACCCATGTGGCCGGCGAAATCCGTCGGATTTCCAAGCTCGCGCAGCTTGTCGAAAAGCAGCAGAGCCACGAATTTAAGCAAACGGTCGCCCCGGGCGTAGCCATAGCGCTGGTTGTAGTGGCGGAAATTTTCAAGATCAACGTAGATTACCGCGATCTTTTCGCCTTCCTCAAGCCGACGCTCTATCTCCTGCTGGATGAAAAAGTTGTCCGGCAGGCCGGTAACAGGCTGCAGACGCATGGTTTTCTTGGCGTCGGCGTAAAACTGGTCCCCGGGGTCCTTCACATTGAAGGCCGTGGGATCCTGGATCTTGCTCTTGAGCCCTTCGTCCAGCAAAAACGCGGAAGAAGTCACTAAATCGTTGATACGCAAGGCGTTTTTGTGGAGCGTTTCTTTGAGCTGAATGATCTTCTTGATGTTGGCTTTTGTGTATTTGCGGTGCCCCGACGGCATACGCGAGGGCAAAATAAGCCCCAAGGATTCCCAATAGCGCAGGGTTCTCTCCGACAGGCCGGTCAATTTAGCGGCCGCGCCGATGCCAACTATTTTTTCCAAGAGAAAAACTCCCAAAATAAATGCCAATACGCTGCTTGCCAAATATTTACACACAGCCCATTGCTTATGACAAGTGTTTTTGTAATATTCCCCGCCGGTACTTCTTGTCCCTCGACTCCAGCCAAAACAGTGCTATAATCCAACGATTTTTCAAGCTTTTCTAAAGAGCCATGCCGAATCCGCCCCCAAAACTCCCCGCGAAAACACCCAAGCCCCCCCAGGCCGCCGTTCCGGGCCCTGTGCCCCCGGCTCCGCCCCTGGAACTGGCTTCCTGGATGGAATGGCCGCGCTGGCGCAAGGTGGCAGCCGCCCTGGTGCTGGGAGCCTTCGTGGGCCTGGGGGCCCTCACCGGGCTTCTGCTGGCCTATATGCAGGACCTGCCCGTGCTTCCGGGCCCCGACAACCTCAGCCCCAGCCTGGCGACGAAGATTTATGACATCAACGGCCAGCTCATCACCCAGCTGTCCACCGAAAACCGGACCCTGATCCGCCTCGATCAGACGCCCAAAAATTTGGTCAATGCGCTCATCGCGCTGGAGGACCGGCGTTTCTGGAGCCACTGGGGCATAGATCCGGAAGGCATCCTGCGGGCGGCCCTGGTGGACCTCAAAACTGGGCACCTGACCGAGGGGGCCTCGACCCTGACGCAGCAATTGGCCAAGAACCTCTTCTTGACCCGGGAACGGAGTTTCTCGCGCAAAATCAAGGAAATGCTTTTCGCCTTCCAGATCGAACGGCATTTCACGAAGCAGGAAATCCTGGAGATGTACCTGAACCAGGTCTACTTCGGCAACGGGGCCTACGGGGTGGAGGCTGCCGCCCGCACCTACTTCGGCAAGCACGCCAGCGACCTGACCCTCGGGGAATGCGCCGTCCTGGCCGGGATCCCGCGCTCCCCCAACACCAACAACCCCATCAACGACCCCAAGCAGGCGCAATTCCGGCGCGACACGGCCCTGAAAGCGATGCTCGACGAGGGCATGATCAACCAGCAGGATTACGCTGCGGCTTTGGCGGAGCCCATCACGCTCTTCCGCGCCGATCCGGCGGTGGCGGCCTATTTCGTGGACTATGTCCGCCAGCAGCTCGAAGCCACCTATGGCGCCAACGCCGTCTACAAGGGCGGGCTGTCGGTGTACACCACCCTGGACCTGCGCCTGCAGGACTACGCCCAGGGCGCCGCGGAGCGCGGGGCCCGCGCGGCCGAGCTGAAGGCCGCGCCCTTCCTGCGCAACGAGTTCGGCCTGGCGCAAAAACCCGTGCTGCAGACATCCTTCCTCGCCATGGACCCCCGCAACGGCCACATCCTCGCCATGGTGGGCGGCCGGGACTTCCAGAGCTCCCAGTTCAACCGGGCCGTGCAGGCGCGGCGCCAGGCGGGGTCGGCGTTCAAGCCTTTCATCTACACCGCCGCCATCGAGAACGGCTTCACGGCTGCGGACACGATCGACGACCTGCCCGTGGTGTACACCGACGACGAGGGCAAGGTGTGGAAGCCCGAAAACTTCGACAATAAATTCGCGGGGCGCGTGACCCTGCGCCGCGCGCTCTACGAATCGCGCAACGTGGTCGCGGTCAAGCTCCTGGACAAGATCGGCATCTTCAACGCCGTCAACACGGCCTACAAAATGGGGATCACCAGCAAGCTCACCCGCAACCTGTCGCTGGCCCTGGGCACCAGCGAAGTGAGCCTGCTGGAGATGGTCAACGGCTTCTGCCCCCTGGCCAACCAGGGGGTGCGGGTCGAGCCGATGGCGATCCTGAGCGTGCGCGATTCCAACGGGAAGGTTCTCGAGGAGAACGCCCCCAAGGCCGAGGAGGTGCTCAAACCCGCGGTGGCCTATGTGGTGACGAACATGCTGCAGGACGTCATCGACCGCGGGACCGCCAGCAACCTGCGCACGGACAAGATCTTCACGCGCATCGCCGCGGGCAAGACCGGCACCACCAGCGATTTTTCGGACGCCTGGTTCATTGGCTACACCCCGGACCTGGTGGCGGGCTGCTGGTTCGGCTACGACGAACGCAGGCGCATCGGCAGGCTCCTGACCGGGGGCGCCATCGCCGCGCCGGTGTGGGCCGATTTCATGAACCACGCCCTGCAGAACACGCCCGACGCGCCCTTCCCCGTCCCCACCGGCGTCAAGTTCAGCACCATCTGCGCGGACAGCGGACAGCCGCCCGACGCGAACTGCAAGCGGACCATCGACGAGGCCTTCGTGGACGACGGCACGGACATCCAGCCCGTGGAAGAGGGCACCCAAGTGCCGAACATCGGCGATTTCTATGAGAACGACCTGAAGGGCCTGTCCAAGGGCGCGGCCCCGCTCACGGCCTCGGCGCGCGCCGGGACCGCCACGTCGATCAGCCCGCCGACAAGGGCGGGCAACGGCGCCGGCGGCTACAATTCAGACGGGAGCATGGGCTTCTAGCCCGCAAGGCGCCCGTAGGGGCTTAAAACCTGGACCGGATGGTGTAGGTCAGGCCGCTTTTCTCGATGAACTCCGTGTCCTCGAAGATCTCGCCGGACGGGGTGCGCACTTTCCTCACGATAATGGCCTTCAATTTGGCGGAACGCTGCCGTATCAGGGCATGGTCCGGCGACCCGGGGTCGAACAGCGCCAGGTATTCCTCAAGGGACCATTCCTTCTCTTCCATCACTTCATCGGCCATGACAACCAAAGCCCCCAAGGCGAAAAAGATCGTGTTCCTGATCAACCCCGGCGCCGGAAGCCGCGCCGCGTCCAAGGTGCGGCGCCTGGCGCCCACCCTGTTCCCCCAGCCCGAGTGGGCCGCCGAATTCAAGGATCTCGTGGACTGGCGGGAGATCCGGCCGCTGGCCCGGGCCGCGGCCAAGGCGGGAGCCTGGGCGGTCGTCGCCGTGGGCGGGGACGGGACCTTGAACCAGGTGGCCCAGGCCCTGCAGGGCAGCACCTGCCGCCTTGGGCTGGTACCGGCCGGAACCGGCAACGGATACGCCCGCGCCCTCGGCATACCCCTGGACGCCCGCGGCGCCTGCGCCGTCATCGCTCTGGGCCGCGTCGCCCGCCTCGATTTCATCGCCGCGGACTCGGGGCGTGGATACGCCAACATGCTCGGCATCGGCTATGACGCCTGGATCGCATCCAGCGCCAACCGCCTGCGCTGGCTGAACCGCTTCAGCGGATTCCTGCGCTACCTCGTCGCCGGCATCCAGTGCCTGCCGCGCCTGCGGCCCCAGGCCCTGCGCCTGACCCTGGACAAAGGCCTTGTCGTGGAAGGGCGCTTCCTCATGGTGGCCGTGGCCAATTCGCCCCAGTACGGGTTCGGCTGCACCATCGCGCCCGCGGCCCGCATGGACGACGGCTACGTGGACGTGGTCTGCGTGCCCGCGGTCGCCCCCTGGACCTTCCTGCGCAACTGCGTGCGCCTGTTCAAACGCAAGGCACTGGTGGGTGCCAGCTTCCACCGCTGCCGGGAGCTGCGCATCGAATCGCTGGAGGCCCAGCCGCTGGCGGTGCATATGGACGGCGAGCCGGGCGGAACAACGCCGGTGCGCATGACGGTCAAAGCCGGAGCGCTAAGAACCCTGGTGCCCTGAGCCATTGAGCCGGCGCGCCTAGACGGCGGACCGGCTCAATGCACGACCGCAAATTTCGTAATGCTTCTCACTATGGTCGACGCAGCGTTCATCTGCCTGAACTCCAGCAGGTAGATCCCCGGGGACAGCCTTCCCGGGCTGAACACCAAAGTCCCGGAGTCGCCCGGGTCGGAGGCCTCAGCGACCTTTTGTCCCGACAAAGTGTAAATCGCCCCCGCCCCATAGTCCCCCACCGCCGGGGTATAGGCCGCTTCCAGGGGGCCCGTCCCGTTCCAGGGATCCGGGAACACGGTCACGGCCGCCGACGCATGGCCCACCGAGCTGGACACCACTTTGACCGTCTTGTTGACCACCAGGGGCTCACCCAAGGGCTGGACGTCCGTGAACTGCACCGTGTAGTCGCCCGCCGCGACGGGCTGGCCCTCCAGATTGAGCCCGTCCCAGGCCACCGGCGGATTCGTCCCCACGGTGATGTTCAGGGGCGTGATCAATTGGCCGGTCTTGGAATCCAGGGCCATGAGCACCACGTCGCTGCTCAGGCTCAGGGTCCCGTTGCCCGATCCGGCCGTCGGCACGGGGGCGGTCCACACGATCTCCCCGGCGCTGTTGAAGATGTTGAGGCTGTTTCCCGTGGTCTGCGGGTCGATCACCTGGACCGGCTCGTTGAAGGTGGTGGTCTGGCCGAAATTGTTCTCATAGGACAGCTGGATATAGTAGCCGCCGCTGGACACAAGCTGGCCGTTGGAGTTTTCGCCTTCCCAAGCCAGGGTCCCCGCGCCGTTTGAAAGCTCGGTGTTCAGTGTCACGATGACCGACTGGACCCCCGCAAGCACCGGATTCGTGCCGACGGCCACCGAACTGGGGATGTTCATGGCCCCGCCTTCGAACAGGACATCCACCAACTCACCCGACGAGCTGTAGACCAGCACCTTCAGGCTCACGGGCACCGGGACCGGGGTGTTCGTGATCGTGGGGCTGTCGGTGAAGGTCGAGGTCTGGGTTACGGTCGGGCTGTCCGTGAAGGTGTCGGTGGACGTAAGGGTGTCCGTCAGGGTCGGGGTGGCCGAGGGCGTGTCCGTGAGGGTGAAGGTGAAGGACTGGGTGAAGGTCGGGGTCGCCGTCGACGTGGCCGTGTCGGTGGGGGTGTCGGTAAGGGTCTGGGTCATCGAGAACGTGGAGGTCTGCGTGGAGGTCGGCGTATCCGAGGCGGTGTCGCTCGAGGTCGGCGTATCGGTGTAGGTCGGCGTTCCGGTGGCCGTGTCGGACTCGGTGGCTGTGTCGCTTTGCGTGTCGGTCGGCGTTGCGGTGGGGCTGTCCGTCGCCGTGTCGGTCTGCGTGTCGGTCGGCGTGGCGGTGGGGCTGTCGGTCGCCGTGTCCGTGGCGGTGTAGGTGGGACTGTCCGTGGCGGTGGACGTCTGGGTCGGCGTGTCCGTCGCCGTGGGCGAATCGGTCGGGGTCTGCAGGGGCGTATTGGTGTTGGTCACCGTGGGCGAGGCGCAGGCGTTCGCCTTGATCTCGACCTGCCAGGTATCGAGGGTCTGGCCGCTGGGCGAGGGCCAGTCGTAGCTCATGCCCTGCGTCGAGCCCGCGCCGCCCGCGGTCATGGAGTCGGACCAGGTCGCGTAACCGCTGACGCTGGCGTTCACCCCGGTGGCGGTCTGGCCCACGCCGGTGCTGGTCATGCCCTCGCTGGCGATGTTCTGGTTGTTGACCATAAAGTCCATGAGCAGGCTCCCGCTGCCGTCCAGGGGAGGGCTCGTCTTGGTGAACACGGTGTTGCCGCTGCCGGTCTCGGTGGAGAGGCCCGACACGCCGAAAGGCGAGCTCTGGGCGTTGCTGATCAGGTAAATCTGGATGATGTCGTTGGTGTTGTCGGTGTTGTTGAAGGTGACCACCAGCGGTGTGCTTCCGGCCGCCAGGCTGGCGGTGGTCATGGCGTAGATGGCCCAGGTGCCCGACGCTGACCCGGCCATGGTCTGGGATTCCCACAGCGGCACGGGTGCGCCGCCGAAGGTCATGGAGGATACATCCTCGCCCGAGGTCGGCTCCTCGACCTCGACCAGCACGAGCGCGTCGGAGGTCGTGCTTGGGACGGTGTAGTTGTAGGTCTTCGCGCCCGCGCTGTTTCCGGGCTGTCCGTCCAGGAGGGTCGCCCCTCCCTGGAAGACGGGCGGACCGCAACCCGGGGGATAGGGCGTCCCCGTGGGAGTGGGGGACGGGGAGGCGGTGGGCGAGGGCTGTTCGACCAGGTCCACCGATTCCCTGAAATAAAGGTCCTCGTCCGTGCCGACCGTGCTGCTCGCCGGATAGTCGTATTGGTCCCCGGACGCCGAATGCGAAAGGATGGGCAAGGCCGCCCCCGTCGCCGGATTGGTCAGGGTGTGCGGATTGAACCAAAAGGTGGTCGGGTCGGCGACATCGACGGGCGTCTGGTTGAACTGGTTTCCGGTGTCCACCCATTGCGGCTGGTACCAGTTGTAAAGGCCGTCGGTCAGGGGCGGACTGCTCCCGGTGGTGTCGTCGTACATCGTGTAGCTGGAATCCGCATCCGTGATGTAGGACATTGAGCCGTCGCTGCAAGTGATGCTGATCAGCCAATCGCAACCAAGCTGGAAGGCTTCGCTGTTTTTGTCCTCCACCGCGAAATAGTTGGAAGCGCCCGGGGCGGCGAAATAACCGATGGGGATGCTGACCACCGCGGGCGGGTTGCCTTGGTCAAAAGCCGTGCCGTTGACGACCTCGTTGCCGTTCAGGTAAAAGACGAAGTAGTCGTCCGCCTGGTAGGTGATGGTGGCGCTCTGGGGCGTGCAGGTGCCCGCGCGCAGCGGCGTGCTGGGCGCCAGAACGGAACACAGCACCAGCACAGCGGCAAAGACCCCGCTGATCAGGCTCCCTTGGCTAATCAGGACTTTATTCGGCACAGTTCCCTTCCAGGTAACGCAGGCAAATTTTCCCGGGACCGGTGCCTTCACCGCGTCCTTTTTTGGCCCCCTATCATAATCGTCCATCCAGCCCTTTGTATTGTAATAAATTTGTCAGATTGTCCTATTTTTCGGAGCGCGGCCCGAGGGAGCTTTGGCCTTCTTTTTTTTGAGAATTCCGTCAGACGCAACATTTTAAGTTCCCCAGCCAGGAAAGCTCCTTATACAATGGCGCGCTTCGCGCCAAAGCCCGACACCCTTAATCCCGCCCCAGGGAGTGCGCATGCAGTCCACAGATCCTCGCGGCCAAAATTCGAACGCCTATTGGATGACGGCCATCGCCGGCCTCCTGATTCTGGCCCTGCACTCCATGGGGCTGGGCCTCATCGATCCCTCCATGGTGCTCAAGGCCCAGTCCTTGGCCTATGCCTTCCCTGAAACTTGGCCCTACCTAGCGCTCGCCCTGGGCATCCTCGCGCAACGGCGCTGGGCCAGGGATCTGGCCTCGGCAACGGCCTTCCTGGCGCTGGTGGCGGCCTTGGCGGCCTTTCCGAGAACCCTGTTCTTGGACCTGGGATACGGCCTGGCCGCCGCCCACCCGGCCCAACGGGCGCCCTGGCTCGTGTTCAAGCCCCTCCTGGAACAGCAGGCTGTCTTCGCGGTCCTTTGCGCCGGAACCCTGTACGCCCTGACCCGGCCGTCCTTGGTGGTCCGCTGCGAGTCCGGTCCGAAGCAGCCGGCCTGGACAGAAAACTTGGGATTCGCCGCGTTGCTCCTTCTGAGCAGGCAATTTTTCGCCGCCGGCGAGGCCCTCAACTTGGCGCTATATAAATTCCCGGAATGGAGCTCGGGCGCCATGGCGGCCCTGGCGCTGACGGCCCTGGTCGGGCTGTGGCAACGCCGCTGGTGGGGCTGGGCGGCCATGGCCATCCAGACCCTCCTGCTCGTCACCAGGCCCGGCCTGGCCGCGCTTTCGAAAGCCACGCTGTCCTACTACCAATTCCAGGACAAAGCGCCGTCGGCGGCCGTCCTCCTGGCTTGCGAAGCCTTCTGCCGCAGCCTGCCTGACCTGGCCGTGCAGGCCTGCCTGCTCGTGGCCCTGCTGAAATCCAGGCGGCAATTCGGGCGCTAGCCTGAAGACCTTTCCACCTTGTGAAGAATTGTCCGGACTTCTGCGCGGCCGACCGCCTTCGTTTAATATGACGGCCGACGCTTTCCGACGAAGCCCCAGGACGGTCCATGCCCGCAAGACTCAACCTTGATAAATCCGGCCAACCGGAAGCGGCCCCGCCCTGGGGCCCGGCCGAAGCCCTGGGACTGGCCCTGGTCCTCGTTTTGGCGGTGGCCTTGCGGATATGGCATCTGGACCGCAACGGTTTTGGAAACGCCTATTACGCCGCGGCCGTTCGCAGCATGCTGCGTAACCCCCACAACTTCTTCTTCGTCTCCTTTGATCCCGCGGGCTGGGTCACCGTGGACAAGCCGCCCCTGGCCCTATGGATCCAGGCCGCCAGCGCCAAGCTATTCGGATACGGCGGCATGAGCCTTTTGCTGCCGCAGGCGGCGGAGGGCGTCGCAGGGGTGGCCCTCCTGTACGCCCTGGTGCGCCGCGCGTTTGACCGCCCCGCGGCCTTGGGCGCGGCTCTGGTGCTGGCCGCCATGCCGCTGTCCGTGGCCGTGGACCGCTACAACAACGTGGACGCATGCCTGGTCTTCGTGCTGCTGCTGGCGGCCTGGGCCATAGCGCGGGCGGTCGAAAGCGGCCGCAGGAGCTGGCTCCTCGCGGCCGCGGTTTTGGGCGGGCTCGCCTTCAACACCAAGATGCTGATGGGCTTCATCTTTTTGCCCGCCTTTTATGCCACCTATCTTTTCGCGGCCCCCGGCTCCCTGCGCCACCGGATCAGGGAAATGGCCCTGGCCTCGGCCCTGCTCGCCGCGGTGTCCCTGAGCTGGATCCTCGCGGTCGATTGGACCCCCGCGGCCCGGCGGCCTTTTGTCGGCAGCAGCACCGACAATTCCATGGTGGAGCTGTCTTTCATGGGCTGGAACGGGCTGCAACGCTTCAGCCGCCACAGGCCCGGCGCCGCGCCCGCCTCCCTGTCCGGGACCGCCGGCGCCGGACCGGAGTCCGCGGCCGCGGAAAGCGACGCAAAAACGGATCCGGAGCCGGCCCAAAGGGGTCACAGAGGCGGCCCGCGCTGGGGTGGCGGAAGCCCTCCCGGGCCCTTCCGTCTCGCCTCGCCGGAATGGGCGGCCCAAGTGCTGTGGTTCATCCCCTTGGCTCTGCTGGGCCTCCTCGCAGCCCTGCGCCGCGGGCCGCGGCTGAGGTCCGCGGCGACCGGGGTTCATAAAGCCCATGCGCCCAGTCGGGGCCTTTTCAGGGCCATCGCGGCCGCCCCGGGTTTGTTGAGACAAGGCCTGCTTTCCCGGCCCGACCGCCAGGCCCTTTTCTTCTGGTCCGCTTGGCTGGCGATCCATGCCCTGATTTTCAGCACCTTCAGCGTGGTCCACACCTATTACCTGGTCCTGCTCGCTCCCGCCGTCGCCGCGCTGAGCGGAATCGGCCTGCGGGCTCTCTGGCTGGAATACCGGGAAGGCCGCAAAGACCTTTTGCTGGTCGCGATCCTGGCGACGGCGCTATGGCAGGAGCGCATCCTGGCACAGAATCCGGATTGGAACGGAGCCCTCCTTCCCATCCTGGCGGGCGGCGCCACGCTGGGCGCGCTCGGGCTGGCGCTTGCCCGCGAAAAAGATCCGGCCTCGGGCCCGTCCTGGCCCCGCGTGAACCTCGCCGTCGGGGCCGTGGCGCTGCTGGTCTGCCCCTTGGGATGGGCCCTGACGCCCGCGCTCAGCCCCAGCGGAGGCGCGTCGGTGGAGGCGGACCCGACCTTGGTCACCGGCGCCGTCTCCCCGGACCTTGGGGCTCCGCGCTCCCAGGGCATGGGCCGTCAAGGCCGCGGGTCCGCGGACAGCGACAAGCTGCTGCTGGATTTTTTGGTGCGCCACCGCGGTGCTGCCGAATACCTGGTGGCTGCCCAGAACAGCCAGACCGTGGCGCCGCTCATCATCGCCAGCGGGGAGCCCGCCATCTCGATCGGCGGATTCATGGGCCGCGATCCCATCGTCAACGCGGACCAGTTCACGGCCATGGTCTTGGCCGGAAAAGTCCGATACTTTCTCCTGGGACGCGACCGGGGCCGGGGGCAGGGGGGATGGTCCGACGCATCCGCCCGGAATCCCTGGGCCGGGGGGCCTGGCGGAGGCGGCGCCGAAGCGAGACAGATCTCCCAATGGGTGCGCAGTCACGGCCGCGCCGTGGATCCGCGGCTGTGGCAGGCGCCGGCGGCCCTTCAGGCGGCGGAGGCCTCTGGAGGCCCTTCTTCAGGCTGGAGCCGCGACTCCGACCTGCGGCTCTACGACCTGGGCGTCCTTTGGGGGAATGAAGGCCAGCAGGGCGCCCTTGGCAAGCAGCGTCATGGACGGCGCGCCTAGCGGGGAGGGGAGGGCCTCCCCGCTGGACCGGGGAAGGGGCCTATCTCCAGGTTTTGTGATATGAAACCAAAGCGGATCCTGGGCCCGCGGGATTCGATGAAAACCGCAACTAAACAATGCTTTTTCGCGTAATGCTTAACACAGGCGAGCTGCGCGCGGACGCTCCCCCTGGACGGCTGCAAGCATGCTTCGTCCACGGTCTTCATTCGTTTTTCGGCCGCGACCGGGCCTACGATCCCTTACATGTTGCAACGAGAAATTACCCTTGATGCTCTCGAAAACATCTATGATGTCGGGGTTTTTCCGATCAATCCCTTAGGTGCTCCGTGACCATTTCCGAAATCTCCATTAAGAACCCGGTATTCGCGTGGATGTTGATGGCCGCCATGATCGTGTTTGGCGCCATATCCTTGTCCCGCATGGGCATCAGCCAGCTGCCGGACGTTGACTTCCCCGTCGTCACCATCAATGTGCAGGATCTCGGCGCCCCGCCTGAAACCATGGAAACCGATGTCGTGGACCCGATCGAGGGCGCCGTGCTCCAGGTTCCCGGGGTCGAGGACGAGGTTTCCCAGAGCATCAACGGCTCGGCCACCATCACCCTTACCTTCGACCTCGACCGCAACATCGACTCGGCCCTGGTGGACACGGAAAACGCGGTGGTCAGCGTGGAAAACCAGCTGCCCACGAACATCTATCCCCCGACCTACAGCAAGACCAACCCCGACGACCAGCCCATCATGTACCTGGGCCTGTATTCCACGGACCCAACCGTCACGCTGCGCGACCTGATGATCTACGTCAACGACATCGCCCAGGGCGAATTCGCGAGCGTGGAGGGCGTGGGCCAGGTCACGGAATCCGGCTATCTGCAGCCCGAACTGAGGGTCTGGCCGGACGACAAGAAACTCGCCCACTATCAGCTGACGGTCGCGGACATCATCAACACCATCCAGGCCGAACACATCGAATTGCCCAGCGGCCTGCTCGAATCGCCGGGACGCCAGGACAAGAACGTGCAGACCCTGAGCCGCGCCCTGACGCCCCAGGAGTTCGGGAACATCTTCATCAACGCCCGAGGCGGCAACGTGAACTACCGCCCCATACCCCTGAGCCGGGTCGCCGAGGTGACGCTGGGCACGGCCGACGTCCTGCGCGTCAGCCGGGTCGAAGGCCAGGTCTGCGTGGGCCTGGGCATCATCAAGCAGGCCGGCAGCAACGCGGTGGCCGTGGGGTCGGCGGTGCAGGCGCGCCTGAACGAGATGAACAAGACCATGCCCAGGGGCATGCAGGTGAAGGTCATCTACGACAGCACCGACTTCGTGCGCCAGGCGGTCAGCGACCTGGAGAAAAACCTGGTCCTGGCAGCCCTGGCCACGGCCCTGGTCTGCTGGCTCTTCCTGGGCTCCTGGTCCGCGACGCTCAACGTCGTGCTGGCCATCCCCACCTCCATCGTGGGCACCTTCACCATCCTTTATTTCTCCGGCTTCACCCTCAACACCTTCACCCTCCTGGGCTTGAGCCTTTCGATCGGCATCGTGGTCGACGACGCCATCATGGTGCTGGAGAACATCGTCCGGCACCAGGAGATGGGCAAGGGCAACGTCCAGGCCTCCATGGACGGGGCGCGCCAGATCACCTTCGCGGCCGTGGCCACCTCCCTGGCCATCGTGGCGATCTTCCTGCCCGTGGCATTCATGAGCGGGGTCATCGGCAAATATTTCTACCAGTTCGGCATCACCATGGTCGCGGCGGTGGCCCTGTCCCTGCTGGAGGCCCTGACCCTGACGCCCATGCGCTGCTCCCAGTTCGTGCATGTGAGCAGCCGCACCTCGGCCTTCGGCAAGGCCGTCGAACGGACCTTGGACTGGTTCGCCGGCCTGTATGCCCGCGCCCTGCCCGTCGCCCTGAACCACCGCTGGCTGGTCCTGATCGGCGCCCTGGTCTTTTTCGTCGGCTCCCTGTTCATCTCGCTGGGCCTGAAGAAGGAGTTCATCCCCACGCAGGACCAGTCCGTGGTCTTCATGAGCTTCAAGACGCCGGTGGGCTCGTCCCTCGCGTACACCGACACCCGCATGCAGCTGGTGGAGCGGTACCTGGCCAAGCAGCCCGACGTGATCAAATACTACGTGTCCGAGGGCGGAAGATTCGGCGGCCAGCTCAACACCGGCTTCGGCCTGGCCACGCTGCTCCCCAAGGGCCACCGGCCCGTCGATGCGCAGCTGGGCCGGCAGCCCACCGAAGCTGACCTGATGAACCGCTTCCGTAAGGACCTTTCCAAGGTGCCGGACCTGACGCCGATCATGATCGACCTCTCCACCCGGGGCTTCACCTCGAGCCGGGGCTACGCCATCGAGGCCGGTGTGCGCGGCCCGGACTGGGACATGCTGCAAAGCAGCGGCATGAAGCTCATGCAGGCCATGAAGGACAGCGGCATGATGGTGGACGTGGACACGGATTTCGCGGCGGGCATGCCCGAGGTGGACGTGGTCCCCAACCGCATCGAGGCAGCCAAGCGGGGGGTCAGCGTCGGCACCATCGCCCAGACGGTCAACGCCATGGTCGGCGGGGAGAACGTGGGCTTCTACCCCCGCGACGGCCACGAGGACTACATCGAAGTCCGCCTGACGGACTCCGCCCGGACCCGCCAGGAACAGATCAACGATCTGCTCCTGCGCAACGACCGCGGCGAGGTCGTCCCCATGAAGGACGTGGTGACGCTCAAGGACATTTCGACGCTTTCCCAGATCACCCGCGACAAGCGCCAACGCACCATCACGCTCTACGCCAGCTGCGCACCTGGGGTGTCCCAGGACGTGGCCCTGGCGAAGATGCAGTCCCTGGCCAAGCAGATCCTCCCCCGGGGCTACTACATCGTCATGGGGCAGGGCTCGGACGTCTTCACCCAGACTTTCCACGACCTGCTCTTCGCCCTGTTCTTCGGCGTCATCGTCGCCTACATGATCCTGGCCAGCCAGTTCAACAGCTTCATCGACCCCTTGACCGTGCTGATGGCCCTTCCCTTCAGCGCCTCCGGGGCCCTGGCGGGCCTGTGGCTGTGGCCCTACCTCACCTTCAACGCGCAGAACGCTCTGAGCCTGAACATCTACAGTCTCATCGGCATGCTGCTGCTCATGGGCATCGTGAAAAAGAACTCCATCATGCTGGTGGACTTCACCAACGAGGTCCGCAGGATCAAGAAGCTGCCGGTGCGGGAGGCTCTGCTGGAGGCCTGCCCCGTGCGCTACCGGCCCATTTTGATGACCTCGGTGGCGGTCATGGCGGCGGCGGTCCCGGAGGCCCTGGGGAGCGGCCCCGGCAGCGAGACCCAAGTGCCCATGGCGGTGGTGCTCATCTTCGGCGTGGCCGTGGCCTCTGTGCTGACCCTGTTCATCGTGCCCTGCTTCTACAGCGTGGTGGCGCCCCTTGAAGGCAGGGAGGCCCACCAGAAATTGATCGAGGAGGCCGAGGACGCAATCGCCGCCGAGGCGGAAGAGGCCAAAAAGGGCCACGGCGCGAAGGCTCCTGAACGCGTCTAGCGGCCCGGAATAACAAAAAAACAAAGCCGCCTTGGGCGTCCAAGGCGGCTTTGTTTTGTCCCGATCCCGCCGCTTAGGGCCTGGCGCCCCTCACTTCGGCCGCCAGGCGGTCCAAATTCTGCGCGTTGGCGGGGACCACGATGGGTTCCATGCGCCGGGCCAGCTCCGGGTCCGCGAAGGTCTGGGCCCAGGTCACGGTGGTCCCTTCCGCCGCGGGCTCCAGGGTGATGGCCAGGCGGTACGCCGGGTTTGAACTGTGCTCGACCACGACCCTTTTTGACGGCTCAATCTCGGCGAACACGCTCTCGTTGGGATAGTGCCCCCCGTTGGGCCCGTGCATCACCAGCGACCATTTCCCGCCGGGCTTGAACTCGCAAACGTGGAAGGTGTTGCTGAAGCCCTCCGGGCCCCACCAGCGGGCCAGGCGCAGCGGATCGCTGATGGCGGCGAACACCTCATCCGGCGGGGCCGGAATGGTCAGCGAGTTTTCGAAGGTGGGCATGGACTCCTCCCTGGGGCTGCCGGCGGCGGGCCTAAAGGATTTCGGCTCCGCTCTGGTCCCGGACCGTGGCCACGGTCTTGGCCAGCGCCAATCCCCGGGCGCACGCCTCGTTGTACAGGTTGACCACTTCGCCCGCCGCCCGGAGGGTGTAGCCGCTGCTGACCACATCGTCCACCAGGACCACAAAACGGTTGCGGACCGCGGGGTCCCGCAAGGGCATCAGGGAGTTCACCTGGGCCGGCCTGTTCTCGGTCGTTTGCACGCCGGCCACGGAGGCGCCCCGGAAGAGGAGCGGCCGGTATGTGAATTCAGCTCCGGCCTGGGAGCACGCGCTTTCAAGCACCCGGGAAAGGCCCCAGGGCAGCGCCCCCGTTTCCGCGCCCGGAAGCGGCGAGACAAAAACCGGCCGCAGCGTGCCGAAATCACCCCGCGTAAGCAGTTTGGCCAGGCCGGCCGCCAGAAGACCGGAGAAATAGGCGATCAGGGCCGCGACCTCGGGGGCCTCCGGTTTTTCCGGCGCCGCGGCCAGCCCCTTCAGGCGCAGGATGGCCTCGCTGTGGGAACAGCCCAGCCCGGGCTGGGGATCCGCCGCCTGGCGGCCGCCCTTGATGGGCTGAAAGCCCCCGAGGGCGAACAGGGGGACGCGGTTCTTGCCGGTGGCCGTCTTCAGCCTCTGAAGGGCCATGTCCTGGTGGCGGCGCAGGCGGCCCTGTTCAAAGTCCAACTGCATGATGAAAGCGTCCGCGTGCTGGCCGGAACGATAGAACTCGGTGATTTCTTCCTGAACGGGTTCGGCCACGATTCCCCTTATTTTTAATGGTGTGCACGGGCGCTAAGGCCCCCGTGGTCAAGACTTCAGCGCCCCCGCTTTTCCTTGCGGCAGTCCGGGCACAGGCCGTAAACCTTGAGGGAGTGGTGTTGCGGCTGCCAGCCCAAGGCCACGGCCTCCTCCTCCTTGACGGTCTCCAGGCGCTCGGAGCTGAGCTCCGTGACCTTGCCGCAGGAGGTGCAGATGAGGTGGTCGTGGTGGGTGTGGCCGACCGTGTGTTCGTAGGTGGCCACGCCCTTGGCGATGCTCAGTTCCTCCACCATGCCGCTGGAAACCAGGTGCTCGAGGGTGCGGTACACCGTCACCCGGCCCACCAGGGGCTCACGCTTTTTCACCAAATGGTAGAGCTCTTCGGAGGTGAAATGCCGGTGGGCGCCGAAGGCGGTTTCGGCGATGCGCAGGCGCTGGGGCGTCAGCTTGAGGCCCTCTTGCTTGAGGTATTCGCAGAACTGCTCGACTTCGCGGGTCCAGGGTGCGGACAAGAAGCCTCCTTAACCCCTAGAAAAGGGGCTTGAAATGCCAAACGCCGTAAAGGGCGAAGCTGAGGCCGGAGGTGCTGAGGTCCCATTTCGTGATGGAGCTCGCCGTGGGCGAGCTGTAGTAGCCGACCGGGTGCCCCACATGGATGGCGGTCTGGTTCCCCGGCACGGAGGTGTAATCCATGGTGGTGCCCGTCTGGTACAGGTAGCCGACGCTGAGGCCCAGGCCGAATCGGCCGAACAGGTATTCCCCCCTGAGCTCCGGCCAAATCGCGAAGCCGGTGCCGGCGGCGCTGTAGGTTTGGTCCTCGCTCGGGACGCCGTCCGCCGAATCCACCGTGCCCGGGGTGAATTTTTGGTCCACTTTTATGGAACTGGGCATGACCCCCAGCCCCAGGCGGGGTTCCAGCACAAAAGCCTTGCCGAACCTGAACCTCCAGCCGGGGGTGACCAGCACGGTCACCTGGTTGATGGTATAGGTGTCCTTTTCGCTGTCGGTCCCGCCAAAAATTCCCGATCCCGAGAAGTTGACCGCGTCGTCGCGCAGGGGCCCATCCTGCACGTCCAGGCCGGCCACGAATCCGTTGGAGAAACCGTAGTCGAAGCCCAAGGCAACACCGTAGGACAAGGTGTCCCCCGGCTCGGACGCCGAATAGCCCGGGATGTTGCTGGTCGAATATTGGTCATAAAACTTGTTCACGTCCCCGTCACCCGCGTAGACGCCCATCAGCGCCCCGCGCACGTCGAAGCCGGGAATGAAGGGACCCGCGTGCCGGGAAACCGCCGGGGCGGCCCCGCCGATGGAAACCCTGAGGTTGTCCGCGAAATCCTGGGTGGCGGTGTCGTCGGGATGGTAAGCAAGGTAGCGGTCGTAAAAGTACAGGGCGCCTCTGTGGTCCCCCGCCTCGAAGTACACCCGACCCAAGGCCGCGTAGGCCCCCGTCATGCTGGGATCGGCCTTCAGGGCCGCTTCAAAGGACAGCACGGCCATCCTGAACTGTTTGGCCGCGTCGTAGTTGCGGCCGGCCTGGAAATCGGCCAGGGCCTCGGCGGTGTAGGCGCGCGCCGCCGCCGGCAAGGCCGAAATCCCCGCGATGAACGCAATGCACATCCCCGCCCTTATGCGCATTCAGAACTCCTTAGAAAATTTGAGCCAGTTCGTGGAATCCCCCGACCCTTCTCCGTAATGCAAATCCCAGGCGTAATCCAAATTCCAAGGGCCCCAAAATCCCGGGGTCCATTGCGTGCGCATGCCCGTCTCGACCTGGTTGAAACCCTGCCTCGAATTGAGCCCGCTGTGCAGGGCCAGGTTGCTCCCCAGCCCCAGGCCGCGCCACCACCAGGGCCCGAAATCCATGGGCATGCTGGCGTCGGCGCGCCAGGCGTCGTAGGGCGACAGCGGGATTTTCAGGCTGGTATCGATGGCAGACAGGGACCGCACCGGCCTGAACGCGCTCTTGACCTCGACGTTGTAGGGGACGTCGCGCAGGCCCTCGGCCAAATGGGTGAAGTCATCCGACTGCTCCAGTTGCAGGGTGAATTTGCCCGTGACGGAGCCGTCCGAGGGCGCCGCCGTGGATTTCGGGCCGGCCCCCGCCTGGCCCCCGCCCCTCGCCGAAACGGATTTGGCGGATACAAAGCTCCAGGTCACCGGATCCCACACGATCTGCATGCTCTGCAGATCCAATCCCAAGGTCTGCTTCAACCAATCCTGCCCGACCTTGCTTCCGTAGGCCCGCAGCTGCCCCGACTGCGCGCTGTTCACCGCCTGGGGGGTCGCCTCCCCGTATAGTCCGGCCGCAAGGGGCGCCGGCTGCGCGCTGGCTGAACCGCTCCCGAGCGCCGGCGTTGCGGTCAGCTGCGGATTCAATGCGGCGCCGGACGGACCAGGCGCCGGAAGGTTCGCGGTGCTCGCCATGGCCAGGACCGGTGCCGGCAGGATGCCCAGGGCCATGAGCCCCAGGAGCGCCACCGTGACCCTCACCCGCGGCCCCACGACGGCTCCGTCAGACCCTCAGGGCCCGGGCCACCCGGCCGCGGGCCCTTTGCAGGGCCTGGCGCACCCTGGCGGGCGCGGTGCCCCCCTGGCTCGCGCGGGCCGCCACCACCGCCTCCAGGCGCAGGTGCCGCGGCAAATCCGGCCCGAAAGCCGGGTTCAAGGACTTCCAGGCTTCAAGGGGCAGCTCCGCCAGGGTGCATCCCTTGAGGCGGCAGGCGCGCACCGCCCGTCCGACGGCCTCGTGGGCCTCGCGGAAGGGCACCCCCTTGCGCACGAGGTAGTCGGCCGCGTCCGTGGCCTCGAGGAAGCCCTCGTGGCAGGCCGTCCTCATCCTGGCGCCGTCCGGCTCCAGGTTGGCCGCCAAGACCGGGACCAGGCGCACGCAGTGCAGGACCAGGTCGAAGGTGCCGAAAAAGAGCTCCTTGTCCTCCTGCATGTCCCGGTTATAGGACAGCGGCTGGCCCTTCAACAAGGTCAGCAAATGCATCAGCAGGCCGTAGGCGCGGCCCGCGCGGCCGCGCAGAAGCTCAGCCACGTCCGGATTGCGTTTCTGGGGCATGAGGCTGGACCCCGTGGCGATGGCGTCGCCGAGGCGGAAAAAGCCGAATTCCTGGCTGCTGTATAGGACGATCTCCTCGCCCAGGCGGCTGAGGTGCTGCATCAGCATGGCCAGGGCGTAGGCGAAATCGACGAGGTAGTCGCGGTCGCTCACCGAATCCATGGAATTTTCCGTCACCCGGCTGAAGCCGAGCTCGCGGGCCACGAAGGCGCGGTCCAACGGCAGGGTGCTGCCCGCCAGGGCGGCGGCGCCCAAGGGGCATTCATCCAGGGCGTCGGCCACGTGGTCCAGGCGCTTGAAGTCCCTCAGCCACATCTCCACCCAGGCCAGGGCCCAGTGCCCGAAAAGTACCGGCTGGCCGCGCTGCAGATGGGTGTAGCCCGGCAGGATCAGTTCCTGGTGGTCCGCCCCGAAGTCCAGCCAGGCCCCGGCGGCCACGCCGAGGGCCTTTTTCAGGCGGGCCACGAGCTCCCGCAGAAGCAGGCGTTCGTCCAGGGCCACCTGGTCGTTGCGGCTGCGTCCGCTGTGCAGCTTCCCGGCGAGGGGCCCTACGATCTCGCGCAGGCGCGCTTCCACGTTGCCGTGCACGTCCTCAAAAGCCGGATCCAGCTTGAATGCGCCCGCGAGCCATTCCTTGCGGACGCGCTCGAGGCCGAGCACAAGCCGGGCTGCCTCAGCCTTGGAGACCACGCCCACGCGGCCCAGCATGCGGGCGTGCGCCACCGAACCGCTGATGTCGTGCGGCACCAGCCGGTCCTCGTAGCGCGTGGAGTCCGTGAAGGCCTCCACCGCCGGATGGGTCCCGCCGGCGAAGGCGCCGCCCCAGAGTTTTGTCTTGCCGACCGCTTTGGCCATGCTTCCCTGCCGAAAAAAGTCCCGCGCTTATTTCCCCTTCGCCTTGCCCCCGCGGCCGAGCCGGAAGCGCTTCTCCACGGTCATGGGCAGGCCGAAGAGGTTGATAAAGCCTTCCGCGTCCTGGTGCCGGTAGGAGCCGGTGTCGAAGCTCGCCAGGTCGTTGTTGTAGAGGGAATGCGGCGAGGAGACCCCGGCCAGGCGTATGGCGCCCCGCTGCAGCCGCAGTTTGACCCAGCCGCTCGCGGTGGCCTGGGTGCGGTCCACGAAGGAGTCCAGGGCCTGGCGCAGGGGGGTGTACCACTGCCCATTATAGACCAAATCCGCGTATTTTTGGGCCAAGGAGGCCTTCACGCGCGCCGTCTCCTTGTCCAGGGTCAGCGTCTCCAGGACGCGATGGGCCTCGATCAGGATGCTGCCGCCCGGCGTCTCGTAGATGCCCCGGCTCTTCATTCCCACCAGGCGGTTCTCGGTCAGGTCCACGCGGCCCACCCCATGGCGCCCGCCCAGCACGTTGAGCTTCAGGATCAGGTTCAAGGGGTCCATGCGCTTCCCGTCCAGCGCCACGGGAAGCCCCCGCTCGAAGTCCAGGCGCACGAGCAGTCCCGCGGCGGGCGCCTTGGCCGGGTCCACGGTCATGGTGTAAACGCTCTCGGGGCATTCCTTGGAGGGGTCCTCAAGGATGCCGCCCTCGTGGGATATGTGCCAGAGGTTGCGGTCCTCGCTGTAGGGCTTCTTGCGGCTGACGGTCAGCGGGATCTTGCGGGCCTCGGCGTAGCGGATGCAGTCCTCGCGGCTGGCCAGGTCCCATTCGCGCCAGGGCGCGATGATCCGCAGCTGCGGCGCGAGCGCCTTCACGGTCAATTCGAAGCGCACCTGGTCGTTGCCCTTGCCGGTGGCGCCGTGCGCGATCGCGTCGGCGCCTTCCTTCAACGCTATCTCCACCAGGCGCTTGGCGATGAGCGGACGGGCGATGCTGGTGCCCAGCAGGTACTGCCCCTCGTAGACGGCGCCGGAGCGCAGCATGGGCCACAGGAAATCGGTGACGAATTCCTTGCGCAGGTCCTCGATGTAGATCTTGCTGGCCCCCGTGGCGATGGCCTTGGCGCGCAGGGGCTTGAGCTCCTCACCCTGGCCCACGTCCGCCGCCATGGCAATGACCTCGCAGCCGTAGGTCTCCTTGAGCCAGGGGATGATCACCGAGGTGTCCAAACCGCCGGAATAGGCCAGCACCACTTTTTTCACGGGAACGCGCATCTCAAATCCTTTCATCTGGGGATCGTGACCGGTGTGGGGAAAGACCTTCGGGCCCGGCTCAGTGCCGGCCCATCATCAGGGTCATCAGGCCCTTCTGGACGTGCAGGCGGTTCTCGGCCTCGTCGAAGATCACCTTCTGGTGGCGCTCGAAGGTCTCGGCGCTGATCTCCTCGCCGCGGTGGGCCGGCAGGCAATGCATCACCACGGCGCCGGGTTTGGCCTTCTTCATGAGGGCCTCGCCCACCTGGAACTGGGAGAAAGCGGCGAGCCGCTCGGCGCGTTCGGTCTCCTGGCCCATGCTGGTCCAGACGTCCGTGTAGACGACGTCGGCGCCCTGGGCGGCCTCGGCGGCCGTGTGCACGCGCAGGACCGAGCCCCCTGTCTTGGCGCCGTCCTCCATGGCCTCCGCCACCACCGCGTCGTGGAGCTCGTAGCCCTTGGGGCTGGCCACCGCCAGCGTGAAGCCCAGCTTCCCGGCGGCGAAGGCCCAGGCCGTGGCCACGTTGTTGCCGTCGCCGATGAAGGCCACCTTGAGGCCGGGCTTGAGCATACCCAGCTCCTGGATCGTCATCAGGTCCGCCAGGATCTGGCAGGGATGCTCATAGTCCGTCAGGGCGTTGATCACGGGCACGCTGGCGCACTCGGCCAGGCTGCAGGCCAAGGTGTGGTCGAAGGTGCGTATGATGAAGCCGTCGAAATACCGCGAAAACAGGCGCGCCACGTCCTCGATGGACTCGCGGCTGCCGATGCCGATGTCCTCGTCCTTGAGCAGCACCGCGTGCCCCCCCAGCTGGAAGGCCCCCAGCTCGAAGCTGATGCGGGTGCGGGCGCTGGGCTTGTGGAACACCATGCCCAGGCCCTTGCCCAGCAGCGGCACGAAGAGCTGCCCGGCCTTGTGCTTGGCCTTGCACAGGGCGCCGGCCTGCAGGATGGCGTGGATCTCCGAGGCTCGCAGGTCCGCCAGGGTCAGGAGATCCTTGTGTTCGAGGCGGTATTCGGTCGGCAGGCTCACGATGCTTTCCTTGGGTTGGGGTGGGGCGCGGAGGCCAGGGACCGCGAAGCGGCCTCGCCGACCACGGTTTTCAGGACGGCCAGGCCCTGTTTGGCCTCGGCCAGGCTGAGGTTGAGCGGCGGGAGCAGGCGCAGCACGGTGTCGGCGGTGGCGTTGACCATGAGCCCCTTTTCCAGGCAGGCGAGCATCAGCGGCTTGGCCGGGACGGACAGCTCCAGCCCCAGCATCAGGCCGCGGCCCCTGGCGTCGCGCACGAAGGCAGGGAATTCCTCCTGCCACGCTTTCATCTCCGCCAGCATGAAGGCGCCGACCTTGGTGACGTTGGCAGCCAGCTTGGCCGAGCGGACCTCCTTCAGCAGGGCCAGGCCCGCGGCGCAGGCCACCGGGTTGCCTCCCAGGGTGCTGCCGTGCTCCCCCAGCCCGATGGCCGGGGCCGCCTTTTCGCCCACGAGCACGGCCGACAGCGGCAGGCCGCCGCCCAGGCTCTTGGCCAGGCTCATCAGGTCCGGGACGCAGTCATGCCCCAGGTCCTGGTAGGCGAAGAGGTCGCCGGTGCGCCCCAGCCCGGTCTGGATCTCGTCGAGCATGAGCAGCAGGCCGTGGCGGTCGGCCAGGCGGCGCAGCCCGACCAGGAACTCGTCCGTGCCCTCGATGACCCCGTTCTCGCCCTGGATGGGCTCCACCAGGATGGCGGCGCTGCGCCGGTTCACGGCGCGGCGGGCTGCGTCCAGGTCGTTGTAGGCGACGTGGCGGAAGCCCGGCAGCAGGGGGTCGAGCCCCTTGTGCAGCTTGGCCTGCCCGGAGGCCGACAGGGACCCGAAGGTGCGCCCGTGGAAGGCGCCGTGGAAGGCCAGTATCTCGAAGCGGCCTTGGGCCGCCCCAAAGCGGCGCGCGAACTTGATGAGCAGCTCGTTGGCTTCGCTGCCGGAGTTGGCGAAAGCCACGCGGGTGGCGAAGGGGGCCGCCTTGCGCAGGGCCTCGGCCAGATCCACCTGGGGCCGCTGGTAGACCAGGTTGCTGACGTGGCTCAGGCGGGCGACCTGGCCGGTGATGGCCTTGGTCAGGGCGGGGTGGGCGTGTCCCAGGTTGGTCACCGAGATGCCGCTGACGAAGTCGAGGTAGCGTTTCCCGTCCTCGTCCCACAGCATCGCGCCCTTGCCGCGGGCGAGCGCGACCGGCAGACGGGAAAAAGTCTGCAGAAGGCTCTTGTGCTCCCTGGCGGCGACCCCGCTTTTGTCCATGCCTATGCCCCCACGATCTCGGTGCCGACGCCGCTGTCGGTGAATATCTCCAGCAGAAGCGCGTGCGGCACACGTCCGTCGACGATGTGCACCTTGCGCACTCCGGCCTTCAGCGCGGCCAGGCAGGCCTCCAGCTTCGGCAGCATGCCCTTGTCAATGATGCCTTGTTTTCTCAGCTTTGCAACATCCCCGGCCTTGACGCTGGCCATGAGGCTTCGCGGGTCGGCCAAATCCCGCATCAGGCCGGGCTGGTCGGTCATCATCACCAGCTTCTCGGCCTTGAGCGCTCCGGCCACCGCGCCGGCCACCAGGTCGGCGTTGCAGTTGTAAGCCTGGCCGTCCGGGCCCATGGCCACGGGGGCGATGACGGGGATGAAGCCCTTGTCCCTTAGGGCCTCCAAAATCCCTGTGTGCACCGCCACCAGCTCCCCCACGAAGCCCAGGTCCTGCTTGCCCTTGAGCTTGCGGGCCTCCAGCAGGAAGCCGTCCTTGCCCGAGAGGCCGGCGGCCACATGGCCGTGGCGGTTCATGGTGGCCGTGATCTGGGTGTTGATCTTGCCCACCAGCACCATTTCCGTGATGGCCATGGTCTCCGCGTCCGTCACGCGCAGGCCGTCCTTGAAGACCGGCTGCTTGCCCTGGCGCTTCATGGCCTCGCTGATCTCGGGGCCGCCGCCGTGCACCACCACAGGGTTGAGGCCCACGGTCTTCAGCAGGACCAGGTCCTGGGCCACGCTGTCCTTAAGGGCCGCGTCGGTCATGGCCGAGCCGCCGTACTTCACCACCACCGTCTTGCCGGCGAAGGCGCGCAAATAGGGCAGGGCCTCGATCAGGACGCCCGCTTTTTCCTGGAGCTCTTTCATCTCTGTTCCACCTTTCTAGCTTCCGCTTCCAAGGCCGCCGCGGCCGCCTGGGCGTCGAGGCCGGACACGTCGCTTAAGGGCACCCCTAAGTCCCGCGCCCAGGCCTCGAATTCCCTCATGCCACGCTCACGGTAGGCCAGGAAACGCTGATGTTTAAGCACCTTCTTTTGGGGAGCTCCGCCGTTTTCCATCGGCTCCACCAGGCCCCACATGGCGTTGACCGGCTGGAAGTGCGCCGGATCCGAGGCCGTCAGGTAGTGCGCCAGCGAGCCCATCATGCTGTTGCGCGGCGGCACCGCCAGCGCCTTCCCTTGCTGCGTGAGGACCGCGTTGATCCCCGCCATCATGCCCGAGGCGGCGGACTCCGTGTAGCCCTCCACGCCCGTGATCTGGCCCGCCAGGAAAACCCTGGGATCGGACCTCAGTCGCAGGCCCCCTTCAAGGTGCGTGGGGGCGTTGACGTAGGTGTTGCGGTGCAGGCTGCCGAAACGCACGAACTCGGCGCGTTCCAGGGCCGGGATCATGCGCAGCAGCCGCTCCTGCTCGCCCCAGCGCAGATGGGTCTGGAAGCCCACCAGGTTGTAGAGCGAGCCGGCCGCGTTCTCGCGGCGGAGCTGGACGCAGGCCCAGGGCCGCCGTCCCGTGGCCGGGTCGATGAGGCCGGTGGGTTTCATGGGGCCGTAGCGCAGGGTGTCGGGCCCCCGGCGCGCGATCTCCTCGATGGGAAGGCAGCCCTCGAAGAACTTGCCCTGCTCGAAACCGTGGAGCTCGTGCTTCTCGGCGGAGCCAAGGGCCGCCACGAAGGCCTCGTAGCCGGCCTTGTCCATCGGGCAATTGAGGTAGTCGGCCCCTCCGCGGCCCCAGCGCGAGGCCGCGAAACAGCGCCCATAATCCAGCGACTCGGCGGTCACGATCGGCGCGATGGCGTCGTAGAAGTACAGGTGCTGGGCGCCGAGCCGCTCGCCCAGGTCGCCGGCGAGCGCGGCCGCGGTGAGGGGTCCGGTCGCCACCACCCACACGCCCTCGGACGGTATGGCGTCGAGGCGTTCGCGCCGCACGCTGATGCCGGGCTGGGCTGCCACGGCGCGCTCGACCCCGGCGCTGAACACAGCCCGGTCCACGCTCAGGTTCACCCCGGCCGGGACCCGCGCGGCATAGGCCGCCTCCAGCGTCACGGAGCCCAGCAGGGCCATCTCGCGCTTGAGCAGCCAGGGAGCGCTGAGCGGCTCCAGGGATTTGAGGCTGTTGCTGCACACCAGCTCCGCCAGGCCCGACGAGGTGTGCGCCTCGGTGCCCGTGGACGGCCGCATCTCGTACAGCGTGACCTCGGCTCCCAGCCGGGCCGCCGCGCAGGCGGCCTCGCAGCCGGCCAGGCCGCCGCCGATGACCCCCACCTTCAAGACGGGACCGCCTGCGGCTCTTCGCGGTGGCCGCAGCCTTCCGCGGCGCAGCGCAGGCTCGTCCCCGCGCGGGTGACCTTTTCAACCATGTACTTCGCTCCGCAGGCGGGGCAGGGCTTGTCCACCGGCTTGTCCCAGCTGACGAAGTCGCAGGCGGGATAGCGGTCGCAGCCGAAAAAGGAGCGGCCTTTCTTGGAGCGCCGTGCGGACACCTTGCCCGTGCCGCATTTGGGGCAGGCGATCCCCCCGGCTTGGGGCATGGCCTTGGTGCTTTTGCACTCCGGATAGCCCGGGCAGGCCAGGAAAGGCCCGAAGCGCCCCTGCTTGACGACCATGTTCCGGCCGCATTTCTCGCACAGTTCCTCGACGTTCACCGCGGGGGCCGCCCGCAGGCTTCCGTCCGCGGCCTGCTCCAGGGGCTTGGTGTTCTTGCAGGCGGGGTAGTTGGGGCAGGCCAGGAACTTGCCCATGCGCCCCCACTTCACCACCATGTCCGCGCCGCACTTGTCGCACTTCACGCCGGTGACGGTCTCGAGCTCCTTGCGCACGTCCACGATGGCCGCCTGCGCGGACTCCAGTTCAACGGCGAAGGGGCCGTAGAAGCTGGCCACGGCCTCGCGCCAGGGCAGCAGGCCCTCCTCGACCCGGTCCAGCTGCTCCTCCATCAGGGCCGTGAAGTGCACATTGAGCACGTCGTGGAAATGCTTCACCAGCACTTTGTTGACCAGCCGGCCCAGTTCGGTCGGCTTCAGGCGCCCAGCCTCGATGCGCTCCACGTAGAGGCGGTCCAGTATGGTCGAGATGATGGGAGCGTAGGTCGAGGGCCTGCCGATTCCCTGTTCCTCCAGGGTCTTCACCAGGCTGGCGTCGCTGAAGCGGGCCGGCGGCTGGGTGAAGTGCTGTTCCGGCTCCCCCCCCAGAAAGGCCAAGGCCTCGCCTTCGTTCAGGGGCGGCAGTTCGCGTTCACCGCGCGCGCCCCCGTCCTTGGGCTGGCCCTCCTCGGACTCCTCCTCCGCCTCGCCCTTCTTGGGCGCCAGGTCCTGCCAGACCGCCAGGAAACCCGCGAAGCGCTGCACCGCCCCGTTGGCGCGGAACAGGGCGTCCCCCGCGGGAAGGCCCTCCGGACCGGCGGCTTTGGCCGCGGGCCGCGGCGCCAGCACCTCGACGGCGGTGGCGTCGAACAGGGCTGGCGCCATCTGGCTGGCTACGAAACGCCTCCAGATGAGGCCATAGAGCTTGTTCTGGTCCGGGCTCAGGTGGCGGGCCACGTCGGACGGCTGGCGCAGGCTGGACGAGGGCCGCACCGCCTCGTGCGCGTCCTGCCCCTGGCGCTTGGTCTTGTAAAAGGGCGGCTTGGCGGGCAGGTGGTCGGCCCCGAAACGCGCCGTGATCAGGCTGCGGGCCTCGGCCTGGGCCTCGGGCGCGACGCGCACCGAATCCGTGCGCATGTAGGTGATCAGGCCCTGCGCCCCCTCCTCGCCCAGCTCGACGCCTTCATAGAGCTGTTGGGCCACCATCATGGTGCGCTTGGCCGTGAACCGCAGTTTTCTCGCCGCCTCCTGCTGCAGGGTGCTGGTTGTGAAGGGCGCTGCCGCGAAGCGGCGCTGCTCCTTGCTGCTCACCGAGGCGACCGAATATTTGAGGCCCTTGACCTCTTTGCCCAGGGCCGCGGCCCGCTGCGGGGACAGGCGCTCGGCTTTCTCGCCTCCCAGCGAGGCCAGTTGGGCGCTGAAGGAGCCCGCGGCCGCCTTGAGGTCGACCTTCAGGTCCCAGTATTCCTCGGCCTTGAAGGCCTCGATCTCGTCCTCGCGCTCGCAGACCAGGCGCACCGCCACGCTCTGCACCCGTCCGGCCGAGAGCCCGCGCCGCACGCTCTTCCACAGCAGGGGCGACAGGCTGTAGCCGACCAGGCGGTCCAGGATGCGCCGGGCCTGCTGGGCGTTCACCAGGTTCTCGTCGATGGCCGTCGGCGCCTCGATGGCCCCGCGCACCGCCGTCTTGGTGATCTCGTGGAAGCGGACGCGCTGCACGTCGTTCTTGGCGGTCTTCAGCTCCCCGGCCAGGTGCCAGCCGATGGCCTCCCCTTCGCGGTCCGGGTCGGTCGCGAGGAAGACGTGCTTGGCCTTCTTCGCCTCGGCCTTGAGCTCCTTGAGGACCTTGGCGCGGGTCCGGATGGTGATGTAGTGCGGCTCGAAGCCCGCCGCCACGTCCACGCCCAGCTTGCTCTTGGGCAGGTCCCGGACATGGCCCATGCTGGCCTTCACCACATAGGCCCGCCCCAGGAATTTATTGATGGTCTTCGCCTTTGCCGGCGACTCGACCACCACCAGATTGTCTGCCATGGCTCCCCTTCCCGGGTCCGGCCCTTCAGGCCTGGGCGCGCGCGGGCGTCAGCGGACCCGCTTTTCCTGCTCAAGGCTGAGGTCCAGGGCGTCTCCGTCCGAGAGGGCCTCCTCAGGCCCGACGCCGCGGCCGTTCAAGCTGATCTTCAGCCTGCCGCTCTCCAGCCAGGCAGCCAGTCCCAGGCGCAGTATGCCTTCGGCCACCGTGCGGCAGGGGCCGCCGCGCTCCACGCGCAGGTCCGCGCCGTCGATCAAAAACTCGTCCAGGCCCGTTTCGCGGCCGTTCATCCAGACCCGTTCGACCCGGTCCAGGGGGGCGTAAACGCCGTTGAGGAGCACGCTGACCGCCCCCGTGGCGCCGTCCGCCGCTGTCCGCTGGCGGGCCGCCTCTCCGGGGCCCCACAGGTCCCTGATCCGCTCCTGGAAGCCGGAGCCCGGCTCGAATTCCACCCGGTCGGAGGCCGCCACCGCGCTGTCCAGGGGCGCCTCGCGGCCGTTGAGCCTCAGGCTGTAATTGCGCTGCAGGAGCACCCGCGGCTCTCCCTCGACGGTGACGGCGATTTGGCGGTGGATCAGGCCCTCCAGGTCCACGCCCTCGGATTCCAGGAGGCGGCGCAAGCTGAGCCCCGCGCGGACCTCGAGGCGGGCCCGGTCGGGCAGCCGGGCGTCCAGGTCCTCGACCAGGAGTCCGTCCGCCGTGAACTCCAGCGGCAGGGAGCGGGCCTCCCCGTTGTAGTGGAAGCGCCCCCGCGTAAGGCCCTCGCGTTCCAGGGCCTCGCGGTAGCTCAGAAGGCCGTCCTGGCCCTGTTCGGCGTCGATGAAGGTGAGGCTGTCCCCCTCCTTGAGCGGCGAATCGAGCGTCGCCTTGGATCCGCCGATGAACAGGCCGCAGGCGCCGCCCATGCCGCCCTTGGCCACGCGTTCCTGGCCGTTGACGCTGTATAGGGTCGCCAGTCCGGTGCGGCCGTGGAAATGGCCGCGCTCCTTGCCCGCGGCCAGCAGGGCGTCGAAGGCCGTGAAGGACTGCTTGAGGTTGACCGCCGTCACTTCCTTTCCGTTGACCTGGAAGCGGACGAAGGGCAGCCCGCGCCGGGCGTGGGCGGAGGCGGCGATGCCCAGGGGCGTCACGGCCCAGGGCCACAGCAGCCCTTCGGGAAGGCCGGCGAAGGAGTTTTGCGCGGAAAGCGGCCGGTGCCCGACCCGTTCCGGGGCCAAGGACAGCGCCGCGGCCAGCGCGGAGGAGGCCCCCGTCAGCAGGCTGCCGCCGCCGGTGAGGATGACGGCGCGCGGGGCCTTCCCGTTGTTGAGGGCACGCAGCGCGTCGGCGCACTCCTTCGCCCATCGCAGGCGGGCGGGGCCCAGCTCGCGTTCGAGGTCCTCCGCGGAGACGCTGCGGCGGACGCCGAAGATGTCCGTGACCTCGGCGCCTTCGCCCGCGGGGGAGCGCTTGAGCGCCTCGGCCTGCATGAAATCCAGCAAAAACGCGTCGGCCAGGCGCTCGGTGACCTCGTCGCCGGCGACCGGGACCATGGTGTAGGCGTCCACGCGTCCGTCGCGGGTGAGGGCCACGTCCGAGGTCCCTGCGCCCACATCCACGAGCCCCAGGTTCAGGCGCCGCAATTCCTGGGGCACCATGAGCTGGACCGCGGCGATGGGCTCCAGGGTCAGGCTCTCGGCCGTCAATCCCGCCTCGGCGAGGGCCGCCTGCAGGGAGTCCAGGGCCAGCTTGGGCAGGAAGGTCGCCAGGACCTCGATGGCGACCTCCTCCCCCTTGTGGCCTGTGAGGTCGGCCAAGGGCTGGCCGTCCAGGGTCGCCGACAGGACGCTGTAGCCCACGCAATGGGCCCCGGCCTGGACGCGGGGGTCGGGCAGGGACGAACGCGCCTCGCGCACCGCCTGGTGCTCCATGGCCGCGACTTCCTCGCGGCTCATCGCTTCTTTGCCGCACTTGAAGACGAGGCGGGCGCGGCTGACGGCCAGGGACCTTCCGGCCACGGCAACATGGGCCTTTCTCAGGCGCAGGCCGCTGTCGTGCTCCAACTGGGCCTTGACCTCGGCGATGATCCGCGCGGCCTGGCTGATGACGTGGACCTGGCCGTCCATCATGGCCCTGCCGGGATGCTCGCACACGGCGTAGTGGGCGATGCGCGGCAGCCCCGCTCCGGCGCTGTCCACCAGCACGCCGCAGACTTTGCGGGTCCCCACGTCGAGTGAAAATTCCGGCTGCATTCCGTGTTTCCCTTCCCCGCGCGTCCTCAGGATCCCGTCAAAAGGATCCGGCCGCGTTCTCGATCAGCATGTCCTCGCTGCCGGCGTCGATGAAGAAGAACAGACGCCCGGAAATCCCGGTCTCCAGGACCGTGAAACTGTTGTCGACGTACAGCAGCCTGCCGTCCCGTCGTTCGACGCCCTCCGCGGACATCTCCAGCACGGCCTCCGACAGGTCGAAAAGCAGGGCCGGCACGCTGGGCATGAGCAGGAGCCCGCTGAAATCGCACAGACCCGTCAGGTATGCCGAGACCATGATGTTGCCGGTCTCCTTGATGGTGGAATGGCCCAGCTCGTTGAGCGCCTTGGTCGCGCCCGCGGGCCTGCGCAGGAGAAGGTCCACCAGCTCCACAGCCGCGTTGCGCGGCAGCCACACCAGGATGCGCCCGCCCGCGTCGCCGACCACGTGGAAGCCGACGCCGGCCACCAGGGCCTGCGGGTCGCCGGACAGGCCGGACAGGTCCCCGGCGCCGGCCTCCCCCACGCGGGGGACGCTGATCATCACCGTGCGGTCCGTGAGCTGGCCCAACGCCGTCGCGGCATGGGCCGCGCCGATGTTGCCGGCTTCGCTAAGGATGTCCAAACGCAGTTCGTCCACGATTCGTCTATAGGTCCAGCAGGGACGGCAGGTCCAGTATCAGGCAGACGGAGCCGTCGCCCAGTATGGTCACGCCTCCAAAGCCGCGCACGGACTTCAGCGCGCGCACCAGGTTCTTGATGGCGATCTCTTGTTGCCCTTGCACCTCGTCCACCAGCAGGCCGACGCGGCGCTCGCCGGAGTCGACCACCAGCACGGTGACCAGGCCGTGGGCGCCCCCGCCCAGGGCCGCGGGCCCCAGCCCCAGCAGTTCGCCGAGGCTGTACAGGGGCAGGATCTCGCCCCGCAGGGAGACGCTGCGTTCGGATCCGGAAACGAGCAGCTCGCCGGCCGAGTATTCCACGGCCTCCAGCACGTTGGCGACCGGGGCCATGTAGGTCTCGGAGCCGACCCGCACCCGCAGCGCCCGGATGATGGCCAGGGTGAGCGGTACCCGTATGCGGAAGCGCGCGCCCCGGCCCGGAAAATTCTCCACGCGCAGGCTGCCTCCCAGGGCCTCGGCCCTGGAGCGCACCACGTCCACGCCCACGCCGCGGCCGGACAGCTCGGTGACCCGGCTGGCGGTGGAAAAGCCGGGCGAAAAAATGAGGGCCACCGCCTCCTCCTCGCTCAGGCGGCGGGCGGCCTCGGCGTCCAGGATGCCCTTCCTCACGGCCACCTGGCGGATCCGTTCGGTGTCTATGCCGGCGCCGTCGTCCTCGACCGAGATGACCACGTGGTTTTTGTCGCGCCTGGCCTCCAGGCGTATCGTCCCGACGGCGGGCTTGCCCGCGGCAGAGCGTTTGGCGGTCGGCTCGATGCCGTGGTCCGCGGCGTTCCGCAGCAGGTGCACCAGGGCGTCGCCGATCTCGCTGAGGATGCCGCGGTCCAGCTCGATTTCGCCGCCCTCAAGGGCCAGCTCCATGGGCTTGCCCGAGGCCCGGCTGAGGTCGCGGATCAGGCGCGGGAAGCGGCTGAAGACCTGGTCCATGGGGACCATGCGCGCCGCGGTCACCTCCTGCTGGAGCTCGTTGACCACGTGGTCGACCTGGATCAGCGCCTCGTTCAGGTCCTTCAGCGCGTTGTCCCGCGCGATCTGGGTCAGGCGTATCTTGGCCGTGACCAGCTCCCCGACCAGGTCCAGCACCTTGTCCAGGCGCTCGACGCTCACGCGCACGGTCTGGTGCAGGGCCGCGGTCGCCGCGGCCGCGGGAAGCGGGTCCTCTCCGTTTTCCGGCTCCTGGGTCTCCGCCGCCGGCGCCTGGACCAGGGCCTCCGCCACGGGCTCCGGCAACGCCGCCCCCGGCGCGGACGCTTCCGGCCGGGCGGGGGGGGAGAAAAGCGGGGCGCGCAGCTCCGCGCTGCTCACCTGCGCGACCTCCAGCACCCGCAGGACGGCCTCCTCCTGGTCCCGCGCGGCCGCGTCCCCGGAGGTCCACAGCTCGAAGTCGGGGCCGAAGGCGCCCTCCTCCAGGCCCTTCCCGGCCGGACGCGTGGCCACGACGGAGCCCAGGCGCTCCAGGGCCTTGCGCACGAGCAGGGCCCGCACGCCTTTGAAGGCGCAATCCTTCACCAAGGACACCGTCAGGCGCACCACCACGGGCACATCGGCCAGGGCCCGGGTCACGGCCAGGCGCGAATCTTCGTCCCTCGGCAGCAACGCTTCGATCTCCGCGGGAAAGGCCGCCTTGGAAGGCGGCGGGGCCTGGGCGACCTTGGGGCCCTGCGCGGGCCCGCCGCCCTTTTCCAGGCCCCGAAAACGCTCCAGGACCGCCGCCTCAGCCGGCCCGCCGTCGCCGCCGGAGGCCACGTCGCCCAGCATGAGGGTCATGGCGTCCACCGAGGCCAGCAGGGCGTCGGCCAGTTCCGGGCCGGCTTCCCGTCCGCCCGAGCGCACGGCCTCCAGCACGTCCTCCATGGCGTGGCAAACGCGCGTGAGGCCCTCGTAGCCCATCGTGGCGGACATGCCCTTGAGGGTGTGGGCCGCGCGGAAGAGGCTGTCCACGGCTTCGCGGGCCTCGTCGGCGCGCTCCAGCTTGAGGGCGCCGTCGCTGAGGGCCTGCAGGTTCTCCTGGGCCTCGGCCACGAACAATTCGCGGTATTCCGCCATGCCGCTCACGGCAGCATCTCCACGACCGCGGACGCCACCTTGTCCAGGGGCACGATCCGGTCCACGCAGCCGCTCTGCACCGCGGCCCTGGGCATGCCGTAGACCACGCAGCTGTCCTCGTCCTGGGCGATCACCTTGGCGTGGCGGGCTTTCATTGCCCGCAAGCCCTTGACCCCGTCGCGGCCCATGCCGGTCAGCACCACCCCGACCGCGCTGGAGCCGTAGACATCGGCCACCGACTGGAAGAGCACGTCGACGCAGGGGCGCACCCCCAGAAGGGGGGGCTTCTGGTCCAGGCAGGCACGGGCACGCCCGGCCGGGCCTTCCACGGAAAGGTGCCAGTCGCCGGGCGCCAGGTACACCACTCCGGCCTCCAGGGTCTCCCCGGCCTCGGCCTCCTTGACCCTCACGCTGCTCTCGCGGTCCAGGCGCCCCGCCAGGCTGCGGGTGAAACCCGCGGACATGTGCTGGACCACCACCACCGGAGCGGCCAGGTCCTTGGGCAGCCCCGGGATGACCACGCTCAGGGCGCGCGGGCCGCCGGTGCTCGTCCCGATCGCGACGATCCCGCCGTGGTCCGCGCCGCGCACGGCCTTCGCCGCCCTGGCCGGGGGCGCCGCAAGCAGGCCGCTCAAGGGGGGCAGTCCGGGCCGGAAGGGCAGGCGCTTGAGGTCGATGGCGCTGGCCACCTTCACCTTGGCCAGCAGCTCGTCGCGGACCCGTTCCATGTCCAGGGACAGCGCGCCGCTGGGCTTCTGCACGAAATCGACGGCGCCGTAATCGAGGGCCCTCAGCGTGGTGTCCGCGCCGCGCGGCGTGTAAGCCGACAGCATGACGCAGGCCACGGGGTGTTCGCTCATCAGGTAGCCCAGGGTCTGCAGTCCGTCCAGCCTGGGCATTTCAACGTCCAGCGTCACCACGTCGGGATTGAGTTCGCGGACCTTCTCCACCGCGTCGAGGCCGTCCACCGCCGAGCCCACCACCAAAATGCCGGGGTCCTGCTCCAAAAGCCCCCAGATGACGCGCCGCATGAGGGCCGAATCGTCGACCACCAAAACCCTGACCCGCTTCAAGCCCGCGCCCACCCTCAGGCTTCCAAGGCCCGGGCCGCCGCGTCCAGGACCCTCGAGGCCTGGAAGGGCTTGATCACAAAATCGCGCGCGCCCGCCTGGATGGCCTCGGCCACCAGGGGCTGCTGCCCCATGGCCGAACACATGATGATCCGCGCGTCCGGCGATTCGGCGATGATGCGCCGCACGGCCTCGATGCCGGACAGCTCCGGCATGACGATGTCCATGGTCACCAGTGCCGGCTTGAGCGCGGCATAGCGCGAAACCGCCTCGACCCCGTTGCGCGCCTCGCCCACCACGCGGTAGCCGTTGCGCTCCAGGATGTCGCGCAGGGTGGCGCGCATGAAGGCCGCGTCGTCGACGACAAGAACCGTTTTTTCCATCGCTGCTCAGCCCTCCCCGGTTCCGGATTCCGCGATGTCTTCGAGCAGGCGGTCGAGATCCAGCGCGAAAACAAGGCGTCCGTCCAGGTCCAATACCGCCGCCACGAAGCGCGCCGCGGGCAAATCCAGCAGGTTGCGCGGCGCCTGCGGCGCCGACTCATCGCAGCGCAGGACCTCCAGCACCGCGTCGACCATCAGGCCGAAGCTTCCGCCTCCAGCCTCCACCACCACCACCCGCTTCTTCCCTTCGGCCCCCTCGGCCGGGGCCAGGCCCAAACGGGCCGAGGTGTCGATCAGCGGCAGCACCTGCCCCCGCAGGTTGAACAGGCCGCGCACGAAGGGCGCCACGCGCGGCATGCGAACGGACTGCACCGGCCGCTGGATCTCCCGCACACGGTGGATGGGCACGGCGTACTGCCAGGGGCCCAGGCTGAACACCACCCATTGCGCCTCGGCCACCCTCAGGCCTCCGCCTTGAAGCGTCCGATGAGGGCCCCCAACTGCTCCGCCGTCTGCTCCAGTTCGCGGGCCGCGGCGACCATCTCCTGCATGCTGGCGGTCTGCTCCTCGGCCGACGCCGAAGCCTCCTGGGTGCCGGCGGCGGTCTCCTCCGCCACCGCCGCGATCTCCTCGACGGCCTTGACCACCTGCTCGGTCCCCTGGCGCTGCTGTTGCGTCATCTGGTGTATTTCCTTGGACAGCTCGTCCACCCTGCGGACGACCTTGATGATCTCCTCGAGGGCGCCGCCGGCGCTGGTGACCACCGCGCGGCCGTCCTTGAGCTCCGCCGCGCTCTCGGCCATGCGGGAGACGGCCAGCTCCGCCTCGCTCTGGATCTCCCGCACCAGGCGGTTGATCTCGCCGGCCGCCTTGGACGAGCCCTCGGCCAGCTTGCGCACCTCCTCGGCCACCACGGCGAAGCCGCGGCCGGCCTCGCCGGCGCGGGCGGCCTCGATGGCCGCGTTGAGGGCCAGCAGGTTGGTCTGGTCGGAGATCCCGGTGATGATCTGGACCACCTGCCCGATCTTCTTGCTCGTGCGCCCCAGCCCCTCGACGGTGCGCGAATTCTCCGAGGCGCGGGCGCTGATCTCGCTGATCTTCCGGACGGCCTCGGTGACGGCCTCGCCGCCCTTGAGCGCGGAGGTCCACGCGGAGGCCGAGGCCTCGGCGACGGCGGCCGAGCGCTCGGCCATCTCGCGGACGGTCTGCGACATGACCCCGATGATGGCGTTCGTCTCGCCGGTACGGGAGGCCTGCACCTCCATGCCCCGTGAAATCTGCTGCACCGCCGACGAGATCTCCTGGCTGGCGGTGTTCATCTCCTGGGCCGCGGTCGAGAGGCTCAGGGCGTGCTTGCGCACGCTGCCGGACGCGGTCTTGAGGGCCTTGGCGTTGGCGGCCAAAAAGGACCCCAGCACGCGCAGGCTCTTGGTGGTGTCGTTGAACAGGCCGGCTCCGGTGAAGTCCGGCACTTCCGCGTCGAACTCCCCGCGGCCGAGGGCCTGCAGGTAGCTGGCCAGGGCCTGCAGGCGCGGGATGAGGACGGTGCGCATCAGCCAGCCGCTGATCAGGGTGGCGGTCCAGGACAGGGCCAGCGCCAGCAGCACCGAATCCATCAGGTCGACCTTGCGCCCGTCGGCCACAATGACGACCAGCCAACCGGTGGCCAGGCCCAGGAGGGAGAACAGAAGGCCCAGGGCGACGAGAAAACGCCGGACCGGGTCCCTGACGAAAGCCGGGAGTTGTACGCTCACGAGTCCATCCCTCTAAAGGCGGCGCGGGGCGGTCCAGGCGGACCACACCCGCACGGAGCCGTCGGAACAATCCAATTCCATGGAACGGCCGCGGTCCCCGCCGCAATCCTCGGCCAGCAGCGCGACGTTCCACGAACGCAGGCTCTCCCGGGCCGAAAGCAGGTTGCGTTCGCCCAGGGGAAGGGGGGGCACCTCCCGCGGCAGGGCGGCGAACATGTTGGCGCCGCCCACCAGCCAGGCCCGGCAGGAGGCGGATTTGGCCCCCTGCTCCGCCAGGCTCGCCAGGAGCGCGCCCACGGCCGTGTCGCAGTACTTGGCCGGCGTCTCCTCGAAGTCCGGCTGGGCCGAGGCCGTGGGCAGCATGCTGTGGGCCAGGCCCCCCAGGCCGGTCTCGGGATCCCACAAGGCCAGCACCACGCAGCTGCCGATGCCGTGGGCCGCCAGCTTGCCCGGCCCCTTGAGCACCTTCAATTCGGCCATGCCGACCTGCAGGGCCTCAGCCACGGTCGCCGCGGGGATCCACCCCCGTGCTCCGGGCCAGGCCGGCCAGCAGGCCCTCCAGGGCCCCGGGCTCGGGCAGGTAGACCAGGTGCAGCGGGATGGGCTGGCCCCAGTCGAGCAGGCGGCTCTCCAGCAGCAGGGCCTGGGCGCCGTGCTGGGCCGCGTCCGCGGCCACCGAAGCGAGCACCGAGGAGGCCATGTCCACGGCCAGGGCCGGCACCGACAGCATGATCGAAAAACCGACCAGGTCGGACATGGCGTTGAGGTAGCTGCCGCAGAGGATGTTGCCCATCTCCTTGAGGGCCGATTCGGAATCCGCGGACAGGGGCAGGGCGCTCGTCACCGGCGAGCCCATCAGCGTGGAAAGCAAGGGGCCGAGGGTCTGGCCGTCCAGCAGGAGCACCATGCAGCCGGGGGCCCCGCCCGAGAGGCGGAAGTACACCGCGGCCACCAGGGCCTCGTCCCCGCCGATGAACGAAGGCAGGGAGTCCAGACTCACCACGGCGACCCTGGGCACGTCGATGTTCACGGACCGGCCCAGCAGGCGCGAGAGGGCCGTGGCCGCGCGGGCCGCGCCCATGTTGCCGGTTTCGCGCAGGGCGTCCAATTCGAGGGGACTGAGGATCAGCGGTTTATTCATGTCATCCCTGCAAGGCTTTGGTGACGGCCTCAAGCACCCCGGCGGGCTGGAAGGGCTTCACGATGAAATCGCGGGCCCCCACCTGGATCGCTTCCACCACCAGCGCCTGCTGGCCCATGGCGGAGCACATCAGCACCTTCGCCGCGGGGTCGGCTTTCACGATCTCCCGCACGGCGTCGATCCCTCCCATCTCGGGCATGATCATGTCCATGATGACCAGGTCGGGCTTGAGCTGGCGGTAGCGCTCGATGGCCTGAACGCCGTTCTCGGCCTCGCCCGCGACCTCGTAGCCCGCGCCGACAAGGATGTTTTTCAGCATCATGCGCATGAACTGCGCGTCGTCCACGATCAATATCTTCGTCGCCACAGGCTCTCCTTCTCTCAGGTGATTCCAAAAATCTTTCGGACGGTCAGAGGGCGGCGTCCCCGCGCTCGCCGGTGCGCACCCGCACCGCCTCAAGCAGTTCCGTCACCAGTATCTTCCCGTCGCCCACGCGACCGGTGCGGGCCTCCCCGACCAGCGCCTCGATCAGGGGCTCCAGTTCCTCGTCCCTGCAGGCCACCTCGAGCCGCACGCGGGGGGCGAAGGCCGACACGAAGTCGTCGATGCGGTCCAGGGGCCCGCGCTGCAGGCCCAGGCCCTGGGCCTGGCTCACGCTGAAGGCGCGCCAGCCCCCGTCCCAGAGGGCCCGCTTCACCCCTTCGAGCCGCGGCGGCGGCAGAAAACAGGTCACCAATTTCACCGAAAATCCTCCAAAGCGCCGGCCGCCAGCAACTCTTCCACGTTCAAAAGGGCCACGGTCTTCCCCTCCAGGCGGGCCAGGCCGGCCAGCCAGGACAGTGGCAGGTCCATGCGCTTCCAGCCCTCCGGGGCGTCGTCCAACTGTTCGCTGGCGACCTGGATCACCGCCGATACGGAGTCGACCTTCAGGCCCCAGGCCTTGCCGCTGACGCCCTCGTAGACGATGACCCTGAGGGCGTCGCCGTCCTCGGCCGGGGGGATGCCCAGACGCTGCCGCAGATCCACCACCGGGACCACCCGGCCGCGGTAGTCGATGACGCCCTCCAGCCAGCGCGGCTCGCCGGAAAGCGGGCGGCCCCTCTGGTAGCGGATGATCTCGCGCACCTGCAGGGTCTCGATGCCGTAGTCCTCGCCCTGGAGCTGAAGGACCACCATCATCATTCCGTTGAGGACGGTCAGTATGTCCTTGTCGCGGACCCAGCCTCGGGCCACCAGGATGCGCCCCAATTTTTCGCCGCTGCGTTTCTGCTCGCTCAAGGCGGAATCGAGCTGCTCCTTGGTCAGCAGGCCGTTTTCCATGAGCAGGGCACCCAGGCTGCGGAACTGCTGGCGCATGACGCTCATCGTTCAGCCTTTCAGCACGGCCAGGTTCTTCCGCGCGATGACGTTCACAGGATCCACGCGCAGGGCCCGCTCCCAGGCCTCCTGGGCCTCGGCGCGGCGGCCCGCCTTGAAGTTCAGGCTGCCCAGCCGCAGGAAGGCCTCCACGTGCCTGGGCCGCAGTTCGGCGAGCTTCGTGTAGGCTTCCAGGGCCCCATCCAGGTCGCCGCGGCGGTACAGCAGGCCGGCGAAGGCCTCCCAGGCCGAGGACTCCCCGGCGCCGGCCTCGGTCGCGCGGCGGTAATGTTCGAGGGCCTCCTCGGCCCGGCCCTCGTGCTGGGCCAGCCAGCCGTCGGCAAGATCCTTCCAGGCGCCGCCGCCCAGGCCGGGCAGCGCGGCCCTCAGCAATTTTTCGGCCCCGCCGCCGTCGCCCTTGCGGGCGCGTATCCAGGCCAGGCGTACCTGGGCCTCCGGCCACAGGGCGTCGCCTTCCGCAATCCGGCGCAGCGCCAGCTCCACCGCTCCGTCGTCGCCGTCGGCCTCCAAGGCGCGGGCCCAACGCAGGGCCAGCGCGGCATCCGCGGGCCTCTGGGCCGCCGCGTCGGCGAGAACGGGCGCTGCCTCGGAATTGCGCCCCAACCTCTCCAGCAGGGCGGCCAGGGCCAGCAAGACCGGCAGCCGCCTGGGGTTCAGCAGGCGCGCCGCCTGGTAGCGCGGCACGGCGTCGTCCAGGCGGCCCAGGGATTCGTAGGCGTAGGCGAGCTTGAAGGCCGTCTCGGCCTGGGCCTCGTTGGCCCCCAGGGAGCGCTCCCAGGCCCGCGCGGCGGCGTCCCAGGCGCCGGCGGCCATGTCCAGGTCGCCCAGCACGTTGAGCGCCGTGACGTTGCCGGAGTCCTTGGAAAGGGCGTCCTTCAAGGCCGCCCTGGCCTCGTCGCGCCGTCCCAACTGCGCCAGCGCTCCGCCAAGGCGGGCCCGGGCTTCCACGCGCGAGGGGTCCAGCTCCAGGCTGCGCCGGAAGGCCTGTTCCCCCTGGTGGTGCCGCCCCAGGATCTGGGCCGCCTTGCCCCATTGGAAGTGGGCTTCAGCGTCGCCGGGATCGGCGCGCACGGCGGCCTCAAATTCCACGCATGCCTCCTCCCAGCGCTTGTTCAGCGCCAGGGCCAGGGCCACGTTGAGGTGTTCCCGCGGATCAGTCACCGGGTTCAAACCCGCTGAAAGACGCGTTCCGACGCCGACAGGCAGCGGAATCGGTCACGCGCCGGGCCCAGGATCGTCTCGGTCTTGCCGGTGACAAAAATCCCGCCCGGACGCAGGGCAGTGTGAAAGGAACGCATGAGGCGCTGCTGCGTGTCCTTGGAAAAATAGATCATGACGTTGCGGCAGAGCAACAGGTCCACTCCCAGGGCGGGCGGCGAGGAAAAGAGGTCCATCTGCCTGAAGGCGACGGCGTTTTTCAGTTCGTCCCCCACGGCCCAGCCGCGGCCGTCGGGGACGAAAAATTCATCGATCCAGCGCGGATCCACCAGGCGCAAGGCGGCGGCGCTGAAGCGGCCGGCCCGGGCCCGGTCCAGGACTCCGCGGTCCAGGTCGCTGGCCAGCACCCGCACACGGACCCCCCGGCCCTGCAGGCGGGCGCCGCGCAGCGCCAGCATCGCCAGGGAATAGGCCTCTTCACCGCTGGAACAGCCGGCGCTCCACAGGCGCAGCTCCTTGATCGGACGCAGCGCCGCCGCGAAGAGCAGGGGGGCGATGAAGCTGCGCTCCAGGGCCCGCCAAAGATCCGGGTCCCGCAGGAACTCGGTCACATGGACCGTGAGTCGCTCCTTCAGGCGGCCCAGCTCGTCGGGATCCGAGGCCAGCGCCTCGGCGTAGGCCTCCCAACTGCCCGCCCCCAGGGCCCGCCGCCGTCCGTCCACCCGGCGGCGCAGGTAGTTCTCCTTGAAGCGCCCGAGATCCCAGCCCGTGAGGCGCGCCAGGCGCGGCGTCAAAGCCTCGAACTCCGGGTCCTTCCCGGCCGCCTCGGCCACGGCCGGTCTAAGGGGTGATGACGTGTTCGCCCAGGCGAACGTCGTCTTCGCAGCGGATCACGCGGGCCGCGCAGGCGGAGTCCGTGGCGTTGACCACCTCGACCGTGGCGATGTCCCCGGTCGGCTCGAGCCCGCCGATGTCGTCGCTGGGGGGCTCCACGTCCGCCATGGGATGCAAGGGCATCTTGCTGTCGTCGTCATCCGGCTCCATCGCCTCCGGATTGAGGTCGTCGATGACGTCCAGGCGCATGCCCGGCCTGAGGCCCTGCTTGAGGCCCAAGTCCAGATACACGATGTCGCCCTTCACCGCGAACAGGTTCGGGGGCAGGACGCCCACGACCTGGCCCTTGAGGTCCTTGCGCGGCGGGACGCGCCTGCGCTTGAGCAGGGCGTAGTACTTCTCCCGCTGGGGTTCGCGCAGGCGTATGCCGTCGTCCTTCAGGAGGTTGGCGTACTGCTTCAGGACGCGCCCCGAAACCCGCGCGCCGTCCACAGAGGTCACCCGCAGGACCCCGACGGTCCGCAGGAGCACGCCCACGCTCCGGCCTCCGTTGGGAGCCACCAGCTCGCCGTCGTTGCGGAAGACGACGTAGTCCTCCCCCTCTTTGGCGGCCTGGCCGGGGCGCATGCGCAGTTCAACCACGCTGCCGACCTGGCCGAAAATCCTGCCGTTCTTGAAGCCCTGGATCCAACCGTCGGGCTGGTCCTCGCCGGGCTGGACCACCTCGCCCGCAAGTTCGACCTGGTCGTAGTCGGCCGTGCCGGCGCCGCCCCGGCCCATGTCCTGGGCCTCGTCCTGGGCCTCCAAGGAGAGCGAAGGCTGGCTGGCCTCCGCCTCCAGGATCACCGCGGCCCGGGCCCCGGCGGCCAGGGCGAAAAACAGGACCAGGGGCAGGATGCGCGCGATCCGTATCTGGGACAAAGCCATGCTCGCTCCTCCAAAAATGCGCGTCATTGGAAGCCGTGGTTGATGCGAAGGCCGGACAAGGCGCTGCGGGCCTCGGACAGCTCATCGCCGCTGGGGAAATCCTTGCTGTACTGCTCGTATAGGGCCCCGGCGGCGTCGAACTGGTTGCGGGCCACCAGCAGATCGGCCTGGTGCATGAGGAAAAAGGCGAATTCGGGGTCGGTTTCCAGGGGCGTGCCGGTGTAACGCGTGACCGAATCCGCTGCCACCTTCAGGTAGGTGTCGTCGTCCATGAGGCTGGCCACATGGGCGAGCCAATAGCGCTGGTCCAGGAAAGGCTGGTAGGTGGTCGCGAACCCGTCTTTCTGGCCCGCGGCTTGCACGGTATCCACGCTGCCCTCCTGAAGGACGATGTGGGCCAAGATCGGGTCCGCGATCTGGCCAAAATTGGCCAGCGCGTAAATCCCGCCGATCACTAAGATCGCTACAAAAATCAAAATTCCCTTCATGGGAACACCCCTATTTTTAAGGAATTATCCACCGCCGTCAACATCATCCACAAAACTTGTGGATGATCTGTGGATAAATCTAGCTAAGCCTTCATCTGGTTCAGGATTCCCTTTAATTTCTCGATTTTTTCCCGGGCCTCTTCCCTCTTTTTGTGGGCGAATTCGTGGGTGGCGTCCAGGGCCAAAATCTGGTCAAAAAGCGTGATGGCTTCCTTGTTCTGGTTTTTGTTGAACAATTCCGACGCCTTGGCGTAGAGGCGGTCCACCTCCGCGTGGATCTTGGGGGTGTGGTCCTCCAGGGTCTTGCGCGTCAGGGCGTCGTCCGGGGCCTCCTTGACGGCGAGCTTCCACTGTTTCAGCGCCTCCACCAGGTCCCCGGCCTCGAAGGCCAGCTTCCCCTTCGCCAGATAGCTGTCCAGGTACTCGCGCTGGCGCTGGCGGGAAAGGTCCACCATCTGGTTCAGCAGCAGATGGGTCGGGCGCTTGGCCTTGGCCTGGTTGAAGAAGCCGGTGGCTTCCTTGAACTTCAGCGACATGAAGTTCTCCACGCCGGCCTTGTAGGACTGCTGGACGCTGGACGCGTCGGGCGCGGCCGGGTCGGTGTCCGCCAGGTCCTGGGTGGCGTAGGCCTTGGCCTGGGCCAGGTACTCGGCGGCCTCCTTGTAGTCCGGCTTGAGCTTCAGGGCCCAGGACCACTCCCTCCCGGCCTCCATCACTTGGCTGGCCTGGTAGAAGGTCGCGCCGTTGACGAAGTGCTGCTGCGCCTCCATCTCGATCTCGCGCAGCTTCAGCTGGCGGCGGCCCTCAACCAGGTACTGCTCCACCTGCTCGTTGCGCGAGTCCGCGGCGAGGGCCTGCTCCCACAGGCGCAGGGCGGTGGCGATGTCGCCGGCCTGGTAGGCCTCGACGCCGTTGGCGGCCAGGGAGCGGGCCTGGGCCTGGGAGATCTTGCGCTCCTGGGCCGACTTGATGTAGGCCTTGGCCTGGGCGTTGGCGGGGTCGGCCTTGAGGACCTCCTCCCACACCTTGACGGCCTCGTCGATGTTGTCCGCCTGGAAGAGTTCCAGCCCGCGGCGGAGGATCGCGCGCGACTGGACCGCGGTGACCTCGTTGTCGGCCTTGCCCGACAGCTGGGCCAGGTAGTTCTTGGCCTCGGTGTTGTTGGGGTCGTCGCGCAGCACCCGCTTGAACTCCGACGCGGCCTCCTCGTTCATGCCCTTGCGCATCAGGTCGGCGCCCTTCTTCAGGCTGCGGTCGATGTCCGCCTTCCCCTGCGAGGTGTTCATCTGGTCGAGCATGCTCTGGGCCGAGGCCCTGCTCGAGACCACGCCCTTGAAGGCCAGTTCCACCTCGGCCGGAGAGCTGGCCTGGTTCAGGGCCGTCTCGCGGGTGATCTTGCCGGCGTTGAACAGCTTGATCAGGCACTGGTCAAAGGACATCATGCCTTCCTGTTCGCCGTCCTTGATGTACTGGTTGATCATCTTGAAGCGGTTCTCAAGGATCAGGGACTTGATGACCGGGGTCACGACCATGACCTCGGCGGCCGGGATGCGCCCGGTGCCGTCGGCCCGGAGCACCAGGCGCTGGCAGATGACGGCGCGCAGCGCAGAGGCCAGCTGCTGGCGTATCTGCCCCTGCTGGTCCGAGGGGAAGAAATCCAGGATGCGGTCCAGGGTCTGCACCGTGTCGTTGGTGTGCAGGGTGGAGAATACCATGTGCCCGGTCTCGGCCGCGGACACGGTCGCGCGCACCGTCTCGGTGTCGCGCATTTCGCCGATGAGCACGACGTCCGGATCCTGGCGCAGGAGGTAGCGCAGGGCCGAGCCGAAGGTCTCGGTGTCGAGCCCGACTTCGCGTTGGCAAACGGATCCCATCTTGTCGGGGTGCACGAACTCGATGGGGTCCTCGATGGTGACGATGTGCTCGGCGCTGTGCTGGTTGACCTCGTTGAGCATGGCCGCCAGCGAGGTGGACTTCCCGGAGCCGGTCGAGCCCGTGACCAGCACCAGCCCGCGTTCGCTGGTGGCGATCTTCTTGTACACCGGGGGCACGTCCAGGTCGTCCAGGCTGGGGATGTTGGCGGGGATCACGCGCATGACCATGGCCAGCTGGCTCTTCTGCCTGAAGATGTTGGCGCGGAAGCGGGCCACGCCCTCCCAGTGGTAGGCGGTGTCGATCTCGTTTTTAAGGTCGAAGCCCAGCAACTGCCGTTCCGACAAAATCTGCCTGCACAATTCCTCGACCTGGGGCCCGGTCAAGGCGGGGATGTCGAGGGGCACCAGCGCGCCGTTGATGCGCAAGAGGGGCGGCCTGCCCACCTTGATGTGGATGTCGGAGGCCTTGCGTTCGACCATCTGCGACAGGAATTCCTGGATGTGCATGGCTTCAGCCCCTTGGCTACTTTCAAGTCCTTTGGCAAACCAGAAAACGTTCCACGCCGAAACTGTCCTTGCGCGTCCCGGCGCCCTTGAAGCCGCCGGATTCCCGGACGCGCTCCAGCAGGGCCTGCGGCTGGCCCGACCCGCATTCCAGGGCCAGCCAGGCGCCGGGGGCCAGGCGGCCCGCCGCGCCGTCCAGCAGGGGCAGCAGCACATCCAGGCCCTTTTCCCCCGCGAACAGCGCGGACTCCGGCTCCCAGCGGGACACCTCCGGCTCCAGGCCGGACCGCTCGTGGTCGGCGATGTAGGGCGGATTGCTGACGATGAGGTCGAAGGGCCCCTCGCCGCTTAAGGCCTGCCACAGCGAACCCTGGGCGAAACGGAGCCCCAGGCCGAGCCGCGCCGCGTTCTCCGCGGCGAGCTGGAGCGCCGGAGCGGAGCTGTCCGTGGCCAGGACCTTCGCCCCGCGGGAGGCCAGGTACAGGGCCAGGCAGCCGGTGCCGGTGCCTATGTCCGCGCAGCGCTTCCCCGCCGGGTCGCCCAGCAGGCCGACCGCGAGGCGGGCCAGGTCCTCGGTTTCGGGCCGGGGGATCAGGGCCCTGGCGTCGCAGGCCAGTTCCATTTCGAGGAAGCGCGCCTTGCCGGTGAGGTACTGCAGGGGTTCGCGTTCGCCCCGGCGCCGCATCAGCTCGCGGAAGCGGTCCACCTCGGCCGGCTTGGGCCTCTCCTCGAAGCGCAGGTAGAGGTGCAGACGGTCGCAGCCCAGCACGTGGGCCAGCAGCGCGTCAGCCTCCCTGCGCGGGGAGGGCACCGATTTCTTGGCCAGGTAGGCAGAGGCCAGGGTCAGCAGTTCCAGAACCCCGTGGGCGGGGCCGGCCGCCGCGGGCGCCTGGCCCGGCGCGCCGTTCATACCGGCGCCAGGGCCGCCAGGGCCCGTTGCTGGTCGTCCTTGAGCAGCGCTTCCAGGAATGGCTGCAGCCCCCCGTCGACCACGCCGGAAAGGTTGTGGACGCTCAGGCCCACGCGGTGGTCGGTGACCCGGTTCTGGGGGTAGTTGTAGGTGCGGATCTTCTCGCTGCGGTCGCCGGAGCCCACCTGGGCCCGCCGGGTGGCGGAGGCCTCGGCCTCCTGGCGCTCCCGTTCCCTGGCCTGCAGCCGGGAGGCCAGCACCTTCAGGGCCTTGTCGCGGTTCTTCAACTGCGAGCGCTCGTCCTGCATGCTGACGACCACGCCGCTGGGCATGTGGGTCAGGCGGACCGCCGAATAGGTGGTGTTCACGCTCTGGCCGCCCGCGCCCGAGGACTGGAAGGTCTCCCACTTCAGGTCGCGCTCGTCGATGCTCATGTCCCGGGGCTCGGCCTCGGGCAGGACCATCACCGTAGCCGTGCTGGTGTGAATGCGCCCGCCCGCCTCGGTCACCGGAACCCTCTGCACCCGGTGCACTCCGGCCTCATTCTTGAGAAGGCGCCAGGCTTCCGCGCCCTTGATCAAAAGAATGGCTTCCTTGAAGCCCCCCACTTCGCCCTCCACCGCGGAGATCAGCTCCACGCCCCATCCGCGGGCTTCGGAATAGCGGGTGTACATGCGCAGGAGCACGCCGGCGAAGAGCGCGGCCTCGTCGCCCCCGGTGCCGGGGCGTATCTCCACGTAGACGGGCCGGCCGTCGGCCGGGTCTTTTGGCAGCAGGGCCAGCTTCAGGGCCTCGTCGAGCCCGTCGCGCTCGCTTTCCAGGGCCGCGATTTCCTCGCGCGCCATGGCCACCATCTCGGCCTCGCCGCTGCGCGCCATCTCCTGCGCCTGGCCCAGGTGGCTCTCAAGCTCGCGGCGGCGCTTGATCAGGCCGACCACCTGCTCCAGGTCGGCGTGGCGCTTGGCCTTTTCGACGAAAACGGAGCTCTGCGCCTGGACTTCGGGGTCCATGAGCTCGCGGGTCAGCGACTCGTACTTCGCTTCGAGAGATTCCAGGCGCTCTTGCATTGTAGTCCTTAATGAAGGGTTCGTCGCCCAGTGCCGTGCGGGCCGAATCCTAAGTTCCAGGCCTGGGTCTGTTCCCCGGCGCGACGGCATCGTGCGGAACATCGGGCTCCGCCGTCGCCGGTCCGCCTGGGTCCGGCGACAGACCCAGAATGCCCGGGACCTGCTTTGGGGGATTTGTCATCCTTGACAAAATACCTGTTTATCCGGGGAATAAAAAAACCCTGTCCCCCCGGCTACCCGGGAACGGAACAGGGTTGAGCGTCGCTACTTCGCGTTGCGGGCGTAGCGCTTGCGGAACTTGTCCACGCGGCCGGCCGTGTCGATCAGGCGCTGGGTGCCGGTGTAAAAAGGGTGGCAGCTGGAGCAGATGTCCAGTTTGATCTCTTCGGACAGGGTGGAGCCTGTCGTCCAGGTGGCGCCGCAGGAGCAGCTGACCTTGACCTGCTTATAGTTGGGGTGTATCCCGGTACGCATTGAAAATCCTCCGCTTTTACGCTTTTTAATCGCCCTTGCCAGACGACATGGCCTCTAAAAACGCCTTATTGTTCTTGAACTTGGACAGCTTGTCCAGCAGGAATTCCATGGCGTCCACGACCGACATTTGGTGCAGGATTTTCCTCAAAATCCAGACCCGCTGCAGCTCCTCTTTCTCCATCAGCAGCTCCTCCTTGCGGGTGCCGCTGCGCGAAATGTCCATGGCCGGATAGACACGCCGGTCCGAAAGCTTGCGGTCCAGCACGATTTCGCAGTTTCCCGTGCCCTTGAACTCCTCGAAGATCACCTCGTCCATGCGGCTGCCGGTGTCGACCAGGGCCGTGGCGATGATGGTCAGGGAGCCGCCCTCCTCGATGGCGCGGGCCGCCCCGAAGAAGCGCTTGGGACGCTGCAGGGCGTTGGCGTCGATGCCGCCCGAGAGGATCTTGCCGCTGGTGGGCTGGATGGTGTTGTAGGCCCGGCCCAGGCGGGTGATGGAGTCCAGGAGGATCACCACGTCCCGCCCGCATTCGACCAGGCGCTTGGCCTTCTCGATGACCATCTCCGCGACGTTGATGTGGCGGTCGGCGGGCTCGTCGAAGGTCGAGCTGATGACCTCGGCCTTCACGTTGCGCTCCATGTCGGTCACTTCCTCGGGCCGCTCGTCGATGAGCAGGATGATGAGGTAGACCTCGGGATGGTTGGTGGTGATGGCGTTGGCGATCTTCTGCATGAGGACGGTCTTGCCGGTGCGCGGCGGCGCCACGATCAGGCCGCGCTGGCCCTTGCCGATGGGGCTCACCAGGTCCAGGACCCGCAGGGACAGCTCGTCGCTCTTCGTCTCCATGCGCAGGCGCTGGTTGGGGTAGAGGGGCTTCAGGTTGTCGAAGAGGATCTTCTGCTTCCCCGTGCCGGGGGCCTCGTCGTTGACCGCGTCGACCTTGAGCAGGGCGAAGTAGCGTTCGCCCTCCTTGGGGCTGCGCACCTGGCCGGCCACCGTGTCCCCGGTCTTCAGGTCGAAACGCCGCACCTGGCTGGGGGAGACGTAGATGTCGTCGGGCCCGGGCAGGTAGTTGTAGTCGGCGCAGCGCAGGAAGCCGAAGCCGTCGGGCAGGATCTCCAGGACGCCGGTGCTGAAGATGTTGCCGTCGCGTTTGGCGTTTGCCTCCAGCAGGCTGAAGATCAGCTCCTGCTTCCTCAGGCTGCTCAGGCCGGTCAGCCCCAGTTCGGAGCCGATCTTGGACAACTCGGCCACGCTCTTGGCCTTCAGTTCGTCAATGTTCACAGTGGTTTCCCATGAAAAGGGGCGCGGACGCGCCTTTGGGCCTCCGGCAGGGCGCCGGTCGGCGGTGTGATGTGGGCCGTGGGGTTTGGTTTGGGAAAATGCTCCGCGCGCGGGAGCGCGCCAAGTCGGTTTCGTTCAACAAGGCCTATACTTTAGGCCCCTGGCGCCGGGCTTGTCAAGCCGCCGCAGGCTTGGCGGCCGTCACCTGGTCGCGCCCGCCCTTCTTGCTCTGGTACAGGGCCCCGTCGGCCATGTCGATGAGCCCGATCTTGGTCATGGCGTCGTCGGGGAAGGCCGCCACGCCCAGGCTGATGGTCACGCTGAGCTCCTTGGGCGAGGATTCCACCGCGACCCTCAGGGCCTTGACCGCCCGGCGCAGGGCTTCGGCCCTGGTGAGCGCCTGCTCCTTGGTGTGGCGCGGCAGCACCAGGACGAATTCCTCGCCGCCGTAGCGCACGGCCATCTCCGAGGGCCCCAGGTCCTGCTTCATGACCCCGGCCACGGCCTTGAGGACGGCGTCCCCGGCCAGGTGGCCCCAGGTGTCGTTGAAATTCTTGAAGTGGTCGATGTCGCACATGACCAGGCTCAAGGGCTCCCGGTAGCGTTCGGCCCGCTTCAGCTCCTCGTCCAGGCGGGACTGGAAGTGGCGGTGCACCGTCAGCCCGGTCAGGCCGTCGGTGACGCTCAGGCGCTGCAGGCGGTCATACAGGGTGGCCTTCTCCAGACCGATGGCGATCTGCGAGCAGAGGATCTTCAGGTTCGAGAAGTCCCGCTCCAGCAGCCCGAAGTCGCCCGTGTCGAACACCACCACCCAGGCGATGGCCTGGTCCTGGATCACCAGGGGCACGCTCAGGAGGCTGCGCACGCCCGGCGGCAGCGGCACTCCCTTGAGTCCGGGCTCGGCCGCCACGCTGGGCACCAGCGCCCCGCCCGCCTGGCGCAGCCATTGGTAGAAGCCGTTGTTCTCGAAGCCCTGCTCCAGGGCGTGGACCTGGGCGCCGTCCAGGCCTTCGGCGACACCCAGGCTGAACACGGAGTTCTCCAGGTCCACCTGGGCCAGGACGAAGGCGGGGACCGAGCCGCCGTCCTTGGGCTTGAGCGTGTCGTGGAGGACTTCGCGGGAGAACTCAAGGGTATCGGCCAGGCTCAGCAGCTTGCTGATCTCGCGCCCGGCGTGGAACAGGGCGTCGGTCTCGCGGCCCTGGCGCTCGGCGGCCTGGGCCCGGGCGCGCAGGTCCTCCATCGACACGCGCAGCGCGTCGCGCTCCTCGGCCAGCGGCCGGCGTTTCGCCTCGAAGTCCCGTATCTCCTCGATCGCCTGCTCGGTGAAATACAGCGTGAACAGCGCGCCCGCCGTCTGCAGGGCCAAGGCCGAAACCGCGGTCTCCACGCCGATCCAGGCGCGGAGCCACTCGAACACGGCGCAGGCCGCCGCGGCCAGCACCGCGGCCCAAAATACGCCGTTGCAGCCCATGCCGAAGCCCAGGAAGAGGATGCCCGGCCCAGTGACGAAGAGGCCCACGTCGGTCCCCCCCCGCCCCGCCATGGTGAGGCTGAGCCCCAGGCCCGCCGCCACCAGCGCCAGTCCCGCGGCCGTCGGAACGCCCTTGCCCGCGCTCATGGCTTCCCCCCCGCCGCGGTCACGCGGTCACGGCCGTTCTGCTTGCTGTGGTACAGGGCGTCGTCGGCCGCCGCGATCAGCTCCACGGCCCGGGTGCCCTGGCCCATGGCCGTGGCCACGCCCATGCTCACGGTGACCTGGCGGGACTCGCCCCGCAGGTCGAAGAGGCGGGCGCGGATGGTCTCGCGGATGCGCTCGGCGACCAGCAGGGCGCCGTCCATGGGCGTCATCGGAAGCAGGACCACGAATTCCTCCCCCCCGTAGCGGCCGCACACATCCACGTCTCGGACGCTGCGCTTCACCATGGCGGCGACGTCGCGCAGCACCAGGTCCCCGGCGGGATGCCCGAAGGTGTCGTTGATGACCTTGAAGTGGTCGATGTCGAGCATGATCAGGGACAGGGGCGCGCCCTGCTCGGCGTGGCGCTTGAGCTCGGTCTCCAGCGATTCCATCAGCGAGCGGCGCAGGAGCAGCCGGGTGAGCCCGTCCGTGACCGCCAGTTCGCGGGCTTCGCGGTACAGGCGGGCGTTTTCGAAGGCCAGGCTGGCCAGCACCACCAGGCTCTCGACCAGGCGCTGGTCCTCCTGGTCCATGGATTCCCGCTTGGCCGAGATCGGACGCACGAGTCCCGTCACCTGGCCCTGGCCGCTGAGCAGGGGAAGCAGGTGGAAGCTGCGCCCGAGGAAGCGCGCCATGTCCAGGCCGCGGAAGCGGAAGTCCTTCTCGAGGTCCTTGATGACGAGGCTGGTGCCCTTTTCGAAGACCCAATCGTTGAGGGGGTCGCCCTTGGCCGCGGCTTCCGGGGGGAAGGGTGCGCCTCCCTGCATGGAATGGGTCCTGCGCAGGATCTCAGCCCCCGAGCCGTCGAGCACGAAGAGGGTCAGGTCCACCGACAGCCCGCCCAAAAGCTGGCCGATCTGCTGGACCGTCAATTCCGCCAGGCGCTCCATCTCCAGGGTGGTGGCCAGGGCCGATACGGCCTCCTGCATGCGGCGGTAGCGCCGGCGGCGGTTCTCGGTGGCCGTGTAGGTCTTTTCCTGGGCGATGATCTCCGCGCGCAGGCCTGCCATGTCCTCCTCCAGCCCCTCCATCTCCTGGCGGCGGGCGTGGCCGCGCTCCTCGCCCGAGGCCAGGTAGAGTCCGCCGGCCCAGATGCAGACGCACAGCACCACCACGTAGGCGATCAGGTTGCTCAGGCCCACGGTGTATACCGAGGCGCTCCACACGAAGGCCAGGGCGATCAGCAGCACGGCCAGGGAGGCCCCGGCGGCGCCGAGGTAGGCGCCCATGCGCCCCCAGCCCACGCCCACCAGCAGGGGCACGGACAGCATCAGCCCAAGGGACAGGGGCGTGTAGGGCGCGCGCAGCACCGCGGCCAGGCCGAATAGCACGGCGGCGGACCGCGCGAGGAAGATGGTGCGGCGGCCCAGGATCACGGGGCCTCCCCGGACTGGTCACGCCGGCGCACGATATCCTCGTAGACGGCCTCGAAGGCCGCCACGATCTCGGGGTCGAACTGGCCTCCGGAACAGCGTCGGATCTCCTCCAGCCCCTCGCGGGGGCTGCGGGCCTGGTGGTACACGCGGTCGGAGGTGATGGTCTCGAAGCTGTCGGCGACGTTCAGGATGCGGGCGCCCAGGGGTATCTTCTTCCCCGCCAGTCCCTCGGGGTAGCCCTGGCCGTCGAAGCGCTCGTGGTGGTAGAGCACCAGGGGCACCAGGTGGGAGAGGGACTCGACCCGCCGCAGGAGCCCGGCCCCCAAGGAGCAGTGCCCCTTCATCACCTCGAACTCGGCGTTGGTCAGGCGCGCAGGCTTGTTGAGGATCAGGTCGGGGATGCCGATCTTGCCGATGTCGTGCAGCAGGCCGCCGAACTGCACCGTCTCGACGAAGGATTCGTCCAGCTTCAGCTGGCGGGCGATGGCCACGCCGTAATGGGATACGCGGTTGGAGTGCTCGCGGGTGTAGTGGTCACGGGCGTCGACGGCCCCGGCCAGCGCCTGGATGAGGTCGACGTAGTCCTGGCGCACGGCCTCGTAGAGCCGCGCGTTCTCCAGCGAAATGCCGGTCTGGTTGGCCAGGATGCTCAGCAGGCTCAGGTCACGCTGGCTGAAGGTGCCCGCGCCCGCGGACACGGCCAGGTCCAGCAGGCCGACCGGCTTGCCGCGGGCCAGGATGGGCACCAGCAAAAAGCTGCGGCCGGTCTCCTCCTCGGGGATCCCCTGGGTCCAGGAGCCCTGGCCCGTGTCGGCCAGCACCAGGATGCGCCCCTGCTTCAGGGCCCACAGCAGGGTGCCGTCCTTGATCTGGGCGTCGAAGCGCAGCTTAAGCTCGGGCGTGACGTTCTTTTCGAGGTTAAGGCGCAGCTGCCCGCCGCGCTCGTCATACAAAAAGAGCACGCCGGCGTCGTACTCGACGACCTCGCGCATCACGTCCAAAAGCAGGGTGAGGACGCGCGAAAAGGTGAGCGCCGAAGCGATGGTCTCGCTGAAGCGGTAGAGCTGGGACAGCTCCTCGAAGGACTGCCTCAGCCCCTCGTTGATCTGTTCGAGCGTGTCGATGTGGCGTTCCAGCTCGCCGATTTTTTCGTCGTTAGGATCCACTCAGAATCCCCTCGAAAACCGTAAAAATTCCTCGGCTTCCTTGAGCTGCCCCTCAAGCTTCCCGACCACCTCGGGCAGGCTGTGTTCGTCCAGGCGCAGCAGGTGGGCCGCGCCCTCGTCGATGTCGCAGGGCCCGAAATCGCCGTCGGAGCCCAGGCCCTGGCCGCGGCAGATCTGGTTGGCGGCGTGCACCACGGCCGCGAGGGGGTCCGGGGCGCCGTAGGACGAGGGCATGTTCTGGCGCTCGATGGCCAGGCGCAGGTCGTGGGACAGGTTCCAGATCTCGGCCAAACGCCCCCCAACTGCGGCGTGGTCCACCCCCAGCACGTCCTGCTCCACCATCCACAGCGAGCGGCTCTCCGCGCGGCTGACCTCGATGGCGGACAAAAAGGCCGCATGGTCCATCCGCTCCAGCAGGCTCTTGCCGATGTCGTGCAGCAGCCCGGCGGTGAAGGCGTTCTCGTCGTTCTTGTAGCCGATGCGCCTGGCCAGGATCTTGGAGCAAACGCCCACGGCCACGCTGTGCTTCCAGAAGTCGCGGTAGCTGAAGAGCCCGCGATCGCGGTCCGCGAACATCATCTTGTGCACGCTGACCGACAGGGCCAGGTTGCGGATGGTGTTGAATCCCAGCGTGGTCACGGCCTGGGTGATGGTCGTGATCTCACGGGGAAAGCCGTAGAAGGCGCTGTTGGCCAGGCGCAGGATCTTGAAGGTCAGGGCCGGATCCAGGCTGATCACCTGGTTGAGGTCCTCCGCCGTAGTCAGGGGGTTGGACACGATCTGCATCACCCGCGCCACCACGTCGGGCAGCGTGGGCAGGTCCTTGTAGCGCGTGAGCGCTGTATGCAGTTCGCCTTCGGAAAGCGTCATCGGCGCCCCTTCACGGTTGCTTCGCGGCCCCTTCCCAGGGCCTTCAGGCCTCCGTCGAAATCGCGCAGCAGGGCGGGCAGGGCCTTGCGGCCGTCCAGCACCAGGTCGCAGCGGCGGCGTTCCCTCGCGCCGAAACGCAGGGCGCGCGCGCGCGCCGAGGCCAGCTTGGCGCTCAGGCCCGCCGCGCGCAGGCGCGCCACGCGCGTTCCCACGGGGGCCTGGACCAGCACCACCGGAAGATTGAGGCGCGGCGCGCCCAGGTCGAAGTACACGGCCACTTCCGCCACGCAGGGACGCGCCTTCAAACGCGCCGCCCTCAAGCCTGAGCGCAGCGCCCGAAGAAAGGGTTTGTAAACGAGTCGTTTAAGCGCGGCCCTTTTTTTCACGCTAGGGAACACTATTTCACCGAGTCTTTGGGTATCCAGGGACGCGTCGCTCTTGAGGATAGTTTCACCGAATTCTTTGGCTATGGCCCGCAACAGGGGAGATCCGGGGACATACAAACTTTTGGCCAAGGCATCCCCATCAAGACGCTGCCAACCGCGTCGTTCCAGCGATTTGGCCAAAGTGCTTTTGCCGGAGCCACTGGGTCCCGTCAACAGCACCATGCTAGCATCCACGGCCTTCAGATTCAAAGGCTTTGAATTTCGAGTTTCACCCTTTGGCATCGTCCCAATTCCTCCCATAACCCGTTTCCACCACCAGGGGGACGTCCAGCTTCATGGCCCCCTCCATGGCCTTTTGGATAAGGGGAGGCAGGCTGTCGGCCTCCTCCTTCGCCAGTTCGAACACCAATTCATCGTGCACCTGCATCAGCAGGCGGGTGCGGGCCTTTTTCTTCTTGAGGAGCCGGTCCACCTCCAGCATGGCGATCTTGATCAGGTCCGCGGCGGTGCCTTGGATGGGAAGGTTGGTGGCGATGCGCTCGCCATGCTCGCGCATGACCCGGTTGGCGCTGTTGATCTCGGGGATGGGCCGGCGGCGGCCCAGCAGGGTGCTGGCGTATCCCTTGACCCTGGTCTCCTCCTTGCAGGTCTCCAGGAAGTCCCGCACCGTCGGGAACTGGCCGAAATACTCCTCCAGGAAGGCCTTGGCCTCCTTCACCGAGGTCCCGAATTCCCTGCTGATGCGGAAGGCCCCCATGCCGTAGAGGACCCCGAAGTTGATCACCTTGGCGCGGGACCGCATCTCCGAGGTCACCTTGGACGGATCCACGTGGTGCATGCGGGCGGCGGTCTCGGTGTGGATGTCGCGTCCGGTCAGGAAGGCCTTCTTCAGCAGGGGGTCCCCGCAGTAGTGGGCCAGCACGCGCAGTTCGATCTGGCTGTAGTCGGCCGCCAGGATCAGGTCCCCGCGTTTGGAGGCCACAAAGGCTTTCCGGATCTCGCGGCCCAGCTCGCTGCGCACGGGTATGTTCTGCAGGTTCGGGTCGGTGCTGCTCAGGCGCCCGGTCGCCGTGGCGTTCTGGTTCCAGGTGCTGTGCACCCGCCCGTCGGCGGCGACCAGGCGGGGCAGGGCCTGCAGGTAGGTGCCGCTGAGTTTGGCCAGCTGGCGGTGCTCCAGGATCAGGCCCGGCAGTTCGTGCTCCTCGGCCAGGGCCTCCAGCACCTCGTTGTCCGTGGAATACCCGGTCTTCGTCTTTCGCTGGGCCTCCAGTCCCAGGTCCTTGAACAGGACATCCGCCAGTTGAGAGGGCGAATTCAGGTTGAAGTCGCGTCCTGCCGCCTTCACGGCCTTGGCTCGCAGGGACTGCATCTCCTTCTGGGCGGCCTGGTCCAGTCCCTCCAGCACGGCCACGTCCACCTTCACCCCGTCGTTCTCCATGCCGGCCAGGACCGCCACCAGGGGGCCTTCCAACTTGTCGTAAAGGTCGGCCATGCCCTCAGCCTTGAAGCGCGCGCGCAGGGCCAGCCCCACCGCCGTGGAGGCCGCGGCGGTCATGCGCAGGTCCTCGTCCGAGGCCTCGAACAAGCCGGCCTGGGCGGCCGGCAAGACCGCTTCCACCCCCAGCAGGCCCGCGGCCTCGGCCAGGTCCCTGGACTCGCGTACGCTGTTCACCAGCCAGGCCGCCAGGCTGATGTCCAACAGCCCTTCCAAGGGGGGCAGGCCTTCGGCCAGCAGGCAGCGCTGCAGGGTTTTGGAATGGAACAGGACCGGCGCGTCCAGGCAGGCCAGGGCCTCGCGCAAAGCCTCCCAGGAGGCGACCTCAAGCAGAACCGCCGCACCGGCCTGGGCCAGCAGCAGGCGGCGCGGGCAGGCCTCCCCCACCACGGGCTCGGGCGCCAGGGCCACGCCGCAGGGCTTGGCGCAGTCCAGACCCACCTGGCGCAGGGAGGCGGCGCTCGGTTTGGCGGAAAGTTTTTTCAAAGGGGCGACTTTGGGCCCCGCGTTCTTGGCCCCCGGCGTCTTCGCGCCGGCCTTAGCCGCCGCACCCTGGGCCATGCCCTCAACCGCGGCGGGCTGCTCAGCCTCCGCATCCGGCGTTTTGCCCGCGGCCTCGGCGCGCTGGGTGTAGTCCGCCAGAAGGCTTCGCAGCTCCATGCGCTTGAGGAAGGGCAGCAGGGACTTGAAATCGGGACCGGCAAAGACGAGATCCTTCATGCCCGCGCCCAGCTCCACGTCGCTGCGCAGTTCGACCAGGCGCCGGCTCAGGCGGGCCTGTTCCGCGAACTCGCGCAGGTTCTCCCCCAGCTTGCCCTTGATGCCCGGGGCGGCGGCCAGCACCTTGGGGAGCGTGCCGTATTCGATCAGGAGCTTGGCCGCGGTTTTCTCACCCACGCCGGGCACGCCCGGAATGTTGTCCGAGCTGTCCCCCATCAGCCCCAGCAGGTCGGCAATCCCTTCCGGCCCCACGCCGAAACGTTCCTTCACCTCCTCAGGCCCGTACAGGCTGGCGCCCTTGGGGTTTTCGCGGTACACGCGCACGCCTTCGCCGATCAGCTGCAGCATGTCCTTGTCCGTGGTCATCAGCACGACCTCGTAGCCCGCCTTGCGCCCCAGGCGCACCAGGGTGGCCATGACGTCGTCGGCCTCGAAGCGCTGCTTTTTCAGGAGGCGCCAGCCCATGCAGGCGGCCAGCTCCTCGATCAGGGGGAACTGGCTCACCAGGGCCTCGGGCGGGGCGTCGCGGTGGCCCTTGTATTCCTTGAGCATCTCGTCGCGGAAGCTGCCGCCCGGGGAGTCGAATGCCACCACCGCGGCGAGGGGCTTGAATTGCCGCTCGGCCCGCCGGAGCGCGTTGGCGAAGCCGAAGACCGCGTTGGTGGCCTGGCCCTTGGTGTCGGTCATCTCGGGCACGGCATAGAAGGACCGGAAGGCGTAGGACATGCCGTCGAGGACCACCAGCTTTTTGGTTCCCTTGGGCGCTTCCTTCACCGGCTTGTTTTCCTTCATGGCTGGCCCTCCACAGTTTCCGGGACCCTGAGCGCGGCCCGGGGAAGGGGCAGCGGCAGGACCGCGTCGAGCAGTTCGCGGGTGTAGGCGTGGGCGGGCCGGCTGAAGACCTCCTCCACCAGGCCCCGCTCCACCACCTTGGCGTCCTTCATCACCAGGACGCGCCGGCAAAAGCCCTTCACCAGCTTCAGGTCGTGGGTGATGAAGATCAGGCTGAGGCCCATGCCGGCCCGCAGCTTCTTGAGCAGGTCGAGGATCTGCCCCTGCAGTTCCAGGTCCAGGGCGCTGACCGGCTCGTCGGCGATCAAAAGGCGCGGCTTGGTGGCGATGGCCCGGGCGATGGCGATGCGCTGGCGCTGGCCCCCGGAGAATTCGTGCACGAAACGCTCGGCCATGTCCGGCTCCAGCCCCACGGAACGCAGCAGTCGCGCGGCCTCGGAGCCCAGGGCGCTTCCCTTCAGGTCCGCATGCACCTGGAGGTTCTCTGTGACGATGTCCCCGACCTTCTGGCGCGGATCCAGCGAGGCGTAGGGATCCTGGAAGATCATCTGCAGGTCCCTGCGCTGCCGTCTCAAGTCCGAGGCTCCGAGCGAAGCCAGGGCCTTGCCCCCGAACACCACGCTGCCTTCGTCGGGCGGGTCCAGCCACAAAAGGGCCCGGCCAAGGGTGGACTTGCCCGAGCCGCTTTCTCCCACCACGGCCAGGGATTCGCCCTCGTCCAGGCTGAGGTCCACCCCGTCGAGCGCCCGCGTCGTGGCGGAGCCGAACCAGCCCTCCAGCTTGGGCACCTTGTAGTCCTTCACGAGTCCGGTCGCCTTCAACAATTCAGCCATAGCACTCCTGGATTCCCTGTTCCCTACGATCCTTGGGGCGCGTCCGACGACAAGCCCTGTTCGCCCGTGGATAGCCCGCGGTACGCGGCGATCAGGCGCCGGGCCGCGGCGCTGGCCGGCATCGCCAGGATCCGGGCCAGATCCGCCTCCTCCACCACCCGCCCCTGTTCCATGACCACGGCCCGGCCGGCCAGGGCGTGGATCACGGCCAGGTCGTGGCTGATGATCAGCAAGGCGAAGCCGAGCTCGGCCTGCAGGCGTTTGAGCAGGGCCACGATCTGGGCCTGCACCGTCGAATCCAGGGCCGTGGTGGGTTCGTCCGCGATCAGGAGCCTGGGTTTGGCGGCCAAGGCCATGGCCAGCAGGGCCCTTTGGCGCATGCCGCCGGAATATTGGTGGGGATACTGGCGGGCCCGTTCCGGCCCGGGATTCAGGCCCACGCGCTCCAAGGCCTCGATAGCCCCTTGGGCGGCCGCGGAGGCGTCCAGACCCAGATGCAGGCGCAGGCTTTCCTCGATCTGGGAGCCCACCCGCATGAGGGGATTGAGGGCGGTGAAGGGTTCCTGGAACACCAGGCCCATCGCGCCGCCGCGCAATTCGCGCCTGCTCTCCTTGTCCGCCGCCAGCAGGTCCCGGCCTTCGAAGAGGATGCGCCCGCCGCCCACGGAGGCGGACGCCGGCAGCAAACCCATCACAGCCAGGGCCGTCAGGCTCTTGCCGGAGCCGGAGGCCCCCAGGACGCCCAGGCTTTGCCCGGCCTCCAGACGGAAGCCCACCCGGTCCACGACCCGGGGCCCGGCGCCGAAGGAGATGCTCAGGTCCTCCACGACCAGCAGGCTCACGTCAGGGCCTTGGGGTCAAAGTGCCTGCGCGCGGCCTCGCCCAGGTGGTTGACCAGCAGAAGCACGGCGAAGATGGCCAAGCCCGGAAAGACCACCAGCCACCAGGCTTCCCCCACGGAATCGCGGCCGTCGCTGAGCAGGCTGCCCCAGCTGGCCGTGGGAGGCTGCACGCCCAAACCCAGGAAGCTGAGTCCGGATTCCATCAGGATCGCGTCCGCCACGCCGAAGGTGAGGGCCACATAGACCGGCGCGAGCGCGTTGGGCAGCACGTGCCGGAACAGGACCCGGGCCGGATGGGCGCCGGAGGCGCGGGAGGCCAGCACGAATTCCCGTTCCTTCAGGCTCAGGACCTCGGCCCGCACCAGGCGGGCCATGCCGGTCCAGCCGGTGGCTACGATGACCAGGACCACGTCCTCCAGGCCCGGGCCCAGCACCACGATGAGGGTCAGGACCAGGAACAGGGTGGGGATGGACATGAGCACATCCGCCGTGCGCATGATCAGCGCGTCGATCCAGCCGCCGGCGTAGGCCGCCCAGGCGCCCAGCAGGGTGCCCAGGGCCGTCAGCCCAAGGGCGGCGATGAGGCCCACCGGAAGGGACACCCTGGCGCCCCCGATGATCCTGGAAAGTAAATCCCGGCCCAGGGCGTCGCGGCCCAGCCACTGTCCCGCGCCGGGCGCGGCAAAACGAAGGCCCACATCGATGCGGTTGGGATCGTCCGGGGAGATCCAGGGGGCCAGGAGCGCCAGGAGGCCCAATGCCGCCAGGGCCAGGCCGCAGGCCAGGTTGCATCCCCTCCAAAAACCGCGCTCCCGCGGCCTCAAGAAACCTTCACGCGCGGATCCAGGGCCGCCACGCCCAGGTCCGCGGCGAGGTTGCCCAGCACGGTCAGCAGGGCGCCGATGAAGCTGACCCCCATCAAGACCGGGTAATCATAGCCCGTGGCGGCTTCCCATGCCAGGCGGCCCATGCCGGGCCAGGCGAAGATGGTCTCGATGATGACGCTGCCGCTGATCAGGCCCGGCAGGCTCAGGCCAAGGATCGTGATGACCGGCAGTAGCGCGTTGGGAAGGGCATGGCGCCAGAACACCGCCTTCTCCGGCAGGCCCTTGGCCCTCGCGGTCCGCACGTAGTCCTGGGCCAGGGCCTCGAACATGCTGTTGCGGACATAACGCGACAGGACGGCCCAGGCGCCCAGGGTGCTGGCGATCAGGGGAGCGGACACATGCCAGAGCAGATCCAAAGCCTGGCGCCACCAGGGCGCCCCTTCCAGCATCGGGGAGAGGTAGCCGGACACGGGCAGGATGCCCAGCCAGACCGCCAGGCTCAATTGCAGGAGCAGGGCCAGCCAGAACACGGGAAATGAGTACGACACGAAGGTGAAAGCGGTGAAGAAACGGGTGAAGCGGGTGTCCGGATGGGTGGCCGCGTGCACGCCGAAGGGGATGCCTATGGCCAGCACCAGGAAGAGGGACAGCGCGTTCAGGAGCAGGGTGGCGGGCAGGGCCTCGGCGATCTTGGACAGGACGCTCTGCTGGTCCCGGAAACTGTTGCCGAAATCCAGGCGCGCCAGGCGGCTGAGCCAGTGCCAGTACTGGAGCGGCAGGGGCTGGTCCAGGCCGTACAGCCGGCGCAGGGCCTGGACCGACTCCTGCGAAAAGCGCGGGTTCAAGGCCGCCTGCGCCTGCACCGGCTCCCCGGGGCTGAGGTGCAGGAGCGCGAAGGTCAGCACCGAGATCCCCAGAAGGAGGGGCACGGCCATGAGCAGGCGTCGAAAGGCGTAGCGTAGGAGCAGGGCGGTCCCTGGGGAGCGAGCGGAAGGCCGGAAGGAAGGGCCAAGCGGTGAAAAGAGGCTCAAATAAACGGAATTTATTGTAGGGGCTTGAAAGACGGGAGGCAAGGCGGGAACTGGTGAAACGAACTGTGAACAATCCGCTTTAAAAACCCCACACAAAGAGCTTCATTCTGATTTTAGTTCTCCGCTATTTCTTCGTCAGTTCTGTCTACCGCAATGTCTAATAAATAGCTAAAACCCGTACAGACGAAATATTGTAAAATCGAACCTGCAGCCACCATGACAGAAATCCCCAAAATAACGTACGCGATTTCATGTTGTATTGCCTGCTGGGCATCCTGTGCAACTCGTTGAGCATGGTATAACGTGGAATTTGTACCCACGAGGTCGTTGAGGTCTGTTGATACCGGAGCGTTTGAACTCTCAAGGACGTTAAGAACATAAATCAAACCAGCGATGCTCCCCCCGAGACCACATATTGCCACGTTTGTAGCCCAAACCCGAATATTTTCCGCATTCTTAGAGACAACCGATTTAAGGCCTTCCATTTTTCCCCCAGATCAATTTCGCACCGGCGGCGATACTAGTTAGTGCGCAATAAAGGTTTTTTACCGGGATGCCTGACTTTTTTGGACCGCCAGCAGTTCCACTTCATAGATGACGACCGCGTCCGGACCGATCTCCGGGGGACGGCCATCCCCGCCGTAGGCTATCTTCGGGGGCAGGACAAAACGGTATTTGCTTCCCACGCTCATCAGCCGCAGGCCTTCGCTCCAACCCGGGATGACCTGCTTGAGCGGAAAGGTGGCCGGCTGGTGGCGCTCGTAACTGCTGTCGAATTCGTCTCCGTCGACCAGGCTGCCTGTGTAGTCCACCGTCACGCTGTCGTTCGGCCCGGGTTTACGGCCGTGGCCGGGCCGCAGGATTTGGTACTGCAGGCCGCTGGCCCTCGTCCGGACTCCGGGTAAGGCCCTGTTCCTGGCGAGGTAGGCGTCCCCGTCCGCCTCGTCCCGCAGCAGGCGGCGCTGGTCCATGTCCTTGAGGGCCTTGATCATCTCCGCGTCGAACATCTTGTCCTCGCCGCCGAATTCGTCCTTGAGGCCCCTTTGGATCATGTCCTTGTCGGCGAAGGGCAGGACCGACTTCATGTTGCGGGCCAGTCCCATGCCCACGGCGTAGCCGGTCTTCAAAGGGTCGCCGGCCTGGCCCTGGCGCATCTGGCCCAGGACGGATGTCATCTCATCGGCGTCCATGGTCGCCGTGCCGGCGGCCTGATCGTCCATGCCCCTGTCGACCTGCTGCAGATCTATCTTGTCTTTGAATTTCTCGAGGTTTCTGCCGACGCTCTGCCCGATGGAGTAACCGGCCTTTTTCTCCGGCGTGTCCAGGCGGACGCAGGCCGCGGCGCAGAAAACCATGACCGCCAAAAGTGCCAAACAAAAGGAAGTTTTTTGTCGCGTCGGTCCCGTCAATGCGGCCCCCCCGGCTTTTCCAAGCGCCAGCGTTCAGCGCCCTCAGCGTGGCTTGCGCGAACCGGCTACTGCGCCTCTTGCACGCTCTTGGGCACGTACCACCGCGTCGGCCAGTACCAATCGTAGCCCGTGTCGGTCTGCAGCAGACCCTGGAATTTGAGGCTCAAGGCGTCGAGCATGTCCGGCGAATACAGGAAGGCCACGGGCTGGAGTTCGGCCAGGCGGCGGTGGAAGGCGCGGTAGAGCGCGATGCGCTTGTTCCAGTCGAAAGTCTGCCTTCCCTGCTCCAGGAGCCGGTCCGTTTCGGGGTCCTTGAAGCCGAGGAAGTTCAGCCCCCCCGGGCCGGTCTGGCTGCTGTGCCAGATGGGGTACTCGTCGGGGTCCGGGGTGATCTGCCAGGCCAGCAGGACGGCGTCGAAATTGTGCTTGTCCACGTAGTTGGAGATGAAGCTGGACCATTCGATCGTCTGCACCTGGACGTCGACGCCCAATTTCGCGAACTGCTGCTGCAGGATCAGGGCGCCCTTTTCGCGGGGTTCGTTGCCCTGGTTGGTCATGATCGTGAAGGCCAGGGGCTTGCCCGCCTTGGCGCGCTTGCCGTCGGCCCCCAGCCTGAAACCGGCCTCGTCCAGCAGGCGCGCGGCCTGGGTCAGGTCGTAGGGCATGGGCTGCACCGAGGGGTCGTAGGCCTGCATCTGGGGGGAATAGGGGCCGGAACAGGGCCTCGCCAGGCCCAGCATGGTGCCGTCGATCAATTCCTTGCGGTCTATGGCCATGGACAGGGCCCTGCGCACCCGGACGTCCCTGAAGGGCGCGCGCCCGAGGTTGAAGCCGAGGTAGGCGTATTCCTCCAGGCCCGGGAAACGCAATTTGCGGGCCAGGCGCGCGAAGGCCTCGTCGCCGGTCTGGTGCAGGTATTGGTCCGGCTGCAGCGTCATGCCGTCGATACCGCCCGTCTTCAGCTCCAGAAGCTGGGTGGCCGGCTCCGGCTCGAAGCGGACCAGGAAGCGGCTGATGTGGACGGGGCCCTCGTAATAGTCCGGATTGGCCTTGAGTTCTATGTATTGCTTGTCCTTCCACTCCTTGAAGGCGAAAGGCCCCGTGCCCACCGGGTTCCGGTTGAAGGGGTCGGTGTTCAGGTCCTTGCCTTCCAGAAGGTGCTTCGGAAGCAGGCCGCTGCCCCAGGCCTCAAGCGCCGGGGCGAAGGGTTTCTTGTAGCGCACCACCAGGGTGAGGGCGTCCGGCGTTTCCATGCTTTGGACCAGGTCAAAGCCGCTCTTGAGCGGGCTGGCGACCTTGGGATCGAGGATGCGTTCCACCGTGAACTTCGCGTCCGCGCTGGTCACCGGGGCGCCGTCCTGCCAACGCAGCCCGGGCCGCAGGTGGAAGACGATGGTCTTGCCCCCGTCCTTCACCTCCCAGGACCTGGCCAGGTCGCCTTCCAGGACCAATTTCGGGCCGTAGCGCACCAATCCGTTGAAGATCAGGCTGCACAGGTCGAGGCTGGCGCTGTCCGAAACAAGGATGGGGTTCAAGGTGCTGGCTTCGCCGGCGCTGGCCTCCACCCGCATACCGCCGTCCGCGACCTGGCCGGCGTCGGCGATGGAGCGGTAGTCCGGGCCATGGTGTCCGCAACCCGAGGCCGCAAACAGCAGGGCCGCCAGGCAGCCCGCCAAAACGCGCCCCCTGTACAAAAGACGCCCCGTCCCGCTCACGCCCGCACGTCCATGCCCGGCTTTTCGCCGATGAACAAGGTCGCGGCGCCCAGCGTCAGCGGGACGGCGCGCGCGCGGACCAGGCCGGACGCGCCCATGAGCTCCACGACCTTTTCGGGCGGCCAGAAGCCCTTGATGGTGTCGCTCAGATAGCGGTAGCCGTCGTTGTGGCCGCTGAGAAGGCGGCCCAGGACCGGCACGTAGATGTTCAGCACCGGCGCGTAGAGGGCCCTTTGCCAGGCCTTCTGGGGCCGCGTCAGCTCCAGGACCAGCACCTTGGCCCCGGGTTTTGCGACCCGCTGCATCTCCCTGAAAAACAATCCCGGGTCCGTGATGCTGCGCAGGACCCAGGCAGAGGCCACGGCGTCGAAGCTGGAATCGTCGAAGGGCAGGCTCAAGGCCGAGCCTTCGGTCCAGCCCAGGCCCCAGCGGTCCTTGGCCTTGGCGCGCGCAAGCATGCCGGCGGAGAAATCCAGGCCCTGGCCCTGCAGGCCGGTGACGCGGCGGGCGAAATCCATGAGCAGGTCGCCGGTGCCGCAGCCCACGTCCAGGACCCTGGCCCCCTGCGCGGCGCCGCTCTCCCGCACCAGGCGACGGCGCCAGCCCTTGTCCAGGCCGAAAGACATCATGCGGTTGGCGAGGTCGTAGGTGGGGGCCACTGCGTCGAAAAGCTTCTCGACATAGTCCTCTTTTTCCCCGGCCTGCGGATGGATGCTGCTGTCGTAACGGGAGAATTCGGGCTTCAGGTCTGGCATGGTCGCCGTACAAAAAAACAGGGATGAAAACGTGGGCCGGGCCCGCGCCCAAGCGTCCAGCTTGGGAGGGGCCCGGCCATGGGGCTTAGCTTAGGGGTTCGAGGGCGCCGGAGCGGGCGCGGACTGCGCCGCGGGGCCGGGAGCGTCGGGCGCGGATGCCGGAGCAGCCTTCAGGGGCTGGGCCGAGATGGGGGCGACAGGGGCACTGCCGTTGCCCATGGGGACGCCCGCGGGAGCCGCGGGGGCGCCCGGGGCGGAGGCGGCGCCGGCCATGGCCCCGTGGTAGGCGCCGGCGTCGGACACCGCCATCTTGGCCAGGACGATGCAGATCACCATGAAGACGACCGCCAGGCCGCTGGTCAGTTTGATGAAGAAGTCGCGGCCGCCGGAGCCGCCGAACATGGCCTGGCTCGCGCCGCCCATGCTGAAGCCCACGCCGGCTCCCTTCCCCTGCTGGATCAGGACCAGCAGGATCAGGGCCGCGCATACCACCGTGAATATGACGTAAAGCAAGGTTTCCATTTAGAACACCTCAAATCATGATCCGGTCAAAACTTGACCAGGGCCTCAAAGCTTTCGGGTTTCAGGCTCGCGCCGCCCACCAGGGCCCCGTCGATGTCCAACTGGGCCATCAATTCGCGCACATTGTCCGGCTTCACCGAGCCGCCGTACTGGATCCGCACCGAGTCCGCCACCGCGGCTCCCATGATTTCCTTGAGCCGGGCGCGGATGAAGGCATGCACTTCCTGGGCTTGGGCCGGCGTGGCGGTCTTGCCCGTTCCGATGGCCCAGACCGGCTCGTAGGCGATCACGACCCGCTCCATGTCCGCGGCGCTCAAGCCTTGCAGTCCGCCGTCGAGGTGGTCCTTCACGACCTCGAAGGCGCGGCCCGCCTCGCGTTCCTCAAGCTTCTCCCCCACGCACAGGATCACGCCCAGGCCCCCGGCCAGGGCCGCCTTGACCTTGAGGTTGGCCGTGGCGTTGGTCTCGCCGAAATACTGGCGGCGCTCGCTGTGGGCGATGATGACGTGCTTGGCCCCGGCCTCCTTGAGCATGGCCACGCTGATCTCGCCGGTGAAGGCCCCTTCCTTCTCCCAATGGCAGTTCTGGGCGGCCAGCTCGATGTTGCTGTCCTTGAGCTCATGCGCCAGGGCGTGGAGGGCGGTGAAGGGCACGCCGATGGCGATCTGCACCTTGTCCACGCCCGCGACGCGCGCCTTGGCGTCGTGGCCGAAGGCCAGGGCCTCGGCCACGGTCTTGAACATCTTCCAGTTTCCGGCGATGAATTTTTTCCTGCTCATGGAATGGGGCCTCGGTCTTTCAGGGGTGGCTTAAGGGCGATGCTTACTTGTCGGTCAAAGCCAGGACGCCGGGCAGGGGCTTGCCCTCCAAAAACTCCAAGGAGGCCCCTCCGCCCGTGGACACGTGGCTGACCTGCTTGGCCAGCCCGGCTTTCTTGATGGCGGACGCGGAATCGCCGCCCCCGACCACGGTCACGGCGCCGCTCTTGGTGGCGTCGGCCAGGGCCTGGGCCACCGCGAAGGTGCCTTTGGACGAGGCTTCGATCTCGAACACGCCCATGGGCCCGTTCCAGAGGACCGTCTTGGCCTTGCGCACGATGTCGCTGAAGGCGGCGGCGGACGCGGGGCCGATGTCCACGGCCTCCCAATCCGAGGGGATGGCCGTCATGGCGCAGGTCTTGGTCGCGCCCAGGGTGCGGGCGCCGAAATCGAACTTGTCGGTGATGAGGCAGTCCGTCGGCAGGACCAGCTTGTCGGCGTGCTTGGCCAGCAGTTCCTTGGCCAGGGCCACGCGGTCCGGCTCCACCAGGCTGTGGCCGGTCTCGTAGCCCAGGGCCTTGGCGAAGGTGTAGGCCATGCCGCCGCCGATGATGAGCTTGTCGACCTTGGGCAGGAGGCTGTTGATCACGTCGATCTTGCCGCTGACCTTGGCCCCGCCGATGATGGCCACGAAGGGATGTTCGGGGTGCTCCATGGACTGGCCCAGGAAATCGAGCTCCTTCTTCATCAGGTAGCCGCTGGCGCGCTGGGGCAGGGTCACGCCCGCCACCGAGCTGTGGTCGCGGTGGGCGGTGCCGAAGGCGTCGTTGACGTAGACGTCGCCCAGGCGCGAGAGGCTGGCCCTGAATTCCGCCACCTTGGCCTTGTCCGCGGCCAGCTTGGTGCCGTCCTCCAGCTTGACCTTGCCCTCCTCCTCGATGTGGAAGCGCAGGTTCTCCAGGAGGACCACCTCGCCGGGCTTCAGCGCGGCGCAGGCGGCCTCCACCTGGGGCCCCACGCAGTCGTCGAGGAAGCGCACGGGGGCGCCCAGCAGCTCCTGCAGCTTGGCGGCCACTGGCTTGAGGCTGAACTCCATCTTGCGCTGGCCGTCCGGCCGGCCCAGGTGGCTCATCACCACGAGGGAGGCGCCCTGGGCCAGGAGGTATTTCAGCGTGGGCAGGGCCGCGGCGATGCGCTTGTCGTCCTCAACCTTGCCGTCCTTGACGGGCACGTTGAAGTCCACGCGCACGAGCACCCTTTTGCCGGCGACCTTCAGGTCTTCCACGAACAGTTTAGGCATGTCCCTTGTCCTTGAAATGGGGGGCTCCGTGAAAGAGCCGTCCGGCCCCTTGCGGGGACCGGACGGCTCCGGGAGCCTGAATCAGAGGCCCTTGGCCACGACCAGCTTGGTCAGGTCGACCACGCGGTTGGAATAGCCCCACTCGTTGTCGTACCAGGCGATCAGCTTGAAGAAGTTCTTGTTCAGCTCCACGCAGGAGCCGGCGTCGAAGATCGAGGAGCGCGCGTCGTGGATGAAGTCGCTGGAGACGACCTCGTCCTCGGTGTAGCCCATGATGCCCTTGAGGTAGGTCTCGCTGGCCTTCTTCATGGCGGCCTTGATCTCGGCCAGGCTGGTCTCCTTGACGGTGCGGAAGGTCAAGTCGATCACGCTGACCGTCGGGGTCGGGACGCGGAAGGAAACGCCGGTCAGCTTGCCCTTCACCTCGGGCAGCACCAGGGCCACGGCCTTGGCCGCGCCGGTGGTGCTGGGGATGATGTTGATGGCCGCGCTGCGCCCGCCCTTCCAGTCCTTCTTGCTGGGGCCGTCGACGGTCTTCTGGGTGGCCGTGTAGCTGTGCACCGTGGTCATGATGCCCTCGGCCAGGCCGAAACCTTCCTTGATCACGACGTGCACGACCGGCGCCAGGCAATTGGTGGTGCAGCTGGCGTTGGAGATGATCTTGTGCTCCTTGGTCAGCTTGTCGTCGTTGACGCCGATGACCACGGTGAGGTCCTCGCCCTTGGCCGGGGCCGAGATGATGACCTTCTTGGCGCCGGCGCTGATGTGGCCTTTGGCCTTCTCGGCGTCCGTGAACAGGCCGGTGCACTCAAGCACCAGCTCCACGCCCATGGCGGCCCAGGGCAGTTCGGCCGGGGTCTTGGCCGAGACGACCTTGATCTCACGGCCGTCCACGACCAGGACGTCGTCCTCGGCCTTGTCGGCGGCCGACTTCTTCGAGCCCACATGGCCCTTGAAAGCGCCCTGGGTGGAGTCGTACTTGAGCAGGTAGGCCAAATTGTCGGCCGGGACGATGTCGCCGACGGCGACCACGTCCAGATCCTTCGGGAAGAGCCCCTGCTCGTGCAGGGCCCTGAACACCAGGCGGCCGATGCGGCCAAAACCGTTGATCGCGACTTTCACTGCCATGAAACCTCCGGTCCTACGCGGTGGAATGAACGTTTTGGGAAAGAGATTATCGTTTCCAAGGCGGCTTGAAGTCAAGGCCCAGCGGCGCTATGCTGGCTTCCATTTCTCCACCCCAATCAATCCTGAGAGGTATCCATGTTCAAGATCGTCCTGGTCCGCCACGGGGAAAGCCAATGGAACGCCGAGAACCGCTTCACCGGATGGCACGACGTGCCCCTGGCCGAAAAGGGCGTGCAGGAGGCCCGCGCCGCCGGACGCCTGCTGAACAAGGAGGGTTTCGCCTTCGATTTCGCCTTCACCAGCGTGCTCAAACGGGCCAACCAGACCCTGCACCTGGTCCTGGACGAGATGGGCTCCCTGTGGATCCCCACGCTGAAGGACTGGCGCCTGAACGAGCGCCACTACGGCGCCCTGCAGGGCCTGGACAAGGCCGAAACCGCGGCCAAGCACGGCGAGGACCAGGTCAAAATCTGGCGCCGCAGCTACGACACGCCCCCGCCCGCCCTGGAGCTCAGCGACGAGCGCCATCCCAGCAACGACCGGCGCTACGCCGGCCTGCCGGCCAAGGCCCTCCCCAGTTGCGAAAGCCTGAAGGACACCGTGGCCCGCGTGGTTCCCTACTGGATCGGCGAGATCGCCCCGCGCGTCAAGAGCGGCCAGCGGGTCATCATCGCCGCCCACGGCAACAGCCTGCGCGCCCTGGTCAAATACCTGGACAACATCAACGACAAGGACATCGTGGAGCTGAACATCCCCACGGGAACGCCCCTGGTCTACACCCTGGATTCCCAGCTCAACCCGGTGGAGCACCACTACCTGGGGGATCCCGAGGCCATCAAGGCGGCGGCCGAAGCCGTGGCCAAGCAGGGCGGCGCCAAGCGCTAAGGCAAGGCCTCAGTGCAACGAAAAAGCCGGCCCCAGCGAACTGCCGGGGCCGGCTTTTTTATGCCTTGCTGGTTTTTTCCGCGCCCCTATTCCTCGGAAATCTGCGGGCGCCTTGAAACGAGCCCTTCCTCGCCCTGCTGGCAGGGCACGCACAGCTTGGCGAAGGGCAGGACCTGCAGCCGGGCCAGGGGGATGGGCTTGGAGCAGGTGTCGCACAGGCCGTAGACGCCGTCGGCGACGCGTTTGAGCGCGTGCTCCACCGAGGCCAGGCGGCCGCGCTCGGCCTCGCTCAGGCTGTTGGCAAGGTCCTTGTCGTAGCTGTCCGAGGCCTGGTCGGCCAGGTCCAGCACGTCGCCGTCCGTGCTTTCGTTGCTGGCGTCCTGGTTGACCTGGACGTCGCGGATCAGCTTCGACTTCAACTCCAGGAGCAGGCGCCGGTAGGGCTCCATCTCCTTTTTGTTGAGCGGGCTCTTGAGGGGCTTGAGCTTGGCCGCGGGCAGCGCCTTGGCGACGAGCTTGGCGGACGAGGCCTTCGCCGGGGCCGGCTTGGCCTTGACGGCCGGCTTGCGGGCCGGGCTAGTCTTCGTCGTCTTCTTCGCTGTCGTCGTCTTCTTCTTCCCAATCTTCTTCGTCGTCAAGGTCGTCCTCCTCCACTTCGTCGTCTTCGTCGTCCTCTTCCGCGTCCTCTTTTTCCTGGGCGGCGATATGCTCCTCGTAATCGTCGAGAAGCTTGGTTCCCGGACGGCGGCGACGGGCCGTTTTGGGGCCCTTTACATACTCCACGTCCTCTTCGGAATCAAGGGCTTTTTCGTCGTCTTTTTCCGACTCCAAAGCGTCCTCTTCGTCGTCGTCGGCGAGATGGAAACCGGCCTCGTCCAGCTCCTCCTCCTCGCCTTCGGCCTCGTCGTCGATCTCTTCCTCGTCTTCCAGCTCGTCCTTAGGTTTTTTCGCCATGATCGTCTCCTTCGAGGGCCAGCACTCGGGCGGCCGCTCGGCCGCGGGTTTTGACGACTTGAATGAACTCCAGGGTGGCGTCCGCGGGGCCCTGGATGCGGCATCCGGCCGCCTGCAGGGCCCGCACGGCCCGGATCGCCTCGCGGTCCAGGCGTTCCCCCGGGACCACCAGCGGAATGCCCGGAGGATAGGGCGAAATGGTCTCCGCGCTCACCCTCCCCACAGCCTTTTCCAGCGGCAAGGTCTCCTTGGGCGCGAAAAAGGCGTAACGCGGATTGACGGCCGGCCGGGCGCTGAAACCCGGCAGGACCCAGCGCACCAGTTTCGGTCTGCGGCGCTTGGAGTGGGTTTTGGCCCACACAGCGATACTACGCAAACCTTTGACCAGGCGATTGATCTCGACCTCCGTGTTCCCGAAACTGACGATCAGGAATACGCTGAAAAGATCGGCATATTCCACCTGGATCCCGTGGCGTTTATTCAGCTCGTGGGCCACCTGGTAGCCGGTCACCCCCAGGCCTCCGCAGGCGATGGTCAGCTTGGTCTCGTCCAGGTCGTAGATGCCGCCCTGGCCGATGGCTTCGCGGCCGAAGCAACGGTAGCCGCCAATCTTGTTGATCTCCTCGCGGGCCTTACGCGCAAGCTTGAGGGCCCGTCCGATGAGGCGCCGCCCGTCCATGGCCATCTGGCGGCGGGCCATATCGATGGAGGACATGAGGATGTAACTGGGGCTGGTGGTCGTCAGCAGCTTCAGGACCTTGCGCACCCGTCCCAGGTCTATGCGGCCCTCGCGGGCGTGCAGAAGGCTGCTCTGGGTCATGCCCGCCAGGATCTTGTGGGTGCTCTGGACGCACATGTCCGCGCCGGCTTCCATGGCGCTCAAGGGCAGCTCGTCGTGGAACTTCAGGTGGGGGCCGTGGGCCTCATCCACCAGCAGGGGGATGCCCCGCTCATGCGCCATCTCGGCGATTCTCTGCACGTCGGCCGCGATGCCGTGGTAAGTCGGGCTGGTCACCAGAACGGCCTTCACCTGGGGCCAGCGCTTCAAGGCCACCTCGACGGTGCCAACCGTGACGTTGCTGTAGAGCCCCAGGTCGGCGTTGATCTCAGGGCGCATGAACACCGGCTCACAGCCCGCCAGCAGGACCCCGGCCAGGACGCTCTGGTGGGCGTTGCGCGGGATCAGCACCAGGTCGCCGGGCTGGCACACGCTCAGGATCATGGTCTGGTTCCCGACCGTCGAGCCGTTCACCAGGAAGAAGCTGGCGTCGGCGCCGTAGGCCTCCGCGGCCAGGGCCTGGGCGTCCCGGATGACGCTCTGCGGCTCGTGGAGGCTGTCCACCTCCGCCAGCAAGGTCAGGTCCATGTCGAAGACCGTCTCGCCCACGAAATGCCTGAAGGCGGCCGGGATGGCGTGGCCGTGCTTGTGGCCGGGCGTGTGGAAGCTGACCTTGTGCTTGCGCACATAGCTCACCACCGCCTCGTACAGAGGCGCGCGTTCCTGCTTCAGGGGCTTCTTGGGTTTCTTTTCCGGGCTCACGGCCATTGCATCCACGAGATGAGACGTCTAAAGGTGGCCCTAGCGGCCGGCCAGATCCCGGCGGTGCAGGGAGCGCCGCTTGCGCCCCACCTTCTTGGCGACATGCCCCTTCAAATCCGGAGCCGCGGTCGCGGGGCTTTCCTGCATGCCTTGGACCGCCACGGCCTTGTGGCTGAGCCCTTCCATCCTCAAAATGCCGCGTTTGAATTCGTGGTATTCGCTGCGCGCAGAGCGCAGCGCCTTGACCAGGTAGCGCTGGCAGACCCGCGGGTCCACCACCGGGCCGCAGGTGAAGACGTCGACGCTGGCGAAGCCGTATTCCGGCCAGGTGTGGATGGCCAGGTGGCTTTCCGAGATCACGATCACGCCGCTGACGCCGTAGGGGTTGAACTTGTGGAAGAGGCTCTTGACCACCGTGGCCTTGCTGGCCTTGGCCGCCCCCTCCAGGATGGTCTCGATTTCGGAGGGATCGTTCAGGATCAGCTTGTCGCAATCAAAAAAATCCACGGTGACCTGGCGGCCGAGGTAGTCCACCGGACCGTCAAAAGGGTGGAGTTCCTTCACGCGCTTCGGGCCCTTGACGGGCTCGGACCTTCGCAGGGTTTCCACTGTCCGCCTGGCCTCCCAAAGCACGCCCGCCGCGCGCGGACCCAAAATGGCTTCCTAGACCGCGAAATATAACGCCCAGGCCAAGAAGGGTCAACAAAAGATCGTGCTAAGGGGGCGCTCCGCCCCACAGCAGCCACTCGCGGTTGCCCTTGGCCCCCGCCAGGGGGCTCTCGCAATGGCCCCTGGGCTCGAGGCCCGCTTCCTGGGCGGCCTGAAGGGCCTCGGCCAGCACCCTTTGGCGCAGGGTTTCGTCGCGCACGATCCCGCGCGGACCAAGTTCCGAAGGATGGACCTCGAACTGGGGCTTCACCAGGACGGCCCAGGCCGCGCCTGGAGCCAACCAGGAGGCCAGGTAGGCGAACACCGGCTTGACGCTGGTGAAGGCCAGGTCAGCGCAGGCGAAACCCAGGGGACGGGGGATGTCGGCGGCCTTCAAGTGCCGGTAGTCCAGGCCTTCCCTGCTGACGACCCGCGGGTCGGACCGCAAGGCCCATGCCAATTGCCCGCTGCCCACGTCCACGCTCAGCACCCCTGCGGCTCCCCGCCGCAGAAGGCAATCCGTGAAACCTCCCGTGCTCGCGCCCAGATCCAGGCAGCGCAGGCCCTCGACCCTGATGCCGCCCCGGTCCAGGGCCGCCTCCAGCTTCAAGCCGGCCCGGCTGGCGAAGGCCTTCCGCCCGCGGACCCTCAAAGGGGCCTCAGGGTCCAAGGGATCCGAGGCCCGGCTCAGCAGCGTGTCCCCGCTGAGGACTTTGCCCGCCAGCACCAGGGCGCGGGCCTCCTTCAGGTCCGCGGCCAGACCCCGCTCGCAGAGCAGGGTTTCGAGCTTGGGCCGGCCTTTAGTTCCTGCCATAGACCAGCACCGCGAACGTGCCGGGCCGGAGTTTGGGCCGGGGGTGGGGATCCGCGGCGCTCGGCGCGGGCGCGGGGCCGAAGTCCGCCGAGGGCAGGTACAGGTCGTGGGTCTTGAAGTCGACAGCCATGGTGCGCGAGCCCTTTTTGGTGCGGATCGGCGCCATCCCGTAGAACTTTCCGTCCCCGCCCTTGTAGAAGGCCCAGATCGTCCCGTCTCCGCAGCTGAAGAACACGGTGCGCATGCCCCTGTCGTAGACCGAGGCGTCCACGTGGTCGCCGATCGGGTAGAGCCCCTTCACCTCGCCGGAGGACGGATCCAGGACCACGGCCTGTTTGTTGCGGCAGCCGGAAAAAAGGTTGCCGTCGTCGCGGTCGATGCTCATGGCCGAGGGGTGGTCACCCGGGGCGACGTCGCTGGTGCGTATGATCGTGTGCTGCTGGGCGTTGATGGTGAGGACCTCGTCCAGGTCCACCAGGTTGACGAAGACCAGGCCCTTCCCGTCCGCGGCGCTGAACTCCGGCTTCCCTCCCAATGCCAGGGTCGCGGTCACGCTGTTGGTCAGGGCGTCGATGACGGTGGCGGACTTGTCGTCGCCGTTGAACGCGAAGACCTGGCGGCTGGCGGGGTCGTAGATGATCCCGTCCGCGTCCGGACGGCCCGGGATGCTTTGGATGATCTTGCGGGTCTTCAGGTCGAAACAAATCACCGCGCCGGCCTTGCCGTCGCTCACATAGCCGCGGCCTAGGGCGCGGGCCAGGGCCACCCCGTGGATGCCCTGGAAGGGCCCGATCGTGCCCACCAGGACGTCGCGGTCCAAATCCAGGACGTCCACCCGGTCGCCGTGGGTGACATAGAGGCGCCGTCCCGGGCTGTCGGCGATGCAATAGTCCCAGCCCCCGTTCCCGGGCAGGTGGATGGTCCGCAGGAGGTGGTATCCGGAACGCGGCAGCGCGCCCGCGATCGCCGGCGGCGGCGCCGCAAGCAGGACGCAGGCCGCGAGCCCGAAAAACGAGGGGATTTTCATGCCCGTCCTCAGTTGGGGTAGGTCAGTCGCCTGGCCCGCTCCAGGCGCGATTCCTTGGCCACGGCGAGGACCAGAACGGCCGCGAAGACGGCGGAGGCGCCGACGGTGCCCAGGTTCAGCCCCCCGTGGCTCAGGGGCTTGGTCAGCAGGTCCCCGAAGGTCGCGCCGAAGGGCCGGGTGAGCACAAAGGCCAGCCAGAACAGCAGCAGACCCGGCAGGCGGGTGAAAAAATGCAGGAGGCAGATGAGCAGCAGCACCCCGCTGATCAGGGCCGCGCTCTGGGCGAATCCCAGGCCGAGGCTGTCCGACAGGTAGTCGCCGGCGGCCGTCCCGAGCGTGTTGGCGACCAGGAAAGCCGCCCAGTAATAGGCTTCGGCGGAGGCGCTGCCGATGTTCTCGACCCGGATGGATTTTTCCTTGGCGTACCAGAGCCCCAAAACCACGCACAAGATGAGGACCAGGATGGCCGATCCCAGGGGGTAGCCCAGCTTGAGGCTTCGGTCGATGAAGTCGGAGATGCCGGTGCCGGCGATGGCGGAGGCGGTGAAGACGGACCAATACAGGACGGGGTGGTAGCCTTTCACCCGCAGTTTCGCCGCGAGCAGGACAGCGAAGAGCGTCAAAAAAATGGCGATGGTTTTCGCGTAGCCCAAGTTGAAGGTCATGGAGACCATGTCCGCACCGGTCTCGCCGAGCGTGGTCGCCGCGATCTTGATCACCCAGTACAAGGCGATGATCTCCGGGACCCTGTTCCCGGCTCCGGAGCCGCGCGCCTCGGATCCCACGCTCAGGCCACCTTGAACCTGGCCTTGGCCACCAAGCCCCTGACCTTCGCGGCGATGCCCGCCGCGTCGTAGCCGCACAGTGCCCGCAGTTGGTCGGGCGTGCCGTGCTCCACGAACTGGTCCGGGACGCCCAGGCGGGCGAAGTGGCGCGGAACAAGGCCTTTCTCCGAGAGCAGCTCCAGGACGCCGGACGCGAAGCCCCCGGCCACCATGCCGTCCTCGACGGTGACCATCACGTCGTAAGCGCGGGCGCATTCCTCGATGAGGGAGGCGTCCAGGGGCTTGGCGAAGCGGGCGTCCACGACGCGGACGTTCACCCCGTCCGCGGCCAGGTCCCCGGCCGCCTTCAGGGCGTCGGCCACGGGCATGCCGTAGGCCAGGATGCAGGCGTCCGGCCCTTCGCGCAGGACGCGGCCCTTGCCGACCTCCAGCGGGTCCCCGCTGGCCTCGTTGTTCCCCTCGCGCACCGAGCCGCGCGGAATCCTGATGAAGCTCGGGCGCGTCAGGCTCAGGCCCGTGGCCAGCATGCGCTCCATCTCGGTGCGGTCGCTGGGGGCCATCAGCACCACGTTGGGGACCGGGCGCAAAAGGGCGATGTCGAGGACGCCGTGGTGCGTGGGCCCGTCGTCGCCCACCAGGCCGGCGCGGTCCAGGGCGAAGACCACGGGCAGCTTCTGCAGGGCCACGTCGTGCACGGCCTGGTCCAAACCGCGCTGGAAGAAGGTGCTGTAGATGGCCACCACCGGCCTCAGGCCGCGCGTCGCCATGCCCGCCGCCAGCGTGACGGAATGCTCCTCGGCGATGCCCACGTCGAAGAGCCGCGCCGGTATCTCCCGCTCGAAATCCTGCAGGCTGGAGCCCTCGATCATGGCCGGGGTGATCACGGCCACGCGGGGATCCTGGCGCGCGGTGCTCAAGAGGGCCTGGGAGAAGGCCGCGGACCAGGTCTGCGGCGCGCCCGGCGCGGGCTTGGGCATCTCGCCCGTGACGATGTCGAAGCCCTTGGGGCCGTGGAAACGGACCGGGTCCTTCTCGGCCGGGGCGAAGCCCTTGCCCTTGCGCGTGACCGTGTGCAGGAGCACCGGGCCCTTCATCGTGCGGATGCGGCGCAGAATGCCGATCAGGGCCTCGCAATCGTGGCCGTCCACCGGACCCACATAGGTGAAGCCCAGCTCCTCGAAGAACATGCCCGGGCTGATCACGCTCTTGGCGAACTCCTCCGCCAGGTGCGCCAGCTTCGCCACCTGCTTGCCCACGGCCGGGAGGCCCTTGATGAAATGCTCAGCCTGCTCACGGAAGCGGGTGTAGGTCTTGCCGGTGATGATGCGCGAGAGGTAATGCGACAGGGCCCCCACCGGCCGGCTGATGGACATCTCGTTGTCGTTGAGGATGACCAGGAGGTCGGTCTTGCGGTGGCCCAGGTCGTTGAGCGCCTCGAAGGCCATGCCGTTGGGTATGGAGCTGTCGCCGATGATGCAGACCACGTGCTCGTTGGTCTTCAGCAGGTCGCGGGCACGCGCCATGCCCCCGGCCGCGGAGATGCTGGTGGCCGCGTGCCCGGCGCCGAAGCTGTCGTGGGGGCTCTCGTCCCGCTTCAGGAAGCCCGACAGGCCGCCCATCTGGCGCAGGGTATGGAAGCGGTCCGTGCGCCCCGTCACCAGCTTGTGGGTGTAGCCCTGGTGGCCGGTGTCCAGGACGATGCGGTCGTTGGGCGAGTCGAAGACCGTGTGGACCGCCAGGGTCAGCTCCACCGCGCCCAGGTTGGTGGCCAGATGGCCGCCGTTCTTTGACACCGTGCGCACGATCAGCTGCCGGATCTCGGCGGCCAGTTCGCGGCGCTTGGCGGGATCGAGGTCTTTCAGGTCTGCCGGAGAGGCTATGCCTTCAAGGATGGACATTGGCGCTCAGGAAAAGGGCTGGATGGGGGGGAGACTGGGATGGGCTCAATGCCGGACTGCGGGGTACAGGAGGCTGGCGACCGTGAAGCCGACCAGCGCGCCGGCCAGCACCTCGGTCAGGGTATGGCCCAGCATCTCCTTGACCCGGGGCGGCTTGTCTTTGCGCCCCTTGTAGAGGTCCTTCACGATCTGGTTGAGCACCTCGGCTTGCATGCCGGCGGAACGGCGCAGGCCCGCGGCGTCCACGCTGGTGAGGATGACGAGCCCGAGGGCCAGCCCGAAGATGGGGCTCTGCAGCCCCTCGGAATGCGCGATGCAGGTCGCCAGTCCGGTGATGAAAGCCGTGTGCGAACTGGGCATGCCGCCGGTGCCGAAAAAGCGGCGCCAGTCCATCACGCCGTCTCGGAATTTGATGATGATGACCTTCAGCAGGTCTGCGGTCAGCCAGGCAGCGGCAGTGACCCAGGTGACGGGATGGGATATCCAACCCGCCAGGATCCCAGCTAAATCCGTGAAGAATGACATGTCAATGCCCCGGTTCGCCCAAAGACGCCCTGGTCCGCATCGCGCTGACCCAGGCGTCGTGATCGATAAGCATGGCCTTTTGGCTGTCCCGCAGGCTCATGCCGCTCCAGCGCGCGACGCGCGCTTCGGCCCTGTCCAGCCGCCCAAGAACCCCGCCCAGATCGGCGCCCAGCCCGGCGGCCCTCCTGAGCGCGCCCACCTCACTTAGGGTATAGACGGCGGCGACGAGATCGGCGCGGCCCAGATCGCGTTCCACCGCGTCCGCGGCGAGGGGCAGGCAGGGCGCGGCGCTTTCGGGCCCGGATACGAGACCGTAGGCGGCGCTATAGTCGCTGACCGCGGCGTCCCTTTGCCCGGAACCGGCTTCCCCGCGCGCTCGGACCATGAGGAGCCGGTAGCTGGCCGGGATCTCGGCGCCGCCGGCAGGTCCGACTTTCCAGCTATCCGCGAGGGACCGCACTTTGGCGTCCGGCTTAATGCGGAGGGATTCTTGCAGGGCCCAGACGGCCTTGGGCCGCATGCCAGCCTGGTGATAGGCCATGCCCAAGGCCTCGAAATTCTCCGCGCCGGGTGCCAAGCGCACCGAATCTTGGAAGTCCTGCACCGCCTTGAGGGACTGGCCCTGGCGGAGGAATTCCAGGCCGGAGGCCAGGTATTTGCGCGACAGCCCGGCCTGTTCCGCCGTGGGCGTGGCGCTGTAGGACGGATGGGCCGGGGTCGTCGCGGCCGGGGGCGCATCCGCTCCGGCGGCCATGCACGGCACCGCCGCGATGAGGCAGCCAATGAGGCCAAGCTTGATGCGGATCATGGTCCTGTCCGGCTCTAAGGCCGAAAAAGGCGTCCGGCGCCCTCAAACATCGCGTTCCACGACGAAACGCGCCAGGCCGCGCAGGGCTTCGCCAGCCGGCCCGAAGGGTTCCAGGGCCGCCAGGGCGGATTGGAACTCATTATGCGCGGTTTTTTTCGCGTTTTGAAGCCCAAGCAGGGCCGGATAGGTGGCTTTGTGGGCGGCGGCGTCGCTTCCGACGCGCTTCCCCAACTTGGCCTGGTCGCCCACCACGTTGAGGATGTCGTCCGCCACCTGGAAGGCGAGGCCCAGGTGCCTGCCGAAGAGGGCCAGGGCCTTGCGCCGCGGCGCTTTCGCTCCCGCCAGGACCGCGCCGCATTCCAGGGCCGCCGTGATCAGGGCCCCGGTCTTGCCCGCGTGGATGGCCTTGAGCCCGGACAGGCCGATCGCGCGGCCTTCAGCCTCGATGTCGGCCATCTGCCCGCCGACCATGCCTTGCCCCCCAGCGGCGCGCGCCAGGACGCGCGAGGCTTCCAGGGCGTGCGCGGCGTCGACGCCCCGGACCTCGGCGTTTTTCGCCACCAGCTCGAAAGCCAGGGTCAGGAGCGCGTCACCAGCGAGGATAGCCGTGGCCTCGTCGAAAGCCTTGTGGCAGGTCGGCCGTCCGCGGCGGAGGTCGTCGTCGTCCATCGCCGGCAGGTCGTCGTGGATCAGCGAATAGGTGTGCAGGGCTTCGAAGGCGCAGGCCGTGGGCAGGACCTTGGCGGCCGCGGCGCCGCAGGCTTCAGCGGCCGCGATGACCAGGACCGGGCGCAGGCGCTTCCCCGGGGCCAGCAGGCTGTATTCCATGGCCTGCTTGAGGCGCGCAGGCTTCAGCGCGGGCACGGCCTTGCGCAAAGCCGTGTCGACCAGGCCGCGCCGGGCGGCGTAGTAGGCTCCGAAATCAAAGTCCATGGACGCCACCGTCAAAACAAAGTGGGATCAACGCCGGGCTTGCCGGTTTTCCCGGCCTTGCCCTTGCGCTGCTTGTGCTCGGCTCCGCCGTCCTCGCCGCCTTCCGCGTCCCCGCCGTCCATGGGGCTCAAGCCGTCCGCGCCGAGCTTCTCGATGCGCCGGCCGGTGTCCTCCAGGGACTTCTGCATCTGTCCGGCGATCTTGACGCCTTTTTCAAAGCGCTTCAGGGCCTCGTCCAGTCCCAGGTCCCCGGCCTCAAGCTCGGCCACCAGTTTCTCCAGCGCGGCCAGGCCTTCTTCGAATTTCGGCGCCTCATCCATCGCGTCGCTCCCTGTGAACCTTCTCAACGACGGCGTCCACCGCGCCGTGTCCCAGCCAAACCGTCATCTTTTTCCCGGGCGCCGTGGCGCCGGCGGAGCGCAGGAGCGCGCCCTGGGCGTCGAAAGCGACCGCGTAACCCCGGCCCAGGATGGCCAGAGGCGACAGGGCGTGCAGTTGCGCCGCCAAGGCCTTGAGGGCCTCGCCGCGGAAACGGCGGAGGCGCTGGGCGGCGGAGACCAAACGCTGCCTCAGTTCGTCCAGGCGCTGGGCCCCCTGTTCCAAGCGGAAACGCGGGCTGGAACGCTGGAGGCGGTGGCGCAGGCTTTCAAGCCGGCCCTGGGCGAGATCCAGGGACGAAAGCAGGGCCTGGCGCAGGGCCTCCAAGAGGCCTTGACCGCGGGCCCTCAGTTCGTCCGAGGAGGGGCACAGTATCTCCGCCGCGGCGCTGGGCGTGGGAGCGCGCCGGTCGGCCACAAAATCCGCGATGGTGGTGTCCACCTCGTGCCCCACGGCCGACAGCACCGGAACCGGGCAGGCGGCTATGGCGCGGGCGACCATCTCCTCGTTGAAGGCCCACAAGTCCTCCAGCGAGCCCCCTCCGCGCGCCAGCACCACCAAATCTACCGCGCCGGCGCGGCCCTCGCCCACGGCCGCGAGCGCAGCGGCGATCTCCTCCTTGGCGCCTTCGCCCTGGACCCGAACGGGCAGCAGGACCAGGGGGAGCCAGGGGCAGCGCCGCGCCGTGACATGGAGGATGTCCTGGATGACGGCGCCGCTGGGGGATGTGATCACCGCCACTCGCCGGGGGAAGGCGGGCAGGGGGCGCTTGCGGGCGGGGTCGAAAAGGCCCTCCGCCTCGAGCTTGCGCTTGAGCTGTTCAAAGGCGGCCTGCAGGGCCCCCACGCCCTTGAGCTCGACGCGGTCGCAGACCAGCTGGTAATTCCCGCGCGGTTCGTAGACCGACAGCCTGCCGTGGGCCAGGACCTGCTGGCCCTCCTCCAGTTCGAAGGCCAGGCCCCGGGCGGCCGTGAACTTAAACAGCACCGCGTCCAGGCGGGCGCCCTCGTCCTTGAGGGAGAAGTAACGGTGCCCCGACGCGTTGACCCCGCGGAAGTTGGTGAGCTGCCCCTCCACCCAGACGTCCGGGTAATCGCCCTCGAGGCGGGCCTTCACCCCGCGGGTGAGTTCGGTGACGGACAGCGCCCCGCGTTCCACCGTCTTCAGGCGTCCTTGCGGTCCACGGCCGTGCGCTTGGCCTTGATCGTGACGCCGTCGGCGATCTGCAGGCGCAGGACATCGTCGCCTTCCACCTTCGCCACCGTGGCGAAGACGCCGCTGACCAGGATGACCTTGTCGCCTTCCTTCAATTCCTTCAACTGGGCCTCACGCTCCTTGGCCTGCTTCTGCTGGGGGCGGATGAACAGCCAATAGAACAGGCCGAAGATGATGATCATCACCGGCAGGGGCGAATGCAGGATGCCGTCCAGCGGCGACATGGGCGCGGCGGCATCCGCTGCGGCCGGGGCGGCTCCGGCGAGGGCGGGCGTATCGGCGTACAAGAAAGACATACATGCTCCTTAGGGGTTCCTCAGGCGTCCTGCCCGCGGGTTTGGGCCTCGTGGAAAGCTCGCTTTTCTTCCGAAAAACGGCCATTTTCAATGCTTTTTCTGATATCCGAAGCCAACGTTAGCATATGGGACACATTGTGTAAAGAATTCAGCCGCAGCCCCAAAAGCTCCCCGGTGAGCAGGAGGTGGCGCAGGTAGGCGCGGCTGAAGTTGCGGCAGGTGTAACAGGGGCATGCCTCGTCCACGGGCCGGGCGTCGTCGCGGTAGCGGGCGTTGCGCAGGGCCAGGCGTCCCGTGGGCGTGAACAGGGTCCCGTTGCGGGCGATGCGTGTGGGAAAGACGCAGTCGAACATGTCCACCCCGCGGGCCACCCCCTCCCACAATTCCTCGGGGGTGCCCACACCCATGAGGTAGCGGGGCTTGTTCTCGGGCAATTCCGGCTGCAGCACCTCAAGCATGTCCCATTGCTGGCGGTGGCTCTCCCCCACGGACAGGCCGCCGATGGCGTAGCCCGGAAGGTCCAAGGCCACCAGCTCCGCCGCCGAGCGCCGCCTCAGCTCGGGGAACATGCCGCCCTGCACGATGCCGAAGAGGGCCTGTTGTTCCGGATCCACGTTCTGGGACCACCAGGCCTTGCAGCGCGCGGCCCAGGCCGTGGTGCGCTCCAGGGCGCTGAGGGCGTAGGCTTCCCCGCAGTCGTGGGGGGCGCACTCGTCAAAGGCCATCACCAGGTCCGCGCCCAGGGCCGCCTGGGTGGCCATGGCGCTTTCCGGGGTGAAGCGGTGGCGGCTGCCGTCAAAGGGGCTGCGGAAGTCCACGCCGCCGTCGTCCACGGTCCGCATGCTGCTCAGGGAGAAGACCTGGAAGCCGCCGCTGTCGGTGAGGATGTTGCCGTCCCAGGCCATGAACTTATGCAGGCCGCCCAGGCGGCGGATCAATTCCGCGCCGGGCCTCAGATACAGGTGGAAGGTGTTCGCCAGGACGACCGAGGCGCCCGCGGTTTTCAGGTCCAAAGGGGACAGCGTCTTGACGCTGGCCAAGGTTCCCACCGGCATGAATATCGGGGTGGCCACGGGCCCGTGGGCCAGATCCAGGATCCCCGCCCTTGCGGCGCTGCCGGAATCCCTGGCGGTGACGGTGAACTTCATGGCATAGGCCTAGTCGGCCTGCGGAACGCGAAGCTTGATGCCGTACTTCTTCAACTTGTAGCCCAATTGCCGCACGGTCAGGCCCAGCGCCTGGGCCGCGCGGGTCTGTATACCCTGGCAGTCGGAGAGGGTGCGCAATATGCGGTCCTTTTCGATGCCGCGCACGGTTTCGGGCAGGCTGCGCCCGGGAGCCGGGTCCGGGGCCGCGGCTTCCCTTGGGCCCGGGGTGAAGGGGCGGGGGGCGTGCTCCTGCAGGCTGCCGGTGTGGCTGGACACGGGCAGGTCCGAACGGATGGCCAAGGGGAGGTCGTCCTCCTCGATGCTGTTGCCCTGGGCGAGGACCACCAGGCGCTCCAGCGCGTTCTCCAGCTCGCGCACGTTGCCCGGCCAGGGATAGCGCAGCATGCGCTTCAGGGATTCGCGCGAAAAGACGGTGTGCTTTCCGTGCTCCATGTTGAAACGCTGCAGGAAGTGCTCCACCAACTGCAGCACGTCGCCCTCGCGCTCGCGCAGGGGCGGCAGGAAAACCGGGATGACGTTGAGGCGGTAGTAGAGGTCTTCCCGGAAGGTGCCGTCGGCCACGGCCTTTTCAAGGTCGCGGTTGGTGGCTGCCACCAGGCGCACGTCCACGGACAAAGTGCGCGAGCCGCCCAGGCGCTCGAACTTCTTTTCCTGCAGGACCCTCAGCAGCTTCACCTGGGTGGCCAGGTCTATCTCGCCGATTTCGTCCAGGAAGAGGGTGCCGGAGTCGGCCAGCTCGAAGCGCCCCCGCCGCAGGTCCGTGGCACCGGTGAAGGCGCCGCGCTCGTGGCCGAAGAGCTCGCTCTCCAGCAGGGTGGCCGGCAGGGCCGCGCAGCTGACGCGTATGAAGGGCTTGTCCGTGCGGGTGCTGTTGTAATGGAGGGCCCGCGCGATCAGTTCCTTGCCCGTGCCGCTTTCGCCCCGGATGAGGACCGTGGAGCGGGTGGGAGCGACGCGCTCCACCGTGGCATAGACTTCCTGCATCTTCCTGGAGCCGCCCACCACGTTGGCCAGGTTGTAGCGGCCCTTGACCTCGCTCTGCAGGAGCTCCTTTTCCCGCACCAGGGCCTGGCGGCCTTGTTCCACTGAACGGGACAATTTGACGGCCTGGCCGATGAGGGACGCGAGCACGGTCAGGAAACGGATGTCCCCTTGGTGGCCTGTTCCTTCGTCCGCGAAGATGCGGTCCACGGACAAGGCGCCCAAGATCTCGCCCTGCACCTTGACCGGCACGCTCAGAAAAGCCACCTGATCCTTGCCTATTTCGGAACGCGCCTTGGTGCGGTTGAGGAAAAGCGGTTCCTTACCGATGTCGGGCACCACCACCGGCAGGCCCGTGGACAGCACCTTGCCGGTGACGCCCTCACCCACCTGGTAGCGGCCGCGCTCGATTTCGGTGTCGGTGAGGCCGTAGGCGGCCCAAATGGAATAGCCCGCGCCGTCGGAATCCCTCAGTACGAGGGTGCCGCGGTTGAGGCCCAAAAGTTTGTGCAGGATCAGGAAAGCCTTTTGCGACGTCGCTTTGACGTCCAAACTCGACCCCAGGGTCTTGGACACTTCGTACAGGGCCGACAGCTCTGATACCTTGCGGGTTTCTTTGTCGGGAGGCATAGTCGCAGATTGTCAGGGTTTTGCCCTGTCATGGCAAGGGCTTACAAAAATGAAAGGGGGGGATCCGATCCAGATTGGACAAGCCTTTCTTCTTGCCCAAAACGGCCATTGGTATTACCATTATGTCTACCTAGTAATACCTTGTACGGAGGGCCCAAATGCGGACTATATCCCTGAAGATCCCCGAATCTTTGGACCGGGAACTGGATAAGCTGGCGGCCCAAAGGCATACCACCCGCTCAGCGGTCTTGCGCGAAGCATTGAGTAGCCTTACCAAACAAAAGAAGCGTTCCGCCGCTGATCTTGCCGGAGAACTGGTGGGTTCCCTTCAGGCAGCCCCTGACCTGTCCACCAATCCGTCCCACATGCAGGGATACGGCGAATGAGTGGCAGATTCATTACCGATACAGGTCCCCTGGTCGCGTTGTTAAACGTCCGGGATCCACGCCACCCATGGGTCCTAGAAATGTTCGCCTCCATCGACCCGCCCCTACAAACCTGTGAAGCGGTGATTTCAGAAGCCTGCTTCCTAGTTAAAGGGATCCCAGGAGGCGCCCAGGCGATCTTCGGGCTGCTTGATAGAGGGGTCCTGGAACTATCCTTCCGGCTAGGGCCCAATCAGTCCGCAATACAGGCGATGATGGCCCGTTACGCCAACGTCCCCATGTCCGTCGCAGATGCCTGCCTGGTCAGGATGGCTGAACTGGATCCCAAAAGTGCGATTCTCACCTTGGACAGCGATTTCAAAGTGTATCGAAAACACGGACGGCAGGTGGTGCCCGTTGCAATGCCGGACGCGGTCTAAAAAGTAGTTAATTAAAAAAATGATTATTTTGAAGTCAGTGATGCTTATTTGCAGGCTTGAACAGAGTAATTGCAAGTCATGACAGTGAAAGCCCCTTCCTACCGATAAGATCCAGAAGTTGGTTGGCGGCAATTGGTATCAACATTGATCACCGTTGGATCTGTTACCCAACCTATTCTCTTCATCCCCGGAATACCCTCAATACAAGCCCCTTGGGCTCCATATGCCGCCTGACATTGCCGATATGCCGCCAAACTATCAGGGGTATCAGGAATACGATAGACCGCTAGAACAGCCTGTTAGCAGCAGGAATGCCGGAGCTGCAATACCGAGTCTCATGATTAGACTCCCTACTAGTTCTATCTCCTACTCCACCGTCACGCTCTTGGCCAGATTCCTGGGCTGGTCCACGTCGCAGCCCCGCTTCACCGCCAAATGATAGGCCAGCAGCTGCAGGGGCAGCACCACCAGGAGTGGGCTAAGGAGCTCCTCGATGGCGGGGACGGACAGCACCGCGGCGGCTTTGTTGTCCAGGCTGCGCTCGCCTTCGGTCACCACGGCCAGGACCTGGGCGCCGCGCGCGCGGGCCTCCTCGATGTTGGACAGGGTCTTCTCGAAGACCTTGCCGGCCACGGCGATGGCGACCACGGGCAGGTTCTCGTCGATCAGGGCGATGGGGCCGTGCTTCATCTCACCGGCCGGATAGCCTTCGGCGTGGATGTAGGAGATTTCCTTCAGCTTCAGGGCGCCTTCCAGGGCGATGGGGTAGTTCACCCCGCGTCCGAGGTAGAGCACGTCCCGGGCGGATGAGAAACGCGCGGCCAGGGTCTTGATCTCGGCATCTGCCTTCAGGCAGCGTTCCATGCGGCCGGGCACCTCCCTCAGATGCGCCAGCAGTTCCTTGGCCCGCTCCTCCCTCAGGGAGCCCCGGCGCCGGCCCAGGAAGACGGCCAGCAGGACCAGGGCCGCCACCTGGGCGGTGAAAGCCTTGGTGCTGGCCACCCCGATCTCCGGGCCGGCATGGGTGTACAGGGTCCCCTTGGCCTCGCGGGTCATGGTGGCGCCGACCACATTGCAGATGGCCAGGCCAGTGGCTCCCTTGGACGTGGCCAAGCGCATGGCCGCCAGGGTGTCGGCGGTCTCGCCGCTCTGGGATATGCCCACGACCAGCGTGCCGGGGCCCACCAGGGGGTCGCGGTAGCGGAACTCGCTGGCGATGTCGACCTCCACGCCGATGCGCGCCAGGTCCTCGATCAGGAACTTGCCCACCAGGGCGGCGTGCCAGCTCGTGCCGCAGGCCACCAGCACGACCTTGTCCAGGGATCGCACCTTGGCCGCGTCCAGCCCCGCCTCTTCCAGGTCCAGGTGGACGTCGCCCTCGGTTTTGGATATGCGGCCGCGCAGGGTGTCCTCGATGACGCGGGGCTGCTCGTAGATCTCCTTGAGCATGAAGTGCTTGTAGCCGGCCTTTTCCGCCTGCATGGGGTCCCAGGTGACGCGCTGGACCTTCTTGGTGCGGGGGCTGCCGTCGAGCCCGGTGACGGTCCAGCCGTCCGCGCCGACCTCGGCCACTTCCCCGTCGTCGAGGTAGACCACGTCGCGGGTGTGCTCCAGCAGGGCCGGAACGTCGGAGGCGATGTAGTTGCTGCCGGCGCCCAATCCCAGCACCAGGGGGCTGCCCAAACGGGCCACGACCAGGTGCTCGGGCTCGTCGGCGCTGACCACCACCAGGGCGTAGCTGCCCTCGATGCGCTTCAGGGCCGCGCGCACCGCGTCCACCAGCTTGAGGCCGCCGGCCTGGGCCTTCTCGATCAGATGGGCCAGCACCTCGGAGTCGGTCTCGCTGCGGAAGACCACGCCTTGGCCCTGCAATTCCTTGCGCAGCTCCAGATAGTTTTCGACGATGCCGTTGTGGACGATGGCCAGGCGGCCGCCGGCTCCGGCGTGAGGGTGGGCGTTGGCCTCGTTGGGCCGGCCATGCGTGGCCCAGCGCGTGTGCCCCACGCCGACCGAAGTCTCCATGGGCTGTTTGTGCATCAGGGTCTCGAGGCCCGCCAGCTTGCCCACGGCCCGGCGCAGCTCCAGGACGCCGCCCTTGTTGACGCAGGCCAGGCCGGCGGAGTCATAGCCCCGGTATTCCAGCTTGCGCAGGCCGCCCAAAAGGACCGGGACCGCGTCGCCCTTGCCAACGAATCCGACGATTCCGCACATAAGATTCCTTTGAAAAGGGGCCGGTCAGGCCGGAGACAGCGCGTCCGCCAAACGGGCCCATTCTGGCAGGCTCAAGGTTTCCCCGCGGCGCTGGCCGTCCACTCCGGCGCTGTTCAAGGCCGCTTCCAGGACCGGCGCTTCCAGGCCGGGGTCGGCCATGAGCAGGGCCCGGCGCAGGGTTTTGCGGCGCATACCGAAGCCTGAACGCACGAGGCGGAAGTAAAGTTTCTCGTCCTTCACGGCCACGGCCGGCTGGGGCAGGCGCTCGAACAGGACCAGGCCGGAGTCCACCCTGGGGACCGGGGTGAAGGCGCCGCGCAGCACCTTGCGCAGCAGGGTCACGCGGCAGAAGTAGCTGGCCAGTGCGCTCAGCGCGGACCAGTCTTCGGTGTCCGGGGAGGCGGCCAGGCGCAGGGCCACTTCCCACTGGGTCAGGACCACCATGCGCCCGAAGGGCAGGCGGCTCTCCAGGAGCCGGGCCAGCACGGGGGTGGTGATGTAGTACGGAAGGTTGGCCGCGACGTGGAAGGGGCGCCCCTCCAAAACCCGGCCGGCTTCGGCGGCCAGGTCCGTTTTCAGGACGTCCGCCTCGACCAGGTGGAAGCGGCTTTCGCCCTCGAATTTCAGGCGCAGGGCCCGGCAGGCGGAGGGGTCTATCTCCACGGCCAGCAGGGGCACGCCGCAGGACAGCAGGGGCTCGGTCAGGGCCCCCAGGCCGGGCCCGATTTCCAGGAGGGCTTCGGACGGCGCCACGGCCAGGGCGGCCAGGCTGGCGGCGACGACTTCAGGGTCCCGCAAAAGGTGCTGCCCCAGGCGCTTCTTGGTCCTGAAGCCGGCGGCGACGGCCGCGGCGCGGTCCACCGGGATCCGCTTGGGGCTCACAGGCCGTGCCGGTCGGCCAGGCGCAGGGATTCTAGCATGGAGGCCGCGCTGGCCTTGCCCGTGCCCGCCAGGTCCCAGGCCGTGCCGTGGTCCGGCGAGGTGCGCAGGAAGGGCAGGCCGAGGGTGATGTTGACGCCGCTGTCGAAGGCCAGAAGCTTGAGCGGGATCAGGCCCTGGTCGTGGTAGAGGCAGAAGACGACGTCATAGGCGCCGCGCAGGGCCTGCACAAACACCGTGTCCGCTGGCAGCGGTCCGGCCAGGCTGAAGGCGCGGCTCTTGGAATGGCGGCGGACCCAGGGCTTTAGGACCTCGATCTCCTCGCGGCCGAAGGCGCCGGCTTCCCCTGCGTGGGGGTTGAGGGCCGCCAGGGCGAGGCGCGGGCGCCTGAGCTTCAGGGACTTCTCCAAGCCCGCCACGCAGACCTTGAGCGCGAGGTCCAGCAGGGGCGGTTTGATCAGGGTCTGGGCCCTTTTCAGGGAACAATGGCGCGTGATCAGGAAGACCCTCAGCCCGCCGCCCACCAGCAGCATGCCCACTTCCTCGGGCTTCAGGCCGGCCATGTGGGCCAGGAGTTCCGTGTGGCCCGGCCAATGGTGGCCGGCCAGATGCAGGGCTTCCTTGGACAGCGGGGCCGTGACCAGGGCGCGCGCCTCGCCCGAAAGCACGGCCTTGGTCGCGCGGGTGACGCTTTGGAAAGCGGTCTCGCCGGAGCCCGCGGAGGGGCGGCCGATCTTCCAGGACCGGGCCGGGACAGGCCTCCAGTCGAAAGCCCCCATTTGGGAGCGCCAGCGTTTTGGGATGCTGTCGGGCTCGCCGAAAAGGACGGCCCCGCCGCGCGGCTTGAATTCCGCCAGGGCCCGCGCCGTCACCTCCGGCCCGATGCCCGCGGGGTCCCCCAGGCTGATCGCCAGCGGCTTCATGGACCCACTTCCTTGGACACTGCGATGCTGTCCCGTTTGAGGTCGTCGATGCTGGAGCCCAGCAGGCCGTCGTAGTAGCCGCGGATGACGCCGTGGCGGTCGACCAGGACCAGGCGCGTGGAATGGATGATGTCCGGATCCAGGCGCGCGTCTGAAGCCTTCTCCTGGGTCGCGACCGCGATCTTGAAGCCTTCCATGATCAGGCTCTTGAGCGCCGGAAGCTCGCCGGTGAGGAAGTGCCAGCGCGGGTCGTCCGCCCCGGTCGCGCGCGCGTACTTCTCCAGCACCTCGGGCGTGTCCTTTTTAGGGTCCACGGTGAAGGAGAGCAGGGCGAAGTCCGGCCCCGCGGGCAGGGACTTGGACAGGCGGTGCATCTGGGCGGTGAGCATGGGGCAGGAGGATTTGCAGGTCGTGTATACGAAAGAGGCGATCCACACCTTGCCGGACAAGGATTGGCTGAAAAAAGGCTTCCCTCCCGCCTCGACCAACTGGAAGGGGGGGACCTGGCCCATGCGGGGCAGGCCCGACTGGGTGTCGGGAGGGGCGGTTGCCAGGCGCAGGGCCAGACCGCCCGCCACGAGGACGCCGGCCACGGCCAAGACCTGCAGGGTCCTGATCAGGAAAGCTTCCCCGCCGGGGCGAAGGCCCGTGCTTTCAACGCTCGACATGGCGTTCCTCCCGGGCCGGTTCCGGTCTGGTGCCGGGCCCGCCAAAAGAAAAAACCCTGACCTGTGGCGGCGCAGGGTCCTGCTTTTCCAAGAAAAGCCCCCAGGGCGGCTTCAGCTCCCGGAACCCTGCTTGCCCGCGGCGTCGGAGCGGCGGGCATCCTTCACGATGAAACCCACCAGGAGGGCCACCAGGCCCGCCACCACCCCCAGCATCACGATGATGCTGAAGTAGACGCCCTTGGAGAAGCCCAGGGCCGTGGGGTCGTCGGCGAGCGCGTTACTGCAGCTTTCGCAGGCCCCGGCCAAGGCGGGCCAGAAAGGCGCCAGGGCCGCGGCGAACAGGATCCGGGGCGCCTTCACGGCCTCAGAGCCCCAGGGCCGCGCGGGCGAAGCCGTGGGTGTAGGTGCCCAGCCACTCGAAATCGAGCGAGGTGCCGATGAAGAAGACCCCCATCAGGCAGACCGCGAAGAACAGCACGAAGCGGTTGGTCCCGTTCTCGTGGTTCATGTGCATGAACACCCACAGCACCAGCGAACATTTGCAGGCCGCCACCAGCAGGCCCGCGACGATGTTGGCCGTGCGGCCGAACTGGGGCAGGCCGATGGCCGCGCCCACGTTCACGTAGCTGAGGGTCACGGTGAGGACGGTCAGGGCGACGAGCAGGCCGAAGATCTCGGCGTAGAGCACGGCGTCGCTGTGCTCGGAGGAATGGTCCTGTTGGGTCATGCGCGGCTCCGTCAGAGCAGGTAGAGGGCTGGGAACAGGAAGATCCACACCAGATCCACGAAGTGCCAGTACAGGCCGGCGATCTCGATGGGGTCGTTGTAATCCTTGTTGAAGTCGCCGCGGCGGTTGCGCCACCAGAGTATGCCCAGGGTGATCATGCCGCCCAGGACGTGCAGGCCGTGGAAGCCGGTCAGCAGGAAGTAGAAGCCGAAGAAGATGTCGTGGCTGGGGAAGTTCCCGTCCTGGAAATGGTGCGTGTACTCGATGGCCTTTACCACCAGGAAGCAGCAGGCCAGCAGGAAGGTCAGGGCCAGGTAGCGCCCGGTGCGGTCGCGGTCGCCCTTCTTGCTGTAGAGCACGGCCAGGGCCATGGTCAGGGAGCTGGTGATGAGCACCACGGTGTTCAGGGCGCCCCACAGCTTCTCCAGGGGCATGACCACGCTCACGGGCGCGGCGGAGCGCGCCACGATGTAGGCGCCGAAAAATGCGGTGAAGAACATCACCTCGGAGCCCAAAAAGAGCCAGATGCCGAGGAGACGCATGGCGCGGCGGTCCTTGTGGAAGGCGGGGCTGAGGGTGACGTGGTGTTCGGCTGCGTCGGACATGGGCGGATCGTCTCCTATCCTTCAGGTGGAATGGGTCGCCGGCGCCGGAAGCGGCCGCCGCGTAATGGGTCCCTAGTGCGCGGCCCCTTTGGGCGGCGCGTTCTGGGCGATCCAGTCGGCCGGAGCGGCCTCGGGGCTGCTGTATTCGTGGGGACCCCGGTAGACCGTCGGGATCACCTTGAAGTTGTAGTGGGGCACGGTCGCGGGCACGGTCCATTCCAGCGTCGCGGACTCCCAGGGGTTCGCCGGGGCCGGGTCGCCGAAGAAGACGCTGTAGATGAAGTTGTAGGTGAACACGATCTGGGAAAGCCCCAAGGCGAAGGCCGACAGGGTGATGAACTCGTTCCAGGGGGCCATGGGGTTGAGGAATTCGTAGCCCGTGCTGGTCATCAGGCGGCGCATGTGGCCGGCCTCGCCCAGGAAGTGCATGGGGAAGAAGGCCATGTTGAAGAAGAGGAAGGTCAGGCCCCAGTGCAGGTAGCAAAGCTTGCGGTTCATCATGCGGCCGAACATCTTGGGGAACCAGTAGGTGGTGGCCGCGAAGACGGCGAAGAGGGTCGCTCCGAAGACCACATAGTGGAAGTGGGCGATGATGAAGTAGGTGTCGTGGATGTAGATGTCCACCGGCGAGGCGGCCATGAAGATGCCGGACAGGCCGCCGATGATGAACATGCTCACGAAGGAGATGGCGTAGAGCATGGGCGGCTCAAGGCGTATGGCCCCGCCCCAGAGGGTCCCCATCCAGTTGAACACCTTCACGCCCGAAGGCAGGGCGATGAAGACCGTGCTGACCATGAAGGCCATGCCCATGATGGGGTTCAGGCCCGACACGAACATGTGGTGGCCCCACACGACGAAGCCCAGGCCCATGATGGCCACCAGGCTGATGACCATGGCGCGGTAGCCGAAGACGGGCTTGCGGGAGAAGGCCGCCAGGATGTCGCTGGCGAAGCCCATGCTAGGCAGGATCAGGATGTAGACCGCGGGATGCGCGTAGAACCAGAAGATGTGCTGCCACAGCAGGGGATAGCCGCCGCCCGTGTTGACGGGCTCGGACTGGCCGATCACCAGCCCGTGGGGCAGGAAGAAGCTGGTGTGGAAGACGCGGTCGAAGAACAGCATGGCGCCGGCCGCGGCCAGCATGGGCGTGGCCAGCACCTGGAAGATCGCGGTGATGAACTGGGCCCAGGTCGTCAGGGGCAGGCGGCTCCAGGTCATGCCCGGGGCCCGCATGCGGATGACGGTGGTCAGGAAGTTGATGCCGCCCAGGATGGAGCTGAAGCCCGCCAAAAAGAGGGCGATCAGCACCAGGTTCATGCCCCAGACCGGGGCCACGGCCCCGGCCACGTCGGACAGCGGCGGATAGCCGGTCCAGCCGGCCTCGCCGGCGCCCTTGACCATGAAGAAGCTGGCGATCATCAGCAGGCCGGCGGGCAGGTAGAGCCAGTAGCTCAGGGCGTTGAGCACCGGGAAGGCCACGTCGCGGGCGCCGATGTGCAGCGGGATGAGGAAATTGCCGAAGGCGCTGACGATCAGGGGGATGATGACGAAAAAGACCATGATCAGGCCGTGCATGGTCGTCAGCTGCAGATAGCCGTCCGGGCTGATCGCGCCGCTGGCGTCGAACACGAAATGCCCCTTGAGCAGCATCCCCCAGAAGGGCACCGGCTGGTTGGGGTAGGCGATCTGCCAGCGCAGGAGCATGGCCAGGCTGCCGCCCAGGGTCATGAACAGGAGCGAGGTCCACAGGTACTGTTTGGCCACGACCTTGTGGTCGTAGGACCAGACGTACTTGCGGAAAAAGCTCGTGGGCTCGGGATGGATGAGATCGACCACGGCGTTGACGGTTTCTGCTGACATGTTCTTCCCTTCGTGCGGGCCGTCGCGGGCCCAGTTCAGGTCTTTAGAGGGCCCTGTCGTATTCGGGATGGAATTTGTCCCATATGCCGGTCCACTTGGACTGCAGATAGTCGTCCGGCTGCTGGGCCTTGAGCCAGGCTTCGTACTGGTCCGGAGGCAGGACCCGCACCGTCCCGCGCATGGCGAAGTGCAGGTTGCCGCAGAGCTGGGAGCAGGCGATCTCGAAATAGTGAAGCACGTATTGGGGCGGCACCTTGACCGGCTTGCCGTTCTGCAGGACCAGCAGCTTGGCCTCCGGGTCGCGGTCGTAGTGGTAGCGCAGGTAGTTGATGCGGGCGCTGTCGCTGAACTGGTACCACTTCTTCACCGGGTTGGGCTCGCTGTTGAGCTTGTAGCCCGACACCGCCACCGGGGCGGCCTCGTACTCCGCCAGGGTCAGCAGCACGCGCTTCTGCGAGGCCAGGTCCCAGACAGGGATAACGTTCCACTTGGTCCAAACCCTGCCCAGCAGGCCCGGCACCACGTCCTGTTTGACGCGCGACTCGGGCAAAAAGAAGCTGTGGATCACGTCCTTGGACGAGATGTAGAAGACCACGTTGCGGTCCACCGGAACGGCCACCTCTCCGGCGGAGATGACGTCGTCGGGCGTCCCGAACACGGCGTCGGGCCCGGCCTGGCGGAAGTTCCAGGAGAACTGCTCGGCCATGACCTGGATGCGCACCGGATGGTCGTCGGGCTGCTTCAGGCGGACCAGCTTCCAGAGGTTGACCGAGGCGACGGTGATGTACAGAAGGATGATGGCCGGCACGACCGCCAGGATCACCTCCACCCCCGTCGATCCGTGCGTGAAAGTCGCCTTGCGGCCCGGCTTGGCCCTGAACGCGATGATGCTGTAGAGCAGAAGTCCTTGGGTGATGACGAAGATCGCGATGACGATGTACATGATGTGCATGTACAGGTTGTCGATGTCGCGTCCGCGGTCGCTGACCGCCGCGGGAATCCAGACCGAGGGACCCTGCAGGTCCACCGCCAGCGCCAGCGCGGGTGCGAACATGCAAGCCAGGAACAGGGACCATGCCGGAAAACGTTTCATGCTTGTTCTTTCCTCTAAAGGATGGAACCCGAAGATACCGTCACGCGCGGCCCAGCACCAGGGCGACCAGCAGGAGGGGCAGGTAGCTGACCGAGGAGAGCAGGAGCACGCGGGCGCTGGAGCGCGACGGCCGCATCGCCGCCCAGACCGCCACCCCGGCGAAGGCCAGCCCCAGGGCCAGCGCGATGGCGACGTAGAAGCGGCCGCCGAAGCCGAGGGCGTGCAGCCAGAGGCTGATGGGCAGGAGGGCCAGGGCGTAAATCACGGCCTGGCGTCCGGCCGCGGCCTGGCCGTGGACCAGGCCCAGGACCTTGATGCCCGCGGCGCGGTACTGCTCCCCGTAAAGCGCCGCGATGGCCAGGAAGTGCGGCACCTGCCAGACGAAAAGCAGGCAAAACAAACCCAAGGCCGCCTGGCCCAGGGAGCCCCCTCCCGCGGTCCAGCCCATCACCGGCGGCAGGGCCCCGGTCACGGCCCCGGCCAGCAGGGACAGGGGGGTGCGCCGCTTCAGGGGCGTATAGACCAGCAGATAGCTGGCCCAAGTCAGGAGGCCCAAACCCGCGGTCAGCCAGTCCCCGCAGGCCACGAAGATGCCCAAGGCCAGCACCGCCAAGGCCTGGCCCATCCAAAACACGGGCCGCTCCCGCAAGCGGCCGGCGGCCAAGGGGCGCTCCCGGGTGCGCTCCATGAGGGCGTCGCTGTCGCGTTCCAGCCACATGTTCAGGGTGGCCGAAGACGAGGCCAGCAGCCAGAACGCCACCGCGAAGGCGCCGAAGGGCGTGCGCACGGCCTCCCCGCGGGGGGCAAGCGCGAACCCGCAGATGGCGGACAGGAGGACCATGCCATTGAGGCGGGGCTTGGTCATCTGCCACCAGTCGCGCCAGGAGCTTCGCGTAAGCACGGCTTCCACTTCAGCCTTTCCTCGGGGCGAGGGCCCGCAGGCGTATGGCCAGCACCAAAGAGCTGGCCAAAAGGACCGATCCACCCAGCACATGCACGCTGGTCAGCACCGGCAATTCCAGGTGGGTCAGCACAACGCTCGCCCCCAGCAGGAACTGGACCAGGACGGCGCCGGCGAAAAAGGCCGCCGGACGGCGCGCCCAGGTGTCCACCCGGGCATCGCGCGCGACGCGCAGGGTGAAGAGCCCGCCCAAGCCCACCAGGAGCCAGGCGCCCACCCGGTGGGCGAAGTTCACGGCCACCAGCCAGTTGAAAAAGACCGGGATGACCTGGCCGTTGTTGAGCGGAAAATCCGAGATGATCAGGCCGGCGTTCTGGTGGCGCATCACCGCGCCCACCACGATCTGGGTGAACACCAGGGCCACCAGGCCCAGGGCCGCCCAGGCCAGCCACTTCGGCGCGCGCCTGAGTTTTTTTCCGGCCTCCCAGCCGGGCGCGCTGACCGTGGCGTAGGCCACCAAGGTTGCCAGGAGCGCCTGGGCCAGGACCGCGTGCAGGGTGGAGACGATGGGGTCGGTGTGCCCCCAACCGAAATAGGTGCCGCGCAGCACGGTGAGGCCTCCCAAAAGGGCCTGGCCCAGCACCGCCACCAGGGCCCCCCAAGTCAGGACGCGGGCCCATCCGCGTTTCTCGTAGCGCGCCGCGCCCAGCGCCAGCAGCAGGACCAGCACCGCCAGGGTCCCGGCCAGCATGCGGTGGCCGTGCTCAAAAAGCACGCCGCCCTTCATCACCGGCATCCAGGTGCCGAAGCTCTGGGGCCAGTCCGGCACGGCCATGCCCGAACCCGTGCTCGTCACCATGGCCCCGGCGAACACCACAATGGCCGCCCAGGCGGCGGTGCCCATCGTGTAACGGTGCAGAAGGATCTCCGGCTTCAAGCCTCGCCTCACAGCTTTTGGAGCTGGTAGCTCAGGGCTTCGAGCTCGCCGGCCAAGTCCACCTGCCGCAACAGCACCCCGGAACCGGGATGCAGGGGCACGGGCGCGAAATTCAAGATGGCCGGAATCCTGGCCCGGGCCACCAGCTCGGCGACCTCGTGGGCCACGGACGCGGGCACGGCCAGAATCGCTATCTCCAGTTTTTTCTCCTGGGCCACGGAACCGAGCTCCGCGATGTCGTAGACCGGCACCCCTTCCAGCTCCCAATGGATCTTGTCGGGGTCGCTGTCAAAGGCCGCCACGACGTTGAAGCCCTGGTGCCGCAGGCCCTTGTACATGAGCAGGGCCTGGCCCAGATGCCCCATGCCGATGATGGCGCAGTTCCAGTCGCGATCCAGGCCGAGTATTCCCCGGATCTGGCGCTTCAGGCTGCCGACCGCGTAACCCACGCCGCGGCGCCCGAACTGGCCGAAATAAGCCAAGTCCTTGCGCACCTGGGCCGGGTTGATGCCGCTCAAGCCCGCCAGCTCCCGGCTGGCCACGGTCGCCTGTCCGCTCGCCTCAATCTGCGAAAATACCCGCAAATACAGGGAGAGGCGGTTGACCGTCGAAACCGGGATTCTCGACTTCTTCAACATGCGCAATCCGAAAAGGGATCATAGAAAAGGTCCCCACGCAGGTCAAGCCCATTACCCGGCACCGGGGCATAATTCTCCGTCCCTGGAACGTTTTTTCCTTCGGTCCGCGGGGGCGTTTTTTCCAAACGCGGCGCCATCATCGCCTCAGGCGAGTTTTTGCAGGGCCCGCTCGCAGGCGCGCAGGCTGGCCCGCAGGACCCGGGGGCTGTGGGCCGAGCTCAGGAACAGGGCTTCATAAGGGGAGGGCGCGAGGTACACGCCTTCGGAAAGCATGGCGTGGAACCAGCGTGTGAAGAAGGCGGTGTCCGAAGCCTTGGCGCCGGCGAGATCGAAGACGGGCTTGGCGGAGAAAAAGAGCCCGAAGAGGCCGCCTTCGCCGTCCAGGACCGCCGGGCGCCCGGCCTGGGCGAAGAGGCGCCTCCAGCCCTCCAGCAGGACGCTCCGGCGCTCGTCCATGGCCTGATAGAAGCCGGCTTTCGAGGCCACTTCCAGCGTGGCCAAACCCGCGGCCAGGGCCAAGGGATTCCCCGACAGCGTGCCGGCCTGGTAGACGCCCCCGAGGGGCGCCAGCTCGTCCATCAGCTCGCGCCGCCCGCCGAAGGCCGCCGCGGGCAGGCCGCCGCCGATGACCTTGCCCAGGCAGGTCAGGTCCGGACGGACGTTGCACAGGCCCTGCGCTCCGCCCCAGGCCACGCGGAAACCCGTCATCACTTCGTCGAAGATCAGCACGCCGCCGTGGCGGTCGCAAAGGCGGCGCAGGCCCTGGAGGAAGCCGGGTTTGGCGCGCACGAAGCCCATGTTGCCGGCGATGGGCTCCACGATGACGGCCGCGATGTCCTTGCCGAAGTCCTTGAACAGGGCCTCCACAGCGGCCAGGTCGTTGTAGGCCGCGGTCAGGGTGAGCCGTGCTATCTCCGGGGGCACTCCCTTGCTGTCCGGCCTGCCCAGGGTCTGGGCTCCGGAGCCGGCCTTCACCAGGAGGCTGTCGCCATGGCCGTGGTAGCAGCCGTCGAACTTCAGGATCAGGGGACGGCCGGTGGCGCCACGGGCGAGGCGCAGGGCGCTGAGCGTGGCCTCGGTGCCGGAGCTCACGAAACGCAGCTTTTCGCAGCTGGGCATGGCCTCCCGCACGCGCTCCGCGACCTCGGCTTCCAGGGGGTGGCAGGCGCCGAAGCTGGTGCCGCGCGCGGCGGTCCGGCGCAGGGCCTTGAGCACGGCCGGATGGGCGTGGCCCAGAAGCAGCGGCCCCCAGCTGCAGACGTAATCGATGTAGCGCCGGCCGTCCAGGTCCCAAAACCAGGGGCCTTTGGCCCGGTCCACCGCGATCGGCGGGCCGCCCACGGCGCTGAAGGAACGCACCGGGGAATTGACCCCCCCGACCAGGACGCCCTGGGCCCGCCGGAAATAGGCGCCCGAGAGGGGGCCGCCGGCGTCAGTAGCCATGGTCCAGGCCCCTGCGGCGGCGGAAATCCTCGGCAAAGGAGCGGGCCCAATAGGTGACGATGATGCCCGCGCCGGCGCGCTTGATGGCCCCCAGGCTCTCGTCGCGCAGGCCCTGGAGGTCGCCCCAGCCGCGCTGGGCCGCGGCATGGACCATCGAGTATTCCCCGCTGACATTGTAGGCCGCGATGGGCGCGGAAAAACGCTCGCGGGCGTCGCGGATGAGGTCGAGGCAGGGCAAGGCGGGCTTGACCATCACCATGTCCGCGCCCTCGGCCAAGTCCTGTTCGATCTCGCGCATGGCCTCCCGTCCGTTGCCGGGGTCCATCTGGTGGCTGCGGCGGTCTCCGAAGGCCGGAGCCGAGGCCGCCGCCTCCCTAAAGGGCCCGTAGAATGCCGACGCCGACTTGGCCGCGTAACTCAAAATGCCGACCGATGGGTGTCCCGCCGTGTCCAGGGCCCGGCGGATGGCCGCGACCCGGCCGTCCATCATGTCGCTGGGCGCGACCCAGTCCGCGCCGGCGCCGGCGTGGGACACGGCGATGCGGGCCAGCACTTCCAGGGTGGGGTCGTTCGCGATCACCCTTCCGGCGCGCGCCGTCCCCAGGGCCAGGGGGGCCTCCAGGATGCCGCAGTGCCCGTGGGTGGTGTATTCGCACAGGCACAGGTCGGTGAACACCGACAGCCCCGGCACGCGGCGCTTGAGCTCGGCGACCGCCTTCTGCACGATGCCGTCCTTTGCGTAGGCCTTTCGGGCGTCCGGGGTCTTGGCCGCGGCGCCGGGTATGCCGAAGAGCATCACCGCCGGCACGCCCAATTCAAAAAGGGCAGCGGCCTCCGCCGCCAGCTTGTCCACGCTGAACTGGAACTGCCCGGGCATGCTCTTGATCTCCCGCCTGAGGCCGCGGCCCTCGATGACGAAGAGGGGCGCCACCAGGTCGTGGGGGTGCACGCGGGTTTCCGCCGCCAGGGAGCGCATGGCGGGCGTGGCGCGCAGGCGCCGCAGTCTCAGGCCGGGAAACGAAGCCATGGCGAACCTCTTAAGCGGGGGGACTAGCCTCAACCATCCCTTTTTTCAGGCGCTTCCAGCGGGCCTTGGCCTTGAGGTGGGCGGCGTAATCCTTGCTGAACACGTGCGAACCGTCGCCCGCGACCACGAAGAACAGCGCGTCGGTCTTGGCCGGGCGCAGGGCGGCCTCGATGGAGGGCAGTCCGGGCGAACAGATCGGCCCGGGGGGCAGGCCGAAATTGCGGTAGGTGTTGTAGGGCGAGGCCGCCAGCAGGTCCTTGTCGTACAGCGGCCCGGCCCATTTGTTGAGGGCGTAACGCACCGTGGCGCAGGATTCCAGGCGTTTCTTGAGGCGCATGCGGTTGCGGAACACCGCCGAAATCATCGGCCGTTCCGTTTCCAGCTTGGCCTCTTTCTCGATGATGGAGGCCATGGTCATCACCTGCCGCGGGCTCAGGCGGATGGCCCTTCCCTGCTCCAGCAGCGCGTCGGGCACCTTCTGGTGGAAGCGTTCCACCATCAGACGCACCGCGGTGGCCTCGCCCACGCCGCGGGGCAGGAAATAGGTGTCCGGAAACAGGTAGCCCTCCAGGGTCGGCCCCGGAACGCCGTAGCGTTTCGCCGCCGCCGGGTCCTTGACCAGCGCCATGAAGGCTTTGGCCGTTCCCAGGCCCTGCTTCTCCATCTCGGCGCCGATCTGGGCCGCGCTCATCCCCTCGGGCACCAGCAGGGGGTGCATCAGGGAGCGGCCGGACACCAGCAGGCCAAGGGTCTGGAAGGCGTTCATGCCCTTGGGGATCTCGTAGTCCCCCGCCTTGATGTCGCCGCTGTGCCCCTCCAGGCGGGCCAGGCATTTGAACACGAAGGCGCTGTGCACCGCGCCCGCGTTCCGCAGTCGGGCCGCCACCGTTCCCAGGCCGGCGCCCAGGGGCACGGACACCACGCTCTTGCTCGGATAGGCGGGCGCCCACAGCGCGCCGGCAAGGGCGAGTCCCAGGACGGCGCAGGCGGAGACGACGATGCGGGACGCCTTGGATCGGCGCGGGGCCGGAGGCGGTTCGGGACGCTCAGGCCCCCCCCGGGGCGTGCTCCGCCGAGGGCTCACAGGCCCCCCGGGACGACCTTATGCGCGTCCACAAAACTCTGCAATATCAGCGAAGCCGCCACCGCGTCCACCCGACCGCGCTTGGCCTTCCCGGAATGCTTCAGTTCCGCGTCCACCAGCATGCTTTGGGCCGAGGCCGAGGAATAGGATTCGTCCCAGCTGAACATCTCGATGCGCTCGGGCAGGGCCGCCCGCAGGACCTCCGCGAAGGCCCGCACCTTCACGGTCTGGCGGTTCTCCATGCCGTTGATGTAGGGCATGCCCACCACCACCGCGCCCACCCCTTCCTCTTCCGCCAGCTCCGCCAGGTCCTTGACCGCCTGTTCCTGGCTGCGGACCTCCAGGAAACCCGCGGGAACGACCATGGACGAGCCCACGCCCAGGGTGCTGCAAAAGGCCAGCCCGATGCGGCGGTCGCCGACGTCGAGCCCCAAGATGCGTTCCCAGTTCCTGGGCGCCACGGCGCTAACTCCCCGCCTTGGCCGCGAATTCCTTCAGGTGGACCATTCCGTCGACGGCCAGGGCCTTGAAGCGCCCGAAATCGCCGCCTCCGCCCTGCGCGAATTCCGGCTTGCCGCCTCCGCGGCCGCCGAACTTGGCCGTGAAATCCTTGATGAAGCCCCCGGCGGGCAGGGCCTTAGCCGCGCCTTTGGCGCTGGTCGCGACCACGGACGCGCGCCATTCGCCCTCAACCTGCGTGCCCGCGGCCAGGACCACGAAGGAGCCTTCGCCCAGCTCATCCCTTTTTTTGTCGGCCAGGCTCTTCAAATGTTCGAGCTCGGCCTCCTCCAGGAATCCGAAGAAGAGCTTGAAGCCGCCCATCTCCGAGGCCTCGCCCGCCAGGCCTCCGCCCCCTTGCAGGGCCTTTTCCAGCTTCTTCTGCAGCTCTTTTTCCCGTTCCAACAGCTTGTTCACGCGCAAGGGCAGGTCCGCCACCGTGCTCTTGAGGGAGACGGCCAGCCCTTCGACAAAGTCCCGCTCCGAGCGCCAGGCCTGGAGCGCTTTGAGTCCGGCAACGGCTTCGACGCGGCGCACTCCGGAGCTGACCGAGGATTCGCCCGTGATCTTGATCAGGCCCAGCTCACCGCTGGCGCCGACGTGGGTGCCCCCGCACAGCTCTTTGCTCCAGTCGCCGAAGCTCACCACCCGCACGCTCTCCCCGTACTTTTCGCTGAACAGGGCCATGGCCCCCTCGGCCGTGGCCTCCGCGATCTTCAATTCCCGCACCAGACAGGGGCTGTCGGCCAGCACATGCGCGTTGGCCCAATCCTCCACGGCCAGGCGCTCGTCCGGCGTCAGGGCCCGGGGATGGGAGAAGTCGAAGCGCAGGCCCTCCGGCCCGACCTCGGAGCCGGCCTGCTGGACATGGGGGCCCAGCACTGCGCGCAAGGCCGCGTGCAAAACATGGGTGGCGCTGTGGTGCCGCGCGGTGGCCGTCCGCAGGGCGGAGTCCACCTCGGCCAGGAGCGCCTGCCCGAGGGCCAGGCTTCCCCTGCGCACCGTGACGCGGTGCAGGAACAGTTCGCCGCCGGCGCGCTTGAGCGTGTCCAGGACCTCCGCGTCCAGCCCGGCCGCGGAAAAACGCCCGTGGTCGCCCAGTTGGCCGCCGCTGTTGGCGTAGAAGGGGGTGCTGTCCAGGAGCACATCGCCCGTCTCCCCGGCGTTCAGCCCGGGGCTTTCCTTGCCGTCCTTGAGGATCGCCAGCACGGTCGCCCCGTCGACCCGGGTGAGCTCGTAGCCCTGGAAGCGCGTGGGGCCGTGCTTGGTGGCCAGGCTGCCGTAGACCGGGTCGTCTCCGTGGCCCCCGCTGGAATGGGCGGCCCGGGCCCGTTCGCGCTGGCCCTTCAATTCGGCCTGGAAGCGGGCCTCATCCACGCTGAAGCCCTGCTCCGCGGCCATTTCCTGGGTCAGTTCCAGGGGGAAGCCGAAGGTGTCGTAGAGTTTGAAGACCTGGGCCCCGTCGAGGACCTTGGAGCCCGACTTTTTCATCAGGCCGTCGAGGAGCTCGATGCCGGCGTCCAGGGCCCGGCCGAAGCGCTCCTCCTCGTCCTTCAAGGCAGCCACGATGGCATGGCCGCGGGAGCCCAGTTCCGGATAGGTGGGCCCGAAGATCCCCTGCACCGAGGGGAAGAGCTCGTGCAAAAAGGCCCGCTTGATCCCGAGCAGGCGGCCGTGGCGCACGGCCCTGCGAAGGATGCGGCGCAGGACGTAGCCGCGCCCCTCGTTGCCGGGCATGACCCCGTCGCCGATCAGGAAGGCGCCGGCGCGCAGGTGGTCCGAGATGACCTTCAGGGAAAGGTCGGACTTGGCGTCGGTCCCATAGGTCCTGCCGGACACGGAGGCCGCGGCGTGGATGACGGGGGCGAAGAGGTCGGTGTCGAAATTGCTCAGCTTGCCCTGCTTCACGGCCGCGAGGCGCTCCAGACCCATGCCGGTGTCGATGTTCTTCTTGGGCAGGGGGAGCAGGCTGTTGTCCGGCTGGCGGTCGAACTGGGTGAAGACGTTGTTCCAGATCTCGATGAAGCGGTCCCCGCCGTTGGCCGGATCGCCGTCCTTCACCGAAGGGTCGGCCTGGGGTCCGAAGTCGTAGTAGATCTCGGAGCAGGGGCCGCAGGGGCCGGTGGCGCCCATGTTCCAGAAGTTATCCTTCTCGCCCATGCTGAAGATGCGCTCGCTTTTGACGAACTTCTTCCAGATCTCGCCGGCCTCGGGGTCCTTCTCGTAGATGCTGACCCAGAGCTTGTCCTTGTCCAAGGCCATCCATTTCGGGGAGGTCAGGAACTCCCAGGCCCAGGCGATGGCCTCCTCCTTGAAGTAGTCGCCGAAGCTGAAGTTGCCCAGCATCTCGAAAAAAGTGTGGTGGCGCCGCGTGCGGCCGACGTTGTCGATGTCGTTGGTCCGGATGCACTTCTGGGAGCTCGCCGCCCGGGTGAATTCCAGCTTCACCTGGCCCAAAAACTGGGGCTTGAAGGGCACCATGCCGGCCACCGTGAACAGCAGGCCGGGATCGTCCGGGATCAGGGAGGAGGAGGGCTTCACCACGTGGCCGTGGCCCTCGAAGAACTTAAGGAATCCGGAACGCAGGTCTTTGGAATTCACGGCAAACCTTTCAGGCCGGCGCGGCGTTTCATGGCCGCCAGCATCTCCTCGACCGCCCGTCCCATGCCGACCAGGCAGGCGCGGGCGACGATATTGTGTCCGATGTTCAGGTCCTCGACTCCGGCCAGGCGGCAGACCGGCCCCACGTTCTCGAAGGTCAGCCCATGGCCGAGGTTCACGACAAGGCCCAGGGATTTCGCCCGGGCCGTGGCCAGCTCCAAGCGACCCCATTCCAGGCGCGCGGCTGCGGCGCTTTTCTTGAAGGCGTGGGCGTAGGCCCCGGTGTGGAACTCCACGCAGTCGGCGCCGACCTTGGCCGAGGCGGCGATCTCGTCCGCGTCGGGCGTGATGAAGAGCGACACGATGGTCCCGCCGCGCCTCAGCGCGGCCACGGCCGAACCCACGCGGGCCTGGGCGCCGGCGACCTTCAAGCCGCCCTCGGTGGTGAGCTCGCGGCGCTTCTCGGGCACCAGGGTGGCCTCGTCCGGCCGGATCCTTTTGGCGATCGCCAGCATCTCCGCGGTGGCCGCCATCTCCAGGTTGAACTTTCCGCGCACAGATTTGCGCAGGCGCGCGATGTCCAGGTCCTGCATGTGCCGCCGGTCCTCGCGCAGGTGGGCGGTGATGCCGATGGCCCCGGCTTTTTCGCAAAGCTCCGCGGCCGCGACCGGGTCCGGCACGTCCTCCAGGCGGGCCTGGCGCACCGTGGCGATGTGGTCGATGTTGACGCAGAGAAAGGGCGCTCTCGTGCTCATCCCAGTGCCTTCTGGATTTCCCGCGCGATCCCGTGGGCCAGCCGTTCCACCTGGGGCCGTTCGGGGCCCTCGACCATCACGCGCGCCTTGGGCTCCGTGCCGCTCCAGCGCACCAGGACCCTGCCCTGGCCCTCGAGCTCCAGCTCCGCCGCGCCGATGGCGCCGGCCACGGACTCGATGCCGGCCAGGTCGGCGCGCTTGGCCACCTTGACGTTGACCAGGATCTGGGGGACCTCGGTGAAAAAGCCGGCCAGGGCACCCAAGGTCTTGCGTTCCCGTTTCATCACCGACAGCACCTGCAGGGCCGTCACAAGCCCGTCGCCGGTCGGGAGCAGGCGGCTGAAGATGACGTGCCCGCTCTGCTCCCCCCCCAGGGCCGCGCCGCGCTCCTTCATCATCGCCAGCACATAGCGGTCGCCCACGGCGGCGCGCAGGACCGTGATCCCGCGCGCGCCCAGGGCCTTCTCAAAGCCGAGGTTGCTCATCACCGTGGCCACGACGAGCCGTTTGGGCAGGGATCCGTGGGAGGCCAGGTGCAGGGCGCACAGGCCCATCATTCGGTCCCCGTCCACCAGCCGGCCCTGTTCGTCGGCCATCAGCACCCGGTCCGCGTCGCCGTCGTGGGCCAGGCCGGCGTGGGCGCGCAGGCGCCGCACTGCCTTGAGCATGGCCAGCGGATGCGTTGACCCGCTGGCCCGGTTGATGTTGCGCCCGTCCGGTTCGTTGTGCAGGACATGCACCGTCGCGCCCAGCGTGCGCAGGACCTCGGGCGTGCTGACGCCGGAGGCGCCGTGGCCGCAGTCCACCACCAGCTTCATGCCCTTCAAGGTCAGTCCCTTGGGCAGGGTGCCCCGGACGAAATGGCGGTAGGCTTCGACGGCCTCGGGCAAATCGCGGACCAGGCCCAACGGCGGGCGTGCACGTTCCGGCCCGGAATGGGCGAGCAGCGCCTCCAGGTCCGCCTCCTGGGCGTCGGTCAGTTTTTCACCGGCCGGGCTGAAGAACTTGAGGCCGTTGTCCTCGAAAGGGTTGTGCGAGGCCGACAGCACCGCCCCGGCCTGGGCCTTGTAGCGCCGGGTCAGGACCGCGATGGCCGGGGTCGGCAGGACGCCGGCCTTGAGGGCCTCCCCGCCGCCCGCGGCGAAGCCGGCGGCCAGGGCGTTGTCCAGGGCCCGGCCGCTCTCGCGGGTATCGCGCCCGATCAGGAGGCGCGGACGCGGCTTGCCCTTGCCGAAGTAGAGCGCGGCGGCCTTGCCGAGGCTGAAAAAGACCTCCGGAGTCACGGGGTCCAAGCCCGCCGTGCCGCGGATGCCGTCGGTGCCGAATAGATGGCGTTTCAAAAAGCGGACTCCTTGGTGGTTCCCGGGGACATCATGACGCGCGTATCGCCCCGACCATGCGCACAGCCTGGACGGCTTCCTTCACGTCGTGGACGCGCAAGACCGATGCGCCCTGCCACAGGGCCACGGAACAGGCGGCCAGGGTGCCAGCCAGGCGCCCCTCCACCGGGATTCCCCCGGCCACAGCGCCCACGAAACTCTTGCGCGAGGGGCCGACCAAAAGGGGCCGGCCCAGGCCGGCCAGCAGGGGCAGGTCCTTGATCAGGCGCAGATTATCCGACACCGTCTTGCCGAAGCCCAGCCCCGGATCGAGCCACAGCGCTTCCCTGGCAATCCCCCGCGCCGCGCAGTCCTCCAGGCGCTCCTTGAGGAAAGCGAGGACGGCCGCGCTCACGCCATCGCCGGGATAGCGGCTTCCCTGCCCTTCATGCGGGGACCACTGGGCGCCGGAGGGCGCCTCCAGGCGGTGCATCAGGCAGGCCCCCGCTCCGGATGCGGCCACCACCCCGGGCATGGCCGCATCCGCGCGGAGCGCAGACACGTCGTTGACCAGGCAGGCCCCCTCCGCGACGGCCCGCCGCGCCACCTCGGCCTTCTGGGTGTCCACGCTCCAGGGCAGGCTTCCGCCGGCCGCGCGCAGGGCCCGCAGCACGGGCAGCAGCCTGTCCCACTCCTCCTCCAGGCCCACCGCCGGGGCCCCGGGCCGGGTGCTTTCCCCCCCGATGTCGAGCAGGTCCGCGCCCTGCTCGGCCATCGCCTGGGCGTGGGCCACGGCGGCGCCGGGATCCAGCCACAGCCCGCCGTCGCTGAAGCTGTCGGGCGTGACGTTCAGGATCCCCATGACCAGTGGACCCTGCTTCAAGCGCCTGCTGAGTTCGACAAAGTCGGGGTGCATGGCCGGGAAAAAACGAGGAAAGGCGCGCCCGGGATCCCCCGGCCCCGACAGCAAAAAGCCGTCGGCGATCCGCCGGCGGCTCGCGGTCAAAGGACGGTGCGCGGGGCGCGGGGCAAATCCGCGCTCAGCCCAGGGTGCCGATCAGCGCCAGGGCTTCCTTGCGGCTGATGTCGTTGGTGGCGAGGCTTCCGCGCACCGCCGAGGTCACCATGCGGCTGCCGGCCTTGCGCACCCCGCGCATGGTCATGCAGTAGTGCTCGGCTTCCAGCACGATCAGGACCCCCTGGGCCTTGAGCCGGTCGATCAGGGTGTCCGCGATCTGGGCGGTCAGGCGTTCCTGCACCTGGGGCCGGCGGGACAGCACGTCCACGACGCGCGCCAGCTTGCTGATGCCGCTGAGGTGATGGGGGCTGGGGATGTAGCAGACGTGGGCGTAGCCGGCGAAGGGCAGCAGGTGGTGCTCGCACATGCTGTAGAAGGGGATGCCCTTGAGCAGCACCATCTCCTCGTGCCCTTCGTCCTTGAAAATCTTGAGCACGTCCTTGGGGTCCTGCTTGAGCCCCGCGAAGACCTCGTCGTACATGCGCGCGACCCGACGGGGCGTCTCGCGCAGGCCCTCCCGGTCCGGGTCCTCCCCCACCGCCTCGAGGATCATGCGCACCGCCCGTTCGATCTTTTTCAGGTCGGTGCGCCCCGCGAGCTTCGACGCGCCTGAACGGGGTTTCGCCTTGGTCGCCATCTTAGGCCGGGTTGGGCGAAGGCAGGACGCCGCCGATGACGGACGAGGGCGCCGGGCTGGGCGTGGAGCCTCCCTGGGCCTCGGCCTTCGGCGGCGAGGCCTTGGGCGGCTTGGGCGGCTTGATTCCGATCAGGGCGTCCAGCTCGTGGCCTTCCACCACTTCCTGCTCCAGCAGGGCCTTGGTCAGCTTCTCCAGCAGTTTGCGGTTCTTGGTCAGAAGGGCGATGGCCTTGTGCTCGGCCTCCTCGACCAGGCGGCGCACCTCGTGGTCGATGACCTCGGCGGTCTTCTCGGAATAGTCCCGCTCCTTGCCCCAGTCCCGGCCGATGAAAACCTCCTGGCGGCCGGAGAAGCTGACGCTTCCGACCTTGGAACTCATGCCGAAGCGGGTGACCATGTTGCGCGCCGTCTTGGTGGCGTTCTCCAGGTCGCTGGCCGCGCCGGTGGAGAGCTCGCCGAAGACGATGAATTCCGCGGCGCGCCCGCCCATGGCCATGGCCAGGTCCGACAGCAGTTCCTTACGGTTGCGGGTGAAGCGGTCCTCCTTGGGCGTGCTCATGGTGTAGCCCAGCATGGCGTGCCCGCGGGGGATGATGGATATCTTCTGGATCGGGTCCGAGTTCGGCTGCAGGCGGCCCACCAGGGCGTGGCCCGCCTCGTGGTACGCCGTGCTCAACTTCTCCTGCTCGGTCATGATGCGGCTGCGGCGCTGGGGGCCGGCGAACACGCGGTCGATGGCCTCAGTGAGCTCCGCCATGGTCACGGACTTCTTGCCGCGCCGGGCGGCCAGCAGGGCCCCTTCGTTGATGAGGTTGGCGAGGTCCGCGCCGCTGAAGCCCACCGTGCGCTGGGCCAGGGTGCGCAGGTCCACTCCCGCGTCCATCATGACGTTCTTGGAATGGACCTTGAGGATGGCTTCGCGTCCGCCCAGGTCGGGGCGGTCCACCGTCACCTGGCGGTCGAAGCGCCCCGGCCGGGTGAGCGCGGGGTCGAGCACGTCGGGGCGGTTCGTGGCGGCCATCAGGATGACGCCCGTGTTGACCTCGAAGCCGTCCATCTCCACCAGCATCGCGTTGAGGGTCTGCTCGCGCTCGTCGTGGCCGCCGCCCAGGCCCGCGCCGCGGTGCCGGCCGACCGCGTCGATCTCGTCGATGAAGATGATGCAGGGCGCGCTCTTCTTGCCCTGGTCGAAAAGGTCCCGCACCCGGCTGGCTCCGACGCCGACGAACATCTCCACGAAATCCGAGCCCGAGATGCTGAAGAAGGGCCGTCCGGCCTCGCCCGCCACCGCGCGCGCCAGGAGGGTCTTGCCCGTGCCCGGAGGGCCCAGCAGCAGCACACCCTTGGGGATCTTGCCGCCGAGGCGCTGGTATTTGCCGGGGTCCTTGAGGAAATCGATGATCTCGGCCAGCTCCTCCTTGGCCTCCTCCACGCCGGCCACGTCCGCGAAGGTCACGCGCGTGCCCGTCCCCTGCAGCATCTTGGCGCGGCTCTTGCCGAAGGCGATCGCGCCGCCCGGCCCGCCGCCCTGCATGCGGTTCATCAGGAAGAACCAGAACACCACCAGCAGGATCATGGGGCCGAAGTCGATCAGGATCTGGAACAGCACCGCGCCGATGCCGTGCTCGTCCGGCTTCACGTTCACGGGCACGTTGCCCTTGCGCAGCGCGTCGAAGAGGTACTGGTCGTTGGTCGGCGCCATCAGGTCGAACTTGGTGCCGTCCTTCTTGGTGACGTGCAGCATGTAGCCCAGGCCGTCCTTGGGCATGCCGACATCCACGTCCGCCAGGCCGCCGGAGGCCGCCAGGCTCAAGAAGTCCGAGTAGCGCATGGTGTCCGGGTCCTGCGTCTTCTTGACGGAGGACAACACGACCAGTAGCAGGCAGAGCAACACGGCCCAGAAACTGATGGCTTTTAACATGCTGTTATTCATGGGTTTCCCGACGCGTCTGGCGCGAAAAAAGGTTGAAATTACACGCTATCACTTAAGGGAGGTCTTGTCCACGCCGCTATATTTCCAGGTTAAGCGCAGGGCCTTCCGCCCCGCCTCGGCCTCAAAGCCCGTACCCCGCCGCGCCGCGGGCAGTGCCAGAAGACGGCCTTCGGCTTCGAGGGCCGGCCAGCTTTCGCGGTCCCAGGCGGGCACCCCCGCCTCCCGCAAAAGATCCGCAGCCTTGCGGCGCCCCCCAAACCCGAAGGGCTTCAGCCGTTCCCCGGCTTTCAGGGATCTCAGCCTCGCCCCGGCCTTCAGGAGGCCCGGGGCGAACCAAAAAGCCCCGGTTTCACTTAATTTACGCGCGCTGGGCACCGCCAGTTTGAGTTCAAAGCGCCAATCGCCCCAGACTGAGCTCCCCACCGCCAGGTCCAGCGCGGCGTCCGGCGCCAGCACCCTGGCGCGGCCGGAGCTCAATTCCAAACTCCAGCCTTGTCCGAGGTCCGCGCTTCCCTTGCCGCGTGCCAGGGCCTTGGCAGCCCTTTGTCGGGCGCCCTGGTCCAGGCGCAGGAGGCCCGCCAAATCCTTTTCCCTGCCGCGCTTCGAAGGAGCCAGCTTCGCCGCGAATTCGGCCAAATGGGCCGCGGCCTTGGGGTTCAGCGTCTCCAACTCGGGCAGGACCCTCAAACGGATGCGGTTTCGGGCGAAGTCCACGTCGCGGTTGCTGGCGTCCTCGCGCCAAGGCTGGCGCAGGCTGCGCAACCATCGCTTCAACTGCGCGGGTTCCAATCCCAGGAAGGGGCGCCCCAAACGCGGTCCGGCCGCAGAATCCAGCGGCGCAAGCATCGTCATGCCTGCGGCCCCGGCCGCGCCGCTTCCCCGGACCAGGTTCAAGAGCACGGTTTCCGCCTGGTCCCGGACATGGTGCCCCAGCAGGACCAGGGCGGCCCCGCAGTCCCTAGCCGCACGGCGGTAGCAGGCCCTGCGCCAGTTCCTGGCCCGTTCCTCCAAACCCGCACCGGCCTTCAGGTCCGCGCTGAAGGCCTTTAGGGGAACCTTCAAGCGTTCGCACAAGGCCTTCACAAAAGCCGCGTCCGCCCGCGAGTCCCGGCCGCGCAGGCCGTGGTCGCAGTGCAGGGCCTCCACCCGCCAGCCGGACTTCGGGCCGGCCAGGACCGAGGCCCGCAGGAGCGCCACGCTGTCCGCGCCGCCCGACAGCGCCACCAGCAGGCGCCGGGGCATCCGCTTCAGGGCGGGCTGGGCCAGGAACGCCTCGATGGTCTCGACAGGTCCCACGCGCGGGCCGCCCCAAAAGGAATGGTTCCAATATGGCGAAGGCCTTCCCTTTCAGGAAGGCCTTCGCTTATGAATGGTAGCGGGAGAGGGACTTGAACCCCCGACCCATGGTTTATGATACCATTGCTCTAACCAGCTGAGCTATCCCGCCATAGCCGTATTCATTGGGTCTCGTGCACTTGCTCTTGCCCCGAAAGGGGTTTGTGTAGCACCTGTGTAGCAGAATTTCCGGTCCCAGATGCCGCGACTCCCCCTGAAGGGCCCACAGTATCGCCGAAAGTGCCCGGAACTTTCAACTGGTTCCTTTTCTGCCTCTGCGCTTGGCTTACTGCGGTCTGGCTGATGTATCGAAGGGTGGTGGTGATGTCCTGGTGGTGCAAAGCGTCCTTGATCGCCAGGGGCGAATACCCTTCGATGGCCATTTCCGTGGCCGCGGTCTTGCGGCAGGAGTGCAGGGTTATGTTGGACAGCCCCGCTACAGCACAAGCGGCCTTGAATGCCGACTGGACCGCCGAATACGGGATTTCCCCCGGCAGCCGCTTTTTTTTGCACCGTTCGGGTTGCCGCAAGGCATCCCCGTCAGGCCAGTTGAACACCAGGTCATTGTCCTTCTTGCCCTGGCAGGCCCGCCGGAAGACCTGGAAAGCCTCGTCGGTCCTCAAATCCACGTCCCCGGCCTTCTTGTTCTTGGTCTGCCAACCCTCCAGTTGAACCAGGCAATATTCCAGTTTGACCTGGCGCTTCCGCAGGCTCAGGCACTCCACGATCCGCATGCCAGTCGCCCAAAGCACGATCACGATGTCCCGAAGCAAGTCCGGTGGAAAATGCTTCTTGGTGGCCGGCAGCTGGTCGACGGCCTCAAGAAAACGCCGTTTCCCTTCCGAGTCGAACCACCCCCTGGCCGAATCCGGCTCCTTGGTACGGTGCTTTCTCCGGACATAGGGGTTATACCGGATCATATTCCGGTATTTGTCCTCCCCTTTGGCCCAATTGTAGGCGGCATTAAGGGTGTCCAGTTCCCGGTTGATCGTGCTGGCGGAAACACACTTGGTCGAATGCACCCCGCCAACCTTCTCTTTCAGCCGTTTGGCTCTGTAGTTGATCAGGTCCTGGGAACTGATCTTGGCGATGTCCTGGCGGCCGAAGAAAGCCACCAGATGAACCAGACGCGGCTTGACCTGCTGCCGCCCGGACTTGTGCTGCAGCACGTTCCAGGCGAAGTAGTCCTCGGCCATCTCCTTGAACGTGAACTCCTTGGCTAGATTTTCAAAGAACAGGCCCTTCGATCTCACCGCGGCCTGGCGGTCCGCCAAGATGGCCTTGGCTTCCGTCAGGTTCGTAGTCTGGGTGGACTCGTGAACGCGGCGACCGCCAGCGTCCTCAAACGATATCCACCAGTAGGGCGAAAAACGCTTAGTTCCGTCCGGGTTGAGCCCGGCACTTTTACGGTAGGGTTTCACAGGTTGGCTCCTTCCCCTACCGTTTTCCGCACAGACATTTTAGCTTCTTTTGGGGGCTCCACAAGCGCCTTAGAAAGGCGCGGGACAGGGCAACCGGCGTCCAGCCAGGCGAGTATCTCATTGGGATGAAACCTCAAAACCGCCTTCTTACCCTGGCCGGTCCTGCCCCAACGCTTGCAGGGGATCAGGCCGGCTTCCGCGTCCCGGTATATTTTGGATGCGCTGAGCTGGGCGAATTTGGCCAGGTCCTGAACCGTCCAAAGCACCTTACAAAAGGACCCTGACGTTCCCGGAAGTTCTCTTTGAACCGATAGATCAGTGCCGCTTTCTTTTTGCCTTTCTTGTACCTGCGATCCGTTGAGCTGGAACATGGCTTCTCCGTTTATGGCTGCGCTGAGTGTAGCGAACTGGACGCTTAACCGACGAAGTTCCACGCCCCTTGCTTAAGCCGCTCCGGCTTCCGCGGTTCGCATCCGCGAATTCCATGAGCACCTTGAGCGCCAGGCGGGAGGGGTTGAAGGCGCCGAGTTCCCAGCGTGCCACCGCTGAGCGCGATACACCCAGGCATTCAGCCAGCTCGTGCTGGTTGAACCCGAGGGCCTTTCGCAGCGCCTTCACCCATGCTCCGTCGATCTTGCGATATTCGCTGAGGGTCTTCATGCTGCGCACTATACATTAATGCGCTCACTCGAGTCAATAAAAAAGTAGCATATGCTACAATTAATTACGAAGAATTCAGATCGAGAAACCAAATATCGTACTTCGTGCGATAGAAAAATTATCGGCGTCTAATTGGCGGATATGCGGTTGTCGTGCAGACTATGAAGGTCAAAAAAATGTTCGACCGTCTGGCCCTGCCGGTGGATCGGGCTGGTCCAGCCGGCCGCTGATTTTAAAACCATTTCGCGCGTTAACTAGCAGTACAACCAAGTTGGAACTCACTTGCTCAAAAGTTTTGCCTTTGCACGTTCAAATTCTTCTTTCGTCAAAACGCCCTGTGCAGCCAATGCTGCCAGCTTCGAGAGCTCCCCTGCTAACGAAGGCGCAGTGGAGCTTGTTTCCGATATTGAAGATTTCCCTTTGGCATCTTCAACCGCTAGGATAACAGCATCAATAAATTCCTGTGTTTGTTTAGTCAATGCTGGAACCGACACCGTAAGACTATTCCCCGATGTTACAAATTTAATATAGAAGAAAAACGAAATTATTCCAGTTCTGCCACTATCAACAGAATTAATTTTGTCTAATCGGGAGCTTTCAATTCTGGGTTGACTGAAGAGACCAGGCCTCGAATAGAAAACGACACGTTGATTAGTCAATATTACGACGCCATTAACCAAACTGTTAGCACCCTTACCCATAAATTCACCAACGGAGCCGCTCAAAAAACGAATCGTCCGTTCTCCACCTTGTAGCCGAGTTTGCTCAAAAGAAATCAGGTCCTTAGGCTTTCCGGCGACCCCCGCCCCCCCAACTTCGTCTTCACCGGGGGAAATCACGTGTCCAACTTCAAAATTATAGCCGCAATCGCACATAATAGCGTTTCCAGGATTTTCGAGTTTGCAATTCGGACATTTCACTTGGCAAACCCCCTCTTAAAAGACATGGATCAACGCACCAGACTTTCGTTAGCTGCACGAGCCCCGTGCGTTGTGCCCCTAACCGAAGCTTGGCTCAAAACTTCCTTCAAGTATTTCTTAACTGCTCCACGTACTTAAAATTCCTTCCAGCATTTTGAAATGTAATCTCAATTGCGTAAATTCATCTGTCGATATTGCTTTCGCATGAGCTTCTGGACGCCCGAATTTGTTTATCTCTCGAAGAACAATATTTGCCTTATCCTTCTCGCATTCAAAAATATTTTTGAAATATTCCCATTCTCGAATAATAATATTAATCAAATCCAAAAAAAATAGCGGTGATTTTTCCCGATCAAAAATAATTGCTAGATCATTTGGTAGCTTCGTACGGCGATCTCCATCTAATGAAGCCAAAGCATTTTGTAGGGCTTTTGAACGGCCTACCACTGTTACTAACGTATTCTTGACCAATGTTCTCAATTCTCGTTCGATTTTATTCCTTCGAATTGTAATTTCTGTCCATTTTTCTTCTATAGATAAATTTAGTTTTTCATATTCGTGAATTTTCATGAGATGAATTCGCACTGCCTCTAAGGCAAAGGAATATCCATTTGGTCCGTGGTGGATCAAACCATACCCCAAAAGATGTTTCGTATATTTTTCATTGGTTTGGGCAAGACGATTAAATTTTTCTAGATCCCGCTGGGCTAATAGCGTAAGCATCTCATATTCGTCGGGATACCATTCGCGCAACACAGTTAACATCATTTCAAAATACTCTCCAGCAATATCATTTAAATTAATGTTTACTTTTTCATATAGGGCCTTATCAATTACTGCAGGTCTGTCACCTTTACATGCTTTTTGAAGGTGGCTACACACTTGACGAATAAGAAATGGATGACCGCCCAAATCTTCCGTTAATTTCGCACAGACAATCTCATCGAAATTAAGACCCATATACCTCCCAAGTTTCCTTACCATCTGCAATACCTGCGGGTACGTGAAAGAGGGCAAATATTGCGATGGCACAGAACAAAATAGAGGATTTTCATGGCCCGAAAAAAACGCCTCTTCGACACAGCTGGGATTTGTCCCAACTAACATATAAGTCAAAACGGTTGGATTGCGTTGAAAAAAACCCCGTAAAGTTTGCCAAAAATAAATAAAATCTACGCCATCTCGCCATGGAACGGAAGAACCTGTCTTCGGTGATATCCTTTCAATCTCGTCAAAAAGAATCATAACCGAAGCTTTTGAACTCGCATTAAAAGCCTTTAACATATCGGACGAAAAAGTCGTAGCTGCATTCTTTTCTTGATAACTGTCACCCGTTTTAGGAATTTCAAGTCCCAAAACTGTATAATAATCTTTCACAATTTTTCGTAGCAACTCGTTCCATCTCAATTGATGTATCGAAGGCATCTCACAATCGATGGAAATAAATAAATTACCGTTGGCCTTAAGATGTCGTTCAATGGCATATACAATCGAAGTTTTTCCGCTTTTTCTCAGGCCAAATAGACCTGTATGTTCACCCGATCGATGCCTATTTACAATCTCTTGTAGTAACTCACTTCGACCAAAGAAATATGTATCTTTTTTCAAAGGTGACAAAAAAGAAAATAGATCACGTGTATAAAAATGTTTTCTAAATCTGTTTCTGAAAAAATAGTCGTCATAGCTATTTAATAATTCATCGTAAGTAAAAGGAATTACTATTGGATGCTCGGGCTGACTTTTCAAAAGATTATCAGCCGCAGTTTCCACTAATGGATCGAGAGAAATTATAATATAACAAACCGTCTCTATACGCATGGCCTCGAAACGTTGGCGGGCCCTTTCAAAAACATCAAGCGACCTAGGTTCAAATTTATTATATGGACTGAACACAACCACAATCTCGCGTTCCAAATTAAACATTTCAGAAATTGCGGCAGTGGGTTTTACCAAGAAAAAATCATATTCTGATCTCGCCATTTGGACATGTTCCCCGCTACTGGTCACGTACCATTCATTTTTCATCTTCGAAATAATTCGTTGCTCATTGGATCCAAATCTTTCCATTCTGAAATCTTTGTGAATCCCTGGATTTATTTTAGTTTTGTCTGTTTCCATTCCATCCCTCTCGATTCTGAAGTTTACCGATAAATATCGTCAAAATGCGCAAAATCTAGGCAACCAGGATCTTCTCCAGTTCTTATTCTGAAAAATCGGCCTAGCCATCAATCTTGGTAAAGGGGTGACCCTCTAGATCCGTGAAGCCAGACTTGAGACCCATTTCGGTCACCGACAAAAAATCGGCAATTACCAAGCCAACTGGACGATCGGCGAAGACCTTAGTCCCTCGAATAATTGCCGACGCGGACCTTACTCGGGCCGGAGTACGGCACACAACGAAAACCTGACGGTCTTCATGGACGGACCGCAGCCGCATCAGCACTTTGGGCCAGCGGTCTCGATTATAGCGAGCGTTCTCATATTCCAAGACTGCCTTGTGGCGCTCGCCCTTTGCTTCCCACTCGAAAAGCCCATCCGCGAAGCGAGTATTGGGTCCGGCGCTGCCACGATTTTGACGCAACTGATGGTCGGAAGTCCAGGTAATTGGAATAGCTCCCGTTTCCTCAAAGGCTATCCTTAGGTCCGTAACCCTTAAATCATGGTCCAGATTAAGAGTCATTTCCTTGGGTCTTCGTGGATAGTCCCCTACGAAGGTCTCACTAAGCATCCCCACATCCACCAAGGCCCGATTCCCTGCTTTGGTACTGTAGTACAAAGTACGATCTACCCCCACGGGGAAAGTTTCAGACGCCAAAAAACCGGCGTCCCGCAGTTCATTGAGCCGATTGCGGGCCGTCACGTTCGCGCCCTGGGGCCAGAGCAGGCGCTGAAACTGCCGCACAGCCATGAAACGCTGCTGCCAGGTATACCAAAGGATAGTCAGGTCGCGAGCGGTTAGTTCAGGATTCTTCGGCACGCCGCTTTTTCCTCGGTTTCTTGGAAGGAGCTTTGTCCGTAGTCGGATCCAAGGGTTTGTTGGGCGGCGACGGCGGGGCCTTGGGCTCCTCGGGAGGCCCGTCGTCCGGCAAGGGGTTGGCTCGTCGTTTTTCCCCCAGCTTCTTAAGGGCATCAATCGCAGCCTGGTTCAAGGGCTGGGTCGCTGGAGCCGGTAGGACCTTTGATGCACCTCCGCTAATCTCTAAAACCGGCAACTGGATGCCCTGAAGGGGCTTTAACATTTCGTCGTCTCTCAAGGGCAAGACACTGTCCGGAGCGTGCTGCAATGCAATTAGATATGGGGACCGCCCCTTAAGACCTCTCTGGATGAGGCAGGCCGCCGAGCCAGTCGGTAGGTTCTTCAGGTCGTTGGGGTGCACCAGGAATTGTTCTTCCTGAATCGGAGTCATGCCCTTCTTCTGGGTGGCGCCCGCAAAGATTCCTTCCCCGAAACTGTAGTTGACTACTTCTCTCTCCACGGTCTTTGTGCCGAATAATTTGGACAAATATTCAGCCGTTTCAGCCGAGCCGACCTGGAAGACCACTTTGTTGCGGCTGCTCTCGAAGATACCTTTGGCTATGCCTTCCCCGTGGTGTTCCAGGTCGCCAAGGGATTGGTGGGCGTAGACGACACCTACGCGGGCGTCTCGGGCCTTCGCGATGAGCGCCCTTACCTTCGGATAGATCAGGTCGGCGAATTCATCCATGTAAAGAAAAGTTGGTTTCAGGTGGGGCTTCTGGTAGCGGTCGGTGAGGCAGTTCTGCAAATCCATCATTAGCATGGTGCTGATGCGCTGGAAGCTCGTCGGATACAGGTCGGCTGCAAGATCGACATAGAGGATCTCCCCCTTAGTCAGGACATCGCGCATGTTGATAGACGGACTGGTCGTATTGAGGACTGGGGCGAAGGGCGCCCCGCACACCGCCGTCAGCTTGTTCACCAGTCCCTGAAAAGATTTTCGATATTCGTCCCCCTTCGTGCCGACCACCATCTGGAAGTGCATTTCCTTGGCTTCGCGACAAGCCGGCGCGGTCCGTAGAAGCATGGCCAGCGCATCCTGGTCCAGGGCAATGGTGCGCACCTGATCCATCGTGGGCACGACGTTCATCTTTTTAAAAAGGCCGAAGAGGTTAAGCAGAAAGCCATGGGCATGTTCTTTGTAGTAGGGGGTGGGGGTCTTGTCGTCCTGATAGAAAGCTTCGTAGAAACGCTCAGCAACGACATGGGGATCTGGATCGACAAAAGGACTGTAGGTATCGGACAAGCCCGGCTTTGACAAGCTCAGGAAGTGGGTTTGGTGCAGGCGATGGAATTTTTTCGCATAGGCGGCCACCAGGCCCCGCATGGCGCCTTTGGGATCGATGATGACGCAACCGGCTCCATTCTGGATGTCCTGGTAGATCCACGGAAGCATTGCGTAGTAGTTCTTGCCCACGCCCGTGGCGCCGAGAATCTGGACATGCAGAAAGCGGGCATCTTCCCCAATGATGACCGGGTAAGACCTATCGTTGTTTAGGATCAGGCAATACTTCCCAATTTCGTCTCGAGTCGGTATTTCCGGCGGATTCAACTGGCGACCCGGAAGCGCCTTTTTCTTGGATCTGAATAATTTCCCCTCTACGTATTGTTCCCCGATAAATGTAAGGCCAAGACCCACTCCCGCCAGCGTCAGCCACGCGGCAGGCGGAAGTCCCGCGATATCACTCATGGGTACGCCCCGCTCCCGATATATCTGACTCAAGCCGTTGTATGGCCTCTAACAGAAAGCCTCGGAGCTTTTCCTTGTCCTTACGGCTATTTAGCCGCTTCAGATCAACGGCGATCTTTAGCGTCTTCCCTTCCACGTATTTCAAGGCCAGCGGAGAGCGCCCCTCCACCTTAGCATTGGCCCCACCGGAAACTTTAACAGCCGCGGCCTTACGGCCCGCCTTGGCGGGCTGGTGGGCCAAATCTCCGCGTTCCTCGCGAGTCGCCTTGGCGACTTCACCCGCCTTTTCGCCGTGCTCGTTGACCAGGGCCAGGGCCCGCGTCAACGGTAGTCCCAGTCTCAGTTCATCCCGCAACACCTTATCTCGCCCAACACGGACGTACTTATCAATCATGCTTTTGGAGCGAACGAAGGCGCGGCCCAGCCATTCGATGGTCGCGCCGGCTTCGTGTTCCTTCACGACGTTGGCGATCAGCTCGGCGGGGCTGTAGTTGTTGCGTCCCTCTGGGCTGTTCTCCATATAACGGAGCTGGCGCTGGTATTCCTCGGGCATGGAGGAGTAGCGCTCTGCCGCCAAGGGAAGACCGCTACGCTGCGCCGCCAAATAACGGCGGCGTCCAGCGACCAGGACATAGGGCGGCTGGGCTCCGACGATAATGATAGGCTGGAAGTTACCCACTCCATCCGCCGTCTCCGTGGCATGAGCCTTCATGCTCTCGGCTAACTGGTCCAAACCCGCTTCTAAAGTCTCGAAGCGGTCTTCGAAATCCGGCTTTCTTATATCCTTGGGGAATACCGTCATACGCTGCGGCCGAAGCTTTGCCGCGGAGCGTCCATCGCCGCCCAGCCCCGGCTGACCGCCGGTCTGGGCGAAGTTTATCTTGAGGGACGCCTTGGTCTTGCTAGTGACGCTCATCTGACCCCCATATATGAAAACAACTCTTTGGCCAAATTCCTGTACTGCTGGGCGGCCGCTGCTGCTGGCGCGGACCAGACCAAGGGGCAAAAGGCGGAATACGCATCGGCGAGGGGTTGGCTGTTCTTGATGACGCTCGTAAACAACCGTTGTCCCAGCTTCGCCTTTAGGATGTCCTGGACCTTTTCTTGGGAAGCGTTCTCGCGGTAGCGACTGATGAAGACCCCGGCCAGGTCGAGACCAGGGTTGTGGGTCTGGCGCACGTCTTCGATGAAGGCGATGAGGTTGTCGAGGCCGGTGGTGGACATCTCCTGGGGCTCCACAGGCACAATCACGGTATCGGCGACGGCCAGACCCAGTCGGGTCAAGCGGCCCAGGCTGGGCGGCAGGTCCAGGACAACCAGGCCGACCGGCACCCCCTGGGCCGCAGCAGCCTCGTCAAAGGCGATGAGCCCGGCCCGCAGGCGACCGACGGCCCGTTCAAAGTCCGCTTCGGACAGGCGGTCGGATTCGTCCTGAAGGTTGGGACCGGCCGCCACGACGTAGAGGCCCTCTATGACGAAGTCCTCGGAGTCCGCGCCGTCGGGCAGGCGCTGGGGATTGACCGCATGGGGATGAATGATCTCGGTGAGATCCACCCGCCCGGCCAGGAACTCGTCCAGGCCAGCCAAGTCCATGGCGATGCCTAGGCCGAAGCCGGCGTTGCGCTGAGGGTCCAAGTCCAAGAGAATGGTGGCTCCCAGCCTGGAACGGACGGCCTGGGCCGCCAAATTCGTGGCCGCAGTGGTCTTGCCGACCCCGCCCTTGTTATTTGCGAGCGCCAGGGCTTTCATGGTCGGCTCCGGAGACGGGCCTCTTTCGTAGGCCCAGGGCGCTTCTGGCTCTGTATTTGGCAGATTTGCTGGATTTGGAACGAGTGGACGACGACGCTCAGGGCGAAGATACGAAACCCAGTGTTCGCTAGCATGGCTGCCATTGGAATAAAGTGTCTCAAAAGATAGTCAACGTTATAAAAGTTCGATAGATTCTAACCTCAACTTAGGTCAAAGTTCAAACGAATCAAGCAATTTTAGCGATATCAGGGCTTTATGATCGGGCAGATGGGCTTTTGCCAGCCCATGGCTTCCACCGACGTGAAAACGGCACCTGGGCTATGTGGCCGCTGGGCGGACGAAACATTGAATGCCGGACCGGTAGAACCGGCCCGGCTGGCGGCCACCGATTGCTCGGCCCCAGCCGAAGGCTGGGGCCAGGGCCGCGCCCAGGCAAAGGCGCCTTTGGGTATAGCCTAAAATTGCTTTAGGTAGTTCAGGTTTTAAGCTAACCTGATCGACAAGGCAACACCCGGTTAGCCAAAACAAAAGCGAAAATGCACCGTCGCTAAGCCCGACTATGCGACTCTCGGCTGCTGGTTAGAAACAGATATCCCAATCCTCTCGGGGATTGTTTTTGTGCCCCTAGTCGGAAAGCGAGAATGTCCGGCTAACTCCATACGATCAAACAGGGAGTCTCGTTGAAAGCGCCTTGGGAATGGACCATTGACGATGTTCAAGGACTTATTACTAATCAAATTTCAGAATCCCTAATTCTTGAATATAAGAGTTGTGCTGCCTTAACAAAAGGTACAGCGGCAGTCTCTGAAATTTGCAAAGACATATCGTCATTCGCAAATTCTGATGGTGGAACTATAATCTACGGCGTTTCGGAAGATGCTAATATTCCCACTACGGTCGACGTGGGATTTGATCTCGGAGAAACTCAAAAAGAGTGGCTGGAACAAATAATTAACTCGCGCATACGGCCGAGAATTCCTGGCATCAGAATTAACCAAATTGTTTTGGAGAATGGATCGGCCCGTGTCATTTACGTGGTTTACATTCCCAAGAGCGAACAAGCACCACATATGACAAATAACCGGTACTATAAACGATATAATTATCAGTCTATCGCTATGGAAGATTACGAAGTCAGAGATGTAATGAACAGACGTCAATCTCCTCTGCTGACAATAACAATACAAATAGCGCGCTCAGAATCTTTCCAGCATCATCATTTCAAAAAAGAAACAAACGATCACATCCAAACGTCCGGAATAAATTTAATCATCAAGAATAATTCAAATACACCCGCAAATTATGCGGTAATTCATATTTTTTTAGACCGTCGACTGGAAGTAGTTTCTCATCCCGGATTTAATATTGGAGCAGAAAGCACCTTTGTTTTGAGTAAAAAATATATTTTTGTGAATGCATACCAAATGAATTGGGCCATTCCTGGAAAAATGCCTATTTGGAAAGATATTGAATTCGGAGTAAATGACAAACCAATAGTTTTTACCTACCCAAAAGAAGAAGAGGCAATTACGTATTATCTTGGCTGGGCAGCCAATTCTCCGGGGATGGAGGTCCAGCGGGGAATGTATACCTTTGAGCCAAATTCCAAGGGTTTTAAGTGGGGCCCAATTAGGGATGAATTCGAATTCCAAAGCTTTATTTGGGGAGACAAAGAATATATTAATTTGGAAAAGTGAAATTAGAGTCTAAAGACCTCATTCAACGCTAAGCTGATGCATCCACGCCCGCACCACAGCGCAAAAATTTTAAAGAGTCTTGCGCTAAAGTTCAATTTTCCAGAACTCGAGAACTTCGCGAACTCTATCTCGAGGAAAATTTTCCAAGCTATGGTTATTCAATAGACGCTGAATCTCCGATTTCCTTTTTGTAATCGCCCTTTGCACGCGTTCAGAGAAAGGGGCTGTTCTCGGTGGATTGCATCTACGCTCTCTCGTAGGCCATGACTCTGGATATAACGGCGGTATCTCTCCTCTTTGAATCTCTTTGGCCTCTGCTTCTACGTCGGGATGCTGACAAGTCCAACCATATAAATGGAAAGCACATACCCGGAGCATTCGTTTGATCTCTGGCATTGAGTCGGTGAATCCCTTCAGTGGTGTAGGGAGCCAGATCATGTTGCCTACGCAAGAATAAAAACGGTGGTCTCGCACAACCCGATTGGACTTTCCAAATTTAGGATCATCCACACCCCATATATGGCAGACTGTCCAGTTAACTGTCTTGGTCGCCCCTAGCGCAGCCATCAACGCTTGCCCCGCTTTGATATTAGGTTCATTTCTCTCAGTGACGGCGCCCGTCTCGCGATTCTTATTTTTGTAGACTCTCCCCCAAGTGGCATCATACACAAGCTGTCCCCTCGCCGTTTCGGGGAACCAGACCGGCATTGCGTGGAAAGTGTCGGGATGAACCCAGCGGGCGGAACGAGCAATCATCATAGTAATAATCGGAAGTTCGTCGCGGAGCTCTTCCAAACCGTCGGGGACAACAAATCGGCCATCCCTCTTTGTCGATACTTTCCGGTTATCGCTCACCTTCACAGCCGCAGAGTGGGCGGCAGATGACGTACGTCCAGCCTTCAATACGTTGTAAACGTGTTGATACCGCTTATCCAGCCGTCGCGCAATATCAGCCACGCTCAAACCTTCTTTGGCTAGTAAGCGAATGTTATCGGAAATGTTCACAAAAAGATCCCTAAGACAAGATTAGGTGATTGACGGCGAGCCAACTTCTAGATCCTTTGCAAACTGCTTTGCCGGCAAATAATCCGGAACTTCATTTAAAATTTTTCGAGTTTCTCCAAGCGCCTTCGTTCGATCTCCGGTGGCAGCATAAATCTTCGCCAACCACAATCGCAGATCCCTCTTAGACTCCACATAGACCTCGCTCCTCTTCGCCAATCCCGTTTTCACTGCGGCCAGGGCCTTGTCGTATTGCCGCAAATCAAAATATGCTTCAGCTTTTAAAGCCAGAACGTGCATAAAATCATCATATTCATCCGGAGCATCCACCTGATCGAAAAGCTCCACCGCTTCGGCGTCTCTCTTCAACCGCAACAGGCAGGTGCCGGTAAGCGCGGTCAACACAGGCGAATTAGTAGGAATTTTTTTAAGCCTATCTGCAATCGCGATCAGATGTTCTAGAGCGTCGCTCCATTTTTCTTCGGACATCAAGGCTTCGGCAAGCACAAGTTCCACGCCAGGCGTCGAATAGAGCTCGAACGCCTTCAATAAAGTTGCCGTTCGCGTCCCACCATCTTGTTCAAGAGCGGACCTATACAAATTGAAACCTTCTCTCAAATTGCTGGTCCCAAAAAATATGGCAGCACCGACTACGGAGCACAAGATCGCTACCCAGTATCCTTGCGCGAGCAGAGCCACGAATCCAACAAGAACTAGCCCAACTACTGAACATCCCAGCGATTCGGCGGGATTCTTTACTTGCGTTGCAACGTCGCCAACGGCAACGTGCCCCCTTCCGATGCTTCCACGTCTGGGTCTGGAAGACGTTACCAAGCTAGTTTGATACCTGAATATACCCTTGCCCCCATAAATGCGAGCACCACGGGTACTAAATCGGAGTCCAGGTATACCGGTACTTAAGCCGACCCCCTTGGACGACAAATTTAAACGGGTTCCTTTACCCAGACGAAATGATTTTCGAATTGTGAAGCCCATAGCGTCAACACCTCATGCAAATTATCATGAGACAAAAATATACCACACGAACGACAACAAATCATGTTCATCCCGCGTAATGACCATGGCAGGATAGGCGCGGCCATCTCTTACTCCGACTTTTTTCTTTCGTCGGGCATTCTGAGGGCCAACAGAGACCCGGACGCCCTCATCACCAGTACTCACGCCCCAGGACCGGGGTCAAACCCCAAAAAAAGGCAACTGTTGCAAAATTTGCAACAGTCCAAAATCGAAATTGTCAGTGATCACAATATAATTCTTATCCATAAAAACTGTGATGCTTTTATCTTTCAAAATGAGAAGCTGTCAGTCAACTGCCGGAAGTACCAAACATCTACATCCCATCTCATGGGTACAATGCTCATGTGGGATTTCCGGAACCGCATCAAATTCGAACTGTCTCTTGGAAAATTTAAGACAATACTCGCAAGAATCAGGAGCCGCAATTATTTGCATTTTTTTCACTGACTTCACAGACCGATATCTTTTTATTTCAAACTTATTCCTGGCAAAAAAGACAAACATGCGAGCTATCGTGCTGTTATCTAAGGAAAAATTTGGTTGAAGGTCTTCTGGAAGCCACCTATCCGCTTTGCTGGCTCCCCAGATATACATCATTGAGGCCGCAATTCTGAATGAGGCCAAAGAATTGTCGTCAAGCTTCGAGAGAATCTTTGGTGTGCTTTCGGATATGATCTTGAGTGTCTCCGAATCGTTTGAAGGATTGTAGTTCTTCCAGTTACAATTTAGACCTCTTTGGAATACTTGCTGCGCCTCATACCGAGCCATACCTTCGCATGCTTCATAAAATTTACCAGACTTTATAAATTCCATAGTAATTTTTTCAGCGTTTTCCTTTTCCGCTTTAATTTCGGATTCGAACTGAAATGCAATTTTTGAGCCCATTGGGGAGCAGGAAAGGTAATGGCGATCTCCAATATCAAGTTTCATACCTTCGGGATCAACTTCTGCTAGCCTTGCCGCGAGTTCAGATTTTCTTCCCGAAACCTTTAACTTGCGTTCTTTGAGTTTTCCCTTAAGTGCGACTTGAGAATTCGAAATTTCCACTATTTCAGCGAGTGCCGGTTCAATAAGTAGTCCTTCGCCAACAAACATTTGGATGGCGGCCATGGTTTCTTGGCCCAACACTTCCTTCCAATAATCAAGACCGGTGATGTATTCGATTTGGACTGGGGAAATAAATTTCGTTAAAAGGAGGCGATGTGCCGGCGATTGCCTCCAATCCTTCGGAGCCGAAATTTTCTTGCTTGCTTCAGCCCGGTTGATTCCGAAAAGTCCATTTAGAATATTCACGACTCCCTCTTGAATTTCACGGGATCCAACTTAACCCTTGGCCAGAAACGCAGGCGCATATCTGAACTTTGGTCGGGAGCTAAAATGCTTCCTAGTCGGCACCTTATCCGGCACCGGTTCATCCTCAAGGCGCTTCATTAGACGATCGTCAAGTGCCTTAAAAGCAGTGTCCTCCAAGACCCTGACCGTGGCGATCCGGCTACGCAGCGCCATTAGCGCGTTGGAGTCCATGACCTCCAATTTCCCGGGCTGGCGAAGCGTATCCAAAATCTTCTTCTTGGTCTTTTGTCCTATTTTCATTGAGCCATCTGGATACAAAGCCACGCCGGTCACGAGCTTGATTTCGTCAGCCTGATATTTCCTTGTCTTTTCTTCCTTCAGCTGCAACTCCAACCGTCCAAAGGAGTACCGAAGCATCGGCAGCAATCCGGCCGGTAGGGGGCGCTCCGAGGAAAACACCAAGTCGTCAACCCAAAGGGAAAAAGTGAGGCCTTGTTCCTGGGCGTATTGGTGTATCCGTTCAAAAGTCGGGTAGAACGCCCAAAACGCGATGGTCTGGCTCGCAGTACCACCTCTAGGAAGATGTCCTTCATAGGACAGGAGTGCCGCCGAAATCGCGGCCAGGTCGGCGTTCATATGCAAGACACCCGTAAAGAACGTGGCTATGAACTTTGACCGGGCGTTCTCGAAGAAGCCGGTTATGTCCGTCTTCAGGACATAACGTCGGCCTCGGTGCAGGGCCGCATTCTCGACGTAAGTCAGGTCGCGGCGCAATGACGTGACATATGGCGGCGTGTTGATTCTTGAAAGTAAGTCGTGAAAACGCCTCTGAATGCGCCTAAGTTGGCCGACGGCCGGCTGGCATTCTTTAGGTTTTCCATTCATCATCTTGGGGAACGGTCTATACAGGCTGTATTTGTGATCTCGGATCGCCTTCAACTGCTGGCGCGTTAGGCCAAGCAAAGCGCAATAGTCATCAAGCCCCATGAGCTTATGGAACGGGCTTTGCGTCAGGCCGTAGGTCTTAAGGGGCGGCATTTTCGATTACCTGCATTGTCCGGATCATGGCTTTCCGGATATAAGCTTTTGTCTTGTCAGCTGGAGACTTCGACTTCTCCAACTCTTCCATGAAAAACAACACCGCTGACGACCGAATGCCAAAATATTCGGCATACTTGTTGATGAAATCAAAGGACGGTTGTTTCTTCTTGTTATTCTCTAGTTCCGATAGATAACTAACGGACACACCGAGCCCGGTAGCTACCTCAGTCAATTTCTTCCCATTTAGAACCCTTATCAAACGAACAGCTTCGCCAATCATCAAAATCCTCAAACAGTTAGATTGGTAGAAAAGGCCTAGTCTCGAGGATGCTTGCTGAGTTTAGCTGCCAGATACAAGATCATATCCACGACCTCTTTTCGATGCTCGTAAAGCGAGGAAGTGAAAACTCCAGCAAAACATTGATCAAGGCGGCGGAATGCTTTCGTGATTGTGGACGCAGATGGACCCTTGCGCTTGCGCTTTGCCATCTCATGGTTCCTCCTTTCCCTGGTTAGATTAGCCACGAAATGTGGCTGGATTTACCCAGTGCCGCCTAGAAAGGTAGGGGGAAGCATTCCGTTTTCGGCCAGTTCCTCCAACAAAGCCGCCTACAATCGAGTTCAATCGTAGTCGGTGAGACAGAATCCTCGTCCATCGTCGTGATTATCATCGGCTTCCATGGACCAAGATCCGAGGATGCCAAGCTGCCATCGTTCAGCGGCCTTGGACGCCTGAGGACCAAGTCGACGACACCGCGCCACCCTTCCGCCGAGGCCGCCCAGGGAGCAGCGGAACCGGACGCCAGAGTGCCGGACGACGTAGGACGGGGACATGCCCCGGTATTAGGGTGACTTCCCCAAGCGCTGGAAATCTCAGATGGAAAACTTCCCACCCCTGCTGCCCTCGCGGGCTGCGGCAGTTCACCCCTTTGAATCACGATGGATGACTCTACCATTTCAAGGAAAAATAGGCAAGAAATATTTTCGCTACTAGCGAAATAATAAATGCCCGTCTTCTTGAAGGCGCGTCAGGGCCAAAGCCGACCCTTCCCTTGGCTGGCGGCCCTGACCGGGGGAGTTGCGGGGGCCAAGCGGCCCCCGCAGAGGGGGTCGGGCGAGACGGGACCGGCTTAGGCACGGCGGCTCTCCGCGTGATGGGGGAAGGACCGAAGGGCCTGAATCCATGACGCGGGCCGTGCCAGGCTCCGGCGGAAGCACGGGGACCGCAGGTCCACGGGCTTGCGTCGGAGAAGCCGGTTGCGGCTCGACCGCAGGGGGACACTTCCCCCTCATAAGCCCCGAACTCCCACATTCACCTTACCGCGCCAACTAATCCCTCCAGGAATTCCTCACCCATATCAAGAATGACTTTTTTAGCCAGCTCTTCAAGATCAAATCCCTGGCTTCGAATAGTCGAACCCTTGGCGTTGGAAAGAAAGAGCGCCACGTCCTCTTTGAAATGCAGGGGATACTCAAGATTCGTGAGCGCTAAGTTCTCATTTCCGGGCCTACCCCACCACTTGCCGATCGTGGCCACGTATTCAAATCCGTACACCGAAGGCCCGGCCATTTCCTGCAACAACGTGCGCGACGAAAATTCCGCGGCGTCGTAGACCTCCCACGCGGTCAAAGTCTGAGCCCCCAGCTCCATTCTGACTCCGATAAAGATCAGTGAACCAACGCATAACCTGGGATCGATAATGATCTGGCGAATACGCGTATAAATTTCGCTTTGGGGATAGTTCTCATCCAATAGGCCGGGCTTGACGTTGCCTGATCCGTGAACGACAGGGTTGCAACTGAACGTGAAACACGCCGAAACGCCTGTCTCGGTCATGGCGACAAACTTTATGAATCGCCCGCGTCCCAATGGCGCATTTTGCAGCCATTTAAGGTTTGGCCCTTGCAGGTAGAACTCATCCGTATCCATTGCCAATCCTCCGCCTGGCGTCATACCTCTCTAATCAAGCCTCCCGCTTTTCAATCTCTTCGTCACCGTGAACCGAGGGTGATATCGCACAATCTCCGCCAGATCCGTACCCGACCCCATTGAAAATTCATGTTTGGCTGCGCAAAGTTCGTCGACGACAGTTTCAAACGGGATGAGTTCAACTCCCTTTTTTTCAATGTAATTCAGCTCATCCGGAAACTTGACTTTCGCGTGCACCAACGAAAAGGACCATTTCGCATCCTTGAGAACCAAGTTCCTCATGCGCTGTTTCTTGGGTGATTTGAATTTTTTATCCACCCACGCTTCGATACCCTCCCTGACAACCTTATCTGGCCTATGCCCCGCGCTATTAGCTGATTTAAAGCCCAGTCGACGTTGGTCCTCTTTGGTCAGTTTCCCGATGTACGAGATCGGCCTAAAGCTTATTTGAACTTCAACGTGCCGTGCTTCGATCCCATTTTTTCCAGGCCGAATGGCTAATAGATCAATTTCGTGGACACCAAGTTTCATGCCACGGATCGTAAAATAGCCGTTTCGATTCAGCCATTCTTCGACAAGCTGCTCCGCTAAAAGCGCCATTGATCACCTTTTATCGCAAGGACAAATTCATGTCGATTGATTATTTTGCCAAGTCATTCAGCATTCCGATAATCTGCTCTTCTCCAGTCCTATTTGTAGTGCGATCAACCACGAACAAGCCGACGGTAAAAGCCGTAAACACCGCGGATAACAAACCGATGGGTTGCAAAACATCCAAGCCATGGTTTGGGTCGAACAACACCGTAAAAAATTTAATCAAAATCATTCCATAGGAACCAAGAGATAGGATCGCAAGCACCCAAATAGCAAAAGCCGGACCTGGGAGATGTCCAACGATTTTACACCCAGATCCATCGACCTCGATTCGACCATTTAGCGTAAAACTGCCAGCTCCGCGAGAAAATACGGCCGAACGTGGCACAAAGCGAATTTTAAATTCTCCGTCGGAAACTGTTCCATATGGCTTATCGTAATGGGCCGAGGTCCAATACGGGACAAAAGCTGAGGTGGTCCCTTTTAGAATGCGATTCGATAAATCGCTTTCGAATTGCTTAGACGACTTATCACTTTTGATTTCGAAGGGACGCCAAATAAAATCCCCGGATTTAGAAAAGCTCATCGTACTCCCCCAGAAAATACGCCCACTTCACGCATTCAGTCGCAACAACCGCCCTCATCGAACGAAAAAAAGCCGTGCTGCCAGTATGAATCTGCCGGCCCCAGTTGCGTTTCTAGGATTTTCGAACGTTTCCATCGATCCGTTTTGCTCGCTTTATTGTAACGATCTGCCAGATCCTGAAGCCATAGATTCCAATCGGGCGACATTGGTATCCCTACCCCGATCTCTGGATCCATTTTTCCGCCAACCGTTCCTTTGATTTTGTGTCCATCCACGTCGATCTCCAGTGAACTACAACCAAGATCATCGCCGGTCAGACCGCCTCTCATTACCTCATATTCGACGAGTTTTCTAAATTGATCTAACGGTGCATAGGAGACCGTGGTTGAGTTGCCGCCTACTTCCAAAAGATGGGTTGGTTTCTCCTTTTTCAGGCGATCAGCCAGTCGATCGGCCGAGCCCAGGTCCATCTCCGGCAAAGCGCAAAGGTCCACGAAATCACCGCTTGGATCAACTTCAATGTGCTTCACTGCTCCGGCCAGAACTGTTTTGGACGGGTCCGAGGAGACAACCCTAGAGTTGATGGGACTTCCCAGAAACGTCAGGTCCACAAAAGGTAGCTTATCGTTCGCTTCCCTTGTCAGCCCTTCGAATTGATGCTCCGCACGCAGATTGAAGTAATCTGTCCAAATTTTGAAAGCCTTTTTGTATCCGGCGTCGTCGTCGTCTTCCTGACAATTTAAGACGGTCGTTGATCGGCAGAAATCCTTTGCATACTCAGGCAGGCCTGGTCGAGGCTGATTTCCGTTGGATCCATATCTACAGTCACCAAAATCAATGTGGTCATCGGCGCCCCAACCGCAAAAGTCCCAGACAAGGTAGCCTTGCATCACCCTCCCATCAGTGAGGACAGCTTTCACCAAAAAGCCATGATTCGACGGTCCATCCGCCCATAGGCAGGACGGCGTAGTAAAAACTAGGAACATACCCAGAGCCATTACTAAGGTTTTCATCACCCCTCCCATTTTACTAAGTTCGCAAGCTAAGAAACCGCGGCCTTTTCATGCATGGATTTAAATACTGAGACCACACCCGATGGTACAGGCTCTCATTTTCCTCTTCTTTGACCTGGGACCTAATAGAATCCCAACTGTCTTCTCGAATTAGAAAATCTTCAGAATCCAAAGTAGTACATTGTATGAGATCCTTTGTTTTCATATATGGCAACAGCTCACTGACCGAAATCTCCTGAACCAGACGCCAAATCCTGGCCTTATTCCAGGTTGCTTCCGGCTCGAAATAATAGGCATCCTTTCCAGTCATTGCGGTGAAGTAGAATTTATCAGTCTGAGACACAACTAAAAGATCGAAATCTTTGCTCTTGAGCGTCACAGCCGCACGTTCCACCGGGCCATAATTGTGAACTGGCATCTGTCGAATCAGGAATAACATCAGGACCGCGCCCATTATTCCCCATGAAATTTTCCAATCCCGAAAGGACAGCAAAAAAGGCGTTAGCAGGACACAGGCAAGAAACCCCCGTTCGGTGGGTCCAAACAGATCACCTTGAGTTGACGGCATCATCGAAATCAGGAGCAACCAAAACGGCCCATGAATGCCGCCAAATACCACCGCCAATAGAACCGCGCCCAAACAGATCCGGGCTACATCCGGCCATTGGCTATCCGTCAGCAATTTATACGCCAAGGGCTGCAAGCTAAAAGTCGTATTTCGCTGAAGAGCACCCACCAAAAGCAGCCCACTAAAAAGAATCACGGCGCCTATGCAACCAAACCAAAATTTCCAACGGCCTCCCAAGGCGGGAACTAGGCACAAGGCGCCCAGAGGATGAAAGCAGGCCGCCAGAGCCGCCTTGACAGCCTTTACCTGGGCTTTCCCCCCGTTAAGTACCGATGCGGCCAAGAGCAATGAAAGGCTAAGTTTAGGGAATTGGACAAGATGATAAAAAAACAATGGCGCGAGGCCGAGAGTCATCCAGGCATATGTCTCCAGACCAAGCCAAAACCAGGCTGCGGCAGCGGCTATAAGGATGACCCGAACCGCGTTCACCGGTTCAAGGCCAATCCGTATCAATCCAGCGACGAGATAAGGTGTCGGATCGCTGTTATGTATCTTAAGCCCCCCCGTCGAAACGACCGAGTTGGCCTGTTCAACTAGATAATATCCGTCCGATCCAGGCAGATGGGACTGACTGAATACCCACCACGCGAACATACCGAGCAGGACGAACGCGGGGATCAGGTACCAAGTGTTATTCTTGGCCACGTTCCGGTACGACGAAATCGGAAAACACGCTGGATTCCACAAAGCATGCTCCTGGAATAGATTTAGCAGCTTTCCAAAATGCTCCTTCGTCCTCCGTCAAACGCGGATAGGCCACCTGAGCGAATGCAAAAAGGCGTTCCTTCGCGGCGGAATCCAGATCTTTTAGCGCTCGAATAGAAAGCGTGGCCCGGAAGATTGACATGTCTTCGGATTCGCTCCCGCTTCCATATGGCCCTTGATTGAAATCCACAAAACTATCGTAAGCGCGGCCAAAAATTTTAATCTTCCCTGGCCCAGCCGGTTGCCAATTTCCTTCCCAAATCTTCCGGACCGGGACGTCCTGGCTCTCACCCTGACCATTAGCAAGTCCCTCTTTAAATGCCGAAAATGTGCCATCACTCCGGAACTTAAGTACGCCAAACTCGGAACCATGGACATCAAAACGGCTCACCAGAGCCCGGTCTATGTAAGGAGCAAGATCACCCGCATTGGTGACAATCGGTCCAGGCACTTGAAGCTGTACGATACGATTGTCCCCATCTACAAGCTTCACTTCGGAAACAACCAGGTCTTGGTACGAATCTCCAGGCGTTATTTGGGTCGTTACAAAGGTGAGATGCGTAATTGGACCCCAGTCCCCCGGCAAAGCCAACCATTGCGGTCCCAAGGTATCTTTCAGAGAAAAGTCGACTTCCCTATCGCCGCTGCTTATGCGCAGCTTCTTTGGGCGAGCGTTGGCATAGTAATGAGCGGCAGATCTTTGGTATCCGTTCCAAATGAAAAATCCCTTGAGCGGGATAGCCCGGGCGAGGGTCAGATCAAACAAGCGAACCGGTTTAGACGGATCGATGCGCTTGCCATCCAATGCCAGCCCAAAATCCGGCTTAGAGTCGAATAAATGGAAAGGCCCATAGGCGATGGCAGGGCTTAATACGCCGTCAGCCTCAACTGTGGCCGAGAGCAGGGTCGGCGTCTGGATCTCCACCGGATCGCCCTTCAAAAACAGAAGAATGCGCGACAGCTTAACCGGTCCGTGGGGCCGCGAAGATACGTGGACAAAAAGCGAACGCAAATCAAAAGCACCGCTTGGCGTGGAAAAAACCATGCCGTGTTTGTCCAAGGCTCCGCCATTGGCCGCAACCTCCAAGTCGCCTTCGCCTTGAAGTTGAATCTGGTCCACGGAAACGGTGTCCTCAAAAAGAACCGTTACCCCTTCCTCGGCTCCGTAGCCCTTTAAACCAGGCTGCCACGCTTTCCCACCTCCGGTCAGTAATCCAGTGAGATCCAAGTTAGGATCCTTACTACTGGTGGCCGAAATACCCATCACCCGTGTGGATGAACCCGCTATGAGCCCGGCGGACAATCCCATAAACATGGCTAAGGCCACGATGATATAGCGTCGTGCATCAATCATTGGAACCTCGTTGTAAAGTGAGACCACGTAAACAACTTTCAAGATCTTCTACGTTACCTAACCCGCATTCCGTGAAGAGTGGTCCTCGGTAAGGCACGCCCAGGGTGCCTATGATCGGCACGCCTTCCATAAGCGCCCTATTCAACAAAGAGTTCGGCTGGTCGAACACGCAGGGGTGGACGTACGCAAACACCTCGTCCCATTTCAACTCACCTACATCGACATGGTCCAACCCTCTGACCACCTTCGCGCTCGCATGGGGACTGACCACCTTGAGCCCCATTCGATTGGCTACCTCCAAGACTTCGTTTACGCCTTCACGGACCATCGCGGGACCTGGAAACACGAGTAAATGCCGGGTTCCGGTGGATTGCCGCATCTGCGTCCGCGACGCAAATTGATCTGTGAAGACGGCACTTGGAAATAGTTCCGCCAGCCAAGGATGCGTGGTTGTCAGACTGGCCGCAGAATTGATTGCCTTTGCTTCATCATCAACAAACGAATTGGGAGCCCTAAAGTCCCGTACAAGTCGGTCCTCAGGATATTGGCTTGCCAGAAAATTTAGACGCTCCTGGAGCAGCCCCAGCGGCAAATGCTCGAGTGCTATCTCGTAGGTTATGCCCCTGGCCTGAAGCCAATCCAGTAGCAACGGTGCTGTGGCTTGCGACAGCAAGAGTCTTGCTCGGATATGAGCGAACAAAATCCTATACCAGGCCGCCTCAATTCGGGCCCGATGAAGTGCGGCCGCGCCCACAGAGGCTCCGAAGCGAAGCCTGAGCCGAAAATCAATAGCGCCTGCGGCTTTCAGAAATCTCAGCCTTGCCCTAGTATAGCCGCTGGACTGACCTCTCTCTTCAAATGCACTGGAGGCCTCCGTCGCTATCTTGCGCGTTTCGGAGTGATTGAAGCATTCGGTCTTTCCACAGGTCAGACAATCCTCGGCTAATTCGGAGGCAGTGCCCGGATCAGCGAAAAGGCGCTTCCCACTTGCCCTCTCCTTGGATCGAAAGACCACTTTAAGATTCTGTTCTGTTATCGAGACTTCCAAGTATAAGTCCTGACTATGTCGAAAACGCAAATCCACATAATTCCAAAAAACCGTCGCGTCCCGCTCGGAGTGATAGGTACCGGGGGCGAACTGACGTGTGTGCCGGTGGGTCTCGATGATTGTCGCGCCGGTTTTCAGGGCACATTCGTAAAGAGCCCCAGACAACTGGCAAAGACCTCCTCCAACAGTCGGTACTAGACAGCCCCATCGAATCTCCCGGCCCACCTGGAATCCTCTTCGCTTGGTGGGTCGTCCCAATTGACGCCAAAAACTGAAGACTTCGCCGGCGGGAATCACCAGTCCATCCAACACCCGGACGGCCAATTCAAGGTTCCTTTGCTTTCCCAGCTCAAACACCCGCTCTTCGGACCGTGGCCCAAATATCTCGGTGTAGGATTCCCCTACTGTGTGCGAAAACTCACCAATTCTATTTCGCTGCTGTAAAGCCGGGGTGTTCTGGCCCTGATTCTCGATAGTGCGGCGGACCTGGTGAACTAGCACAGAAGCACGGAACAGCCATCTGTCGAACATGCCAAACCGCGGCTTTCCGGAAAAAGCCGAAGTCACCAAAGGTTTCGCAATGCCGGGCGGGCTCATTCGACCACCGGATAGGATCTAGCTTGGGACCGAGGAAGAGCCTCAAAATGCCACCATTCAATAGGTATACCGCGAAATCCGGCCCTTCTCATCAGTGCCCGAAGGTATTCCCTATTTGCATGTGCCACTTTGGAAAGGCGGCCATTTTTGACGAACTCGTTTTCCAAGCGGGGTTGGGCCAGGGGGTCAAAAGAATCAAACGGCGTCCCCATATCTATCTCTTTGCCTCTGGCGTCCAGTAGACTCAAATCCACCGCGAAGCCGTAGTTATGGATCGATCCCTCGTGGGGATCTGCAACATATTTCTCTAAAGGAGTGCCTTCGACTTTCCTCCATAAGATCCATTGAGCGGAACGGGGGCGGAGTGCATCAAAAACGACTATTCGCCAACCAGGGTGGGCAACTTGCAAAGCCTGGGCTGCGAATTTCAGCTTGTCGGCACCAATTTGTCGGATATAACAGTCGGCAGTCGGATAGATAGTGACTCCCACGAAATTGTTGGCGGTGGCATAGCGCAGGTCAACCTTTACACCCGGTATGGTACGAACATTCACCCATCCTGGGCCTGGCGGTGGGGTAGCAAAGGCCAAACGCGGCAACGACCATAAAAGGATAACAAGGCAAACGCTCCAGGCCAGGAGCTTCCAGGAAAAATCTGTCGAAATGCAAAATCGGCCACATGTGGTCATCCATCCTCCCAGGTGCCACAAATCTCCAATAGGATAACAAAAAAGGTATCTTAGTGCTGGCTCTAAAATGATCCTTTCTCCAGTTCGTTGAAATCACGAACAGGCCAGTTTGGACACGGTCGTTCATGCGCCACCATATCTTGGCCTTCAAATATTAATTTTGGAAGCGGCTCTCAACGGCGTTTACTGCCTCTTGATTCGGGTTGGACGCCTTTAGAAATGCAGCTTTTGCGGCCAACCATGCCTGGTGTGCCTCCTTGCTTTTATCAAGTTGGGCATAACCGTCACCCATATGAAATTCCAAATTCCCAACGGCCTCCTGCTGATCTTGGTAAAGAGGAACTAAGCCCGCCAGAACGTCCACAGCGTCGCTTGTCTTCCCCACGGCTCCGAAGAGATCAAGTATATCTTGCGGCATCCTGGGATTCGTCGGTTGCATGGCGAATATGCGGGCGGCATCCTTTCGCGCTTGGCCTTCTAGCCCGTCTTTCAGATGAAAATCCATTAGACGACGGGTTGACCAATAATCGTCGGGCCTCAATTTAAAAGCCGCTCGCAACGCATTGTAGGAGCCCTGCTTATCCCCTGAGGAACGGCGTAGTTCAGCGCAAAGGCCCCATGCATCGACAATAGAATTGAGGTCGGCATGTCCAGCACCGTATAACTCAACAGATTTTTCCGCGAGAGGCAGGGCCTTTTTATCCCGTTCCAAATTAAAAAGGCAAACGGCTTCGTTGTAGACATCATCCCCCGAGGTCGGATCAAGCCTAGTTGCCGCCCGGAAGCAGGGGAGCCCGTCAGCGTAGTCCTGTGTCGAAGTATAATTTATTCCAAGCTCCTTCCAGCCATCGGCACTCAAAGCACCAGGCTGAGCTCTGATGTCGGCAAGAATCTTTATAGCTGCGCCGTGCGGATCTTTTTCCTGAGGATCGAAGCTGGAGCCGGCTACGTTCAGTCCATCCAGGTAGTATAGGGCCAGCTCCTGCTTTAGTGCGGCGTTCCTGGGATCTCTAGCGATCCCAGCCTTAAGCAGCTTCTCAGGTTCATCGACCAACATTTCATAGGTGCCCGGTGTCCCGCGAACTTCATCCAAATTTTCATTGGGGCCTAGATCCCTGAATCCGAATATCTGAAAATTAATGCACTCCTCGTAATATTCTCGGGCAACCTGGCATTCCTCGAGGACGTAGTCGGAATTCAGGCCTTTGGGATCCGCAGCATGGATAGCCTTAATGGCAGACAGGTACTTTTTTTGAGCTACTAGCTTTTTGATCCCATCCATGACCTTTGTATCGCCAAGGGTACTTCCCATCAACTTTGATCCGCCATTATTTGAAAGCAGGAATCCTACGAACCCAAAGCCGACGATGACTAGCCGCACCCTTTTCCTGTTCATCGTAATCCCCCCCTTTCAACTCGACTTGAAGAATACGTCGAATGCTCCTTGATATTCTAACATTCTAGCGGACGTCACCTATTCTTCTACCCTCAGTATTCCGAGGGTAGAAGAATGCAGGTCGAGGTCCGTTCACCGTCGTCGCCTTTGGCCTCGGTGATAACCCAGACCCGGAGGGTGCTGGTCAGACAGTACCGGGAGAAGACCCGGCCCCCGTTTTGGACGGCCTGCCTGTTGGCTTCTCTGTCTTCGGGCGCCATTTCGGACCAGTCGCCGTCGACATGGCGGTCTAAAAGGTCGCTGGGGGCCACGCCCTGCTCGGCTAGGACTGTAATCGCGCTAGGGGTGATGACGAGCTGGCCCAGATTGAAGAGAGGTTGTATGAATTTCATGTTCGGCTCTGAGTGGCGAGGGGGCGGAATGCCCTTCTCGCCCCGCCCAGCGGGCCGATGGCACGGACCTGGCGTCAGGCTTTAGCCGGGACCGTCCGGCCCCTGGACGGACGAGGCACGGAGCCCCACGCCGCGGGACGCGGCGCCTCGATCGGCACCGGCCCCGAGAAGCCGAAGGATGAGGATTCGCAGGGGCGCGGCCTCTGGACGCGCTCGCCGGATGACGGGACAAAGGTGGGGCGGACCAGGCGCGAGCGTCACGCCGCGCGCAATTAGGCCAGGGTCCATTGGCCGCCGCCCCATGGGGCTCCTGTAAGCGGGACGGGCCTGAGGAGAGGAAGGGCAGGACAAACCCGAACCATGAAGTCGAACGAACGTAATGCATTACGCGCTACATATGCCGTCTTACCGGCGCAGCCGATTCCTTGGCCGCAGCCTCACCCGGCGGCCACGCCAAGACAGGCGACGGCCAAAGCTCCATCTGGCCGGAACCTGCCTTGGCCAGCCCCCTCAGGGGGCGAAGAGCCAGAAAGACTTGCCGGTTCCATCGGCATGTCTTTCTGGCTCTTCGGGGTGGTCCTTCTCTTGAACTTTTCTTTTTTCTTTTTCTTTTTTTTATCTCTTATCTCTCTCATACTCCACTACTCCCCCCCCTCCCTCCTCCCCATCTCTACTTACTTATTTCATTCATCCATTTTTTTAAAAAACCCACACATACATCCGTAACTGCGTAGGTGTGGGTTTTTTCAAATAAATGGATGAAGGCCCTGAAATAAGTAAGTGGAGATGGGGGTTTCCAGGAGGGAGGGGGGGATAATGGGTGCTTGGCCCTGCCCGCTCAAAAAGACGACCGTAATGCATTACGGACTGGCATGAAGGCCTGCCCAGATCCAAGGTCCCAACCGCTCAGAAGCTCAGTTCCAGGGGACTAGGGCTTCAATAGCACCTGAACGTCCACATCCAATCCGCGGGCAAGCTCGCCCAAGTGGTCCAAATTAATCTGCCTCTCCCCGCGCAGCATCTTGGAGAGGTTCGACGTGTCGATCCCCACCTCCCTCGACAACTGCCCTATGGTCAAGGTTTTGGCGATCATCAGCGCCTCGATATTTTTGATGACTCGCTTCTGGGTAGGTTTCATTCCCAGATGCTAAACGTTAATAGTCGCAAAGGTCTGGTCAACTTGACCAGACTTGACTAAAATCGGGGTCTTCCCTACCCAGACTCACGAGGCCCCCAAATGGACCCATTGCTTCAGATCACCCTCCAGGGCGGCACCGTCCACATTCTGGCACCCGAATGGACGCTCAACGCCCTTTGGGAGGCCTTCGACGAGGCACGTAGCTCGATACGAGGCCGGGCCGTGTGCGGCAACATCGTTGTCGTCCGAGCTTCATCCTGGCAATCGTCCATACGGCCTCCCCGTATAAAGCCTGCTGGCGTCAAACAGGGTACCATTAAGAGACGTTCAAAAATCCTGCAATGAGCGCTCGCCTATCACGCTGGAGGTCGGAAACGTATTCCGCGAGGCTCAAAAGTGCCCCCTATAGGGTACGTGACGGGGACCGTAATGCATTACGGTCTGACGCAAACAGACCCAACAATGCAATTTGGGAAAGGCACCAAGAGAATCAATCCTTAGGCGTCCAGCTAAGCATTTTTGATTTTGGATCAAGATAGCGAACTTCTTTGCTTCTGGGATCAAAAGACCAATCGCAAGTATCCGACTTGCCCCCATTCAAGTAGTTCAGTGTCACAACCCAAACTGGGGTCTTAAAAACGGCAGACCATCCCATGGGATCAAATCCGCCTCCCGATTTGAACATAGCCAGACACCCATCGATGTTATCCGCCGATAGTCCTTTCCCTTTTACGTCTAAAGTGGCCTGCCTGACTGCTTGAATAGCCCTCCCAGGGTCATTGCCATCATCTTCAAGCTCCGCCATAAAAGTGACCGAACGGGCAGCTTGAAGATGCACGCCAGCATCAGGAAATTCCTCATCGTTTGGTCTTAGGTCTTGAGAGGGCTGAAGATTTAAACCTTTCTCCCCAACTACAGATAGCACCGGGGCCGGTTGAACCCCTTGGCTAAAATACGCAACAACATCTACATCATATTTTCCGTATTCCCAGGGTGCCCCGACATTGGTGAAGCCCTCGGTCAAGAATTTGCCCCGCTCACCAACAATCCCCTTTGACTGCCCAATTATTTTCTTCGACATGAAAGGGCGGAGAGTAACTGACAACTCGGTATCCGGGGGCAGAGATACGACACCCGAAAGTATCATCCCATTTCCGGAGTCCCGCCGAGCTTCTAGACTCTTGAGCAGCGCGCCAGAACCGGTATTCTCGAGAAGCGGATTATGAATCTTCAGTGCATCCTTAATCTCCGTGACGCTACCTATACGATCAGCTGGCGTCTGTCGAACCATCTTTTCCACCAAGTCATCCAGAAATGCCATCTCTGGAAAAACCTCCGCTATCTTCTTGTATTGAGTACCTTGGAGGAGTGTCCCGGTATATAGCTCATTCAAGATCATGCCGAGAGCGTATATATCGGAACGGTGGTCGATTGTAGCCCCTCTTTGACGCTGCTCCGGTGCGGCATATTGAAAGTTCGCCAATCGCGCTCCTGGCCGCGTCTCAATGGAAGTAAACAAATGCTCTTCAGCAAAATGAGCAATGCCGAAATCTGCTATCGCCACATCATCCCCGTCGGCGTCGCAAAGTATATTTTCGGGCTTTAAGTCTCTATGGTAGATCCTCTGAAGGTGGGCCGATTCAAGGCCGTCCAGGATCTTCCAAAAAACCGAAAGCCGCTTATCCTCGGGCAGGCCTGCATCCATGAGGTGTCTGAGCGTCCCGGCATATTTTTTCATGACATAAAAAGGACATTTGATCCCGCCTTCCTCCCGGAATCCTTCATCAACAATCGTCACTATATTTTTGTGGGTATTACGTCGACCAAATCCGATTTCGTTCCTAAATCTCTTTGCCCGCCCTATATCGAGATTATCCGGCTTCAAAATTTTCAATGCCCATTCCGTGCCTTCGGAATCTGTGACTCTAAAGACTCGCCCCGGGCCGCCCTCACCAATCACGCCGATACCCTGGTATGAATCAGAAGAAGTTTCGAATATTTTAGGCAACTTGGAGCTGGACAAAGGTTGCTGCTTTGCCGGTAGGACGGCCGGACGGAAGGCGAGACGATCTTCAGGGTTCCAAATGCCCGCTGGTCCCATGCCAGTAGTGACAGCACCGGTTTCCGGCAAGTACATGAATGGTAGCTCTTCTGGTTGCGAATCTCGCTCGGGTCGCAGAAAGTGTTCCCTGCGCCGGTCGTACTGGTATTCCTGATCATCAACCAAGAGAGCCTCATATCCGTCAACATCCACTCCCGGCGGAATATTAAAGGAATTGGCTAATGCTGCCGGTTGGACTCCGAAATGATCCACCTCTTTGCTATCTTTGAACCACGTACCCATTAGTGACACAAGCCCTCGATATTTTGGTCCCAGATGGACGCGCAAATTTAACTTTCCGTCCGACAATTGCGCAGGCCCAAAGAAAGCTCGACGTTCCGGAACCGAAATAATCACCCCGCCTTTACGATCATCAGAGTTGCCGAAGAAATTCCTTATGCCAATCCAATTATGAACACCGACTATAGCATCAGAAAAATTGTCTAATCCCGGTTTGGCAAGCGGTTCGTTCGGCACCATCAGGTTCTCAGCGGTATTCGCCCGATAGCCAAAGAGAACAATGCCGGCCTGATCGGAATAATCTCCTTCCGCATCATACTGATCAATGCGCGTGAACTGGATGGCTCCCCCAAAGCCCACCACTTCCTGCCCAAAGAAATATTGACCGGAACTCATGCTTTCCATAATTGCCGGAAGCTTTCCCGGCACGTCCCAGGCTTCTAGGCGACTTAAATGCTTATACTTTTGGTTCTGCTCTTGAGCTTTTGGGGGCGCCGTTCCCTCTGCGTAGACCTGAATGGTCGTTATAAAATTTGCGAGGCCACCATTCCCACTCGGAATCGCAATGCATCGAATCCGAACCTGGGCATCTTCATACAAGTCATTTTCAGTCAAGAAAGCGGTTAGTCGGTCGAGTATCTCCTGGGTGGGACGGTTTTGTAGGCGATTCAGTAAGGTCATCGAACGCGCTCCTAAAATCGATCAGTCCTGGGTTGAGATTTGTAAAAAGTCTTGTTCAGTAAGTATATTCCCGGATACCAGAGACCTTCCACCTTATCTAACTGATCCCACGAAGCCCACGAAAACCATCAAACCCACGGTTTGTTGACAAACACTCGAAAATCACGATAATAGCTTTCGGAGGCTTTGGGGCGCGAAAGCGCAACATTGCCTTTTTTAATTTTTAAGGCTCTTTCCGATCTCACGGCTCTTTCCGATCTCACGGCTCTTTCCGATCTCACGGCTCTTTCCGATCTCACGGCTCTTTCCGATCTCACGGCTCTTTCCGATCTCA